>OBRI01000104.1_pt1 | contig 19651 bp, 18 predicted proteins | sample 1475581 | NCBI WGS metagenome assembly OBRI01 (sample SAMEA3360675, study PRJEB22359) | human gut metagenome | biome: ENVO:urban biome; feature: ENVO:human-associated habitat; material: ENVO:feces | place: Bangladesh | collected 2011 | reverse complement strand
GCGGCAAGACGCTCATCGTCAACCTGCCGGGCAGTCCGAAAGCCGTGAAGGAGACCCTCGAGTACATCCTGCCCAGCCTCGGGCACGGCGTCCGCATCGCCGCCGGTCTGGACGGCGAGTGCGCCCGCAGGTAACATTGCTGTCCCGCTCCGCAGCATCCCTCCTGTAGAGCGGCGGCCCGTTAAGCCCTCTCCGTCTGCTTCGCGGCCACCTCTCCCAAAGGGAGAGGCTCTGGCGTGTCGGCAAAGCCTACGCTAGACGAGAAAAGCACGATGTTTCGGAAACAGCAGCGCCCTGCTGTGGGACGAAAGTATAAACCAATGATAGAAGGAGAAAATTCATGAAAACCGATCTCATTTCCCGCCGCAGCTTTCTGTCCGTGGTCGGCGCAGTCGGCGCTGCCGCTGCCCTGACCGCCTGCGGCGGCGCTGTTTCCAGCACTGCCTCTTCCGCAGCTGCTTCCTCTGAGGCCGCTTCCTCCGAGGCTGCCGGCGAGAGCGTCGAGCTCATTGTCTTCGCCGCTGCCTCCCTGACCGAGACCCTGAACGCCATCGCCCAAGACTACTCTGCCGAGAACCCGGGCGTCACCTTCCGCTTCAACTTCGATTCCTCCGGTACTCTCAAGACCCAGATCCAGGAGGGCGCTGACTGCGACCTCTTCATCTCCGCCGGTCAGAAGCAGATGAACCAGCTGGACATCACCGCTTCTGCCGACGTGAACACCGACGGTCTGGACTTCGTGGACCCCTCCACCCGCGTGGACCTGCTGGAAAACAAGGTCGTCCTCTGTGTGCCCGAGGGCAGCGACAAGGGCATCGACAGCTTTGACGCTCTGGCCGAGCACCTGAAGGCGGAAGACATCCTGTTCTGCATGGGCAACAGCGATGTGCCTGTGGGCCAGTACACCCAGAAGATCCTGGCCTACTATGACCTCGACGAAGAGGCTCTGGCCGCTGCCGGTGTCATCACCTACGGCTCCAACGTCAAGGAAGTCACCACCCAGATCAGCGAGGGCAGTGTGGACGCCGGTGTCGTCTACTGCACCGATGCGTACAGCGCCGGTCTGACCCCCGTGGACGAGGCCACCGCCGAGATGTGCGGTCAGGTCATCTACCCCGCCGCTGTGCTGAAGGCCGCCCCCAACGCCGAGGCCGCCAAAGAGTTCCTGGCCTATCTGCAGACTGACCGTGCCGCCACCGTGTTCGAGGGCGTGGGCTTTACGGCGATGTAAGGTCAGCCTGACCGTGAGCAAAAGCCTCTCCCTTTGGGAGAGGTGTCACCGCAGGTGACGGAGAGGGCAAGAACGCTGACAGAGAAGCTCAGGCACGGCGATAGTATCGCTCTGATAAAGAGTCTACCTATCGCTGTGCACCGGCGCTGTCGCAACGGGCTTGCCCTCTCAGTCTCGCTTCGCTCGCCAGCTCTCCCAAAGGGAGAGCCTTAAGGCCCCTAACATTCGAGGTCTCATTTATGGATTGGTATCCCCTCTGGAACAGCCTGCGCATCGCGCTCATCAGCTGCGCAGCGGTGTTCTTCCTCGGCATTTTTGCCGCTTATTATATCGCAAAGCTGCCCCGCGCCGTCAAGGGCGTGCTGGACGTGGTGCTCACCCTGCCCATGGTGCTGCCGCCCACGGTGGTGGGCTATTTTCTGCTGCTGCTCTTCGGCGCAAAGCGGCCGCTGGGCATCTTCTTCCTGGAGCATTTCGGCGTCAAGCTGGTCATGAACTGGTACAGCGCCATCTTTGCGTCCATCGTGGTGGCCTTCCCGCTGATGTACCGCACCGCCCGGGGCGCCTTCGAGAGCTTTGACGAGACGCTGGCCTGGTCGGCCCAGACGCTGGGACAGTCCAACGCATGGATATTCTGGCGGGTGCGGATGCCCTGCTGCCGACAGGGCATTCTGGCCGGTACGGTGCTGGCCTTTGCCCGGGCCTTGGGCGAGTACGGTGCTACCAGCATGATCGCGGGCTACACCCCGGGCAGGACGGCCACCATCGCCACCACCGTCTACCAGCTCTGGCGCACCAACGATGAGGCCGGTGCCATGCGGTGGGTGCTGGTGGACATCGTCATCTCTGCCGTGGTGCTGCTGGCTGTGAACCTCCTGGAGAAAAAGCAGAAAGCAGGTGGCCGCGCATGAGCCTGGAAGTACATATCGAGAAAAAGCTGAACGGCTTCACCCTCCGCTCCGACTTCACCGCCGGGAACACTGCCACGGCCCTTCTGGGCGCGTCGGGCTGCGGCAAAAGCATGACGCTGCGCTGCATCGCGGGCATCGTGAAGCCCGACAAGGGCCGCATCGTGCTGGACGGGCGGGTGCTGTTCGACAGCGGGCAGCACATCGACCTGCCGCCCCAGCAGCGGGGCGTGGGCCTGCTCTTCCAGAACTACGCCCTCTTCCCGAATATGACCGTGGAGCAGAACATCCTCTGCGGCCTGAAAGCCGAAAGGGACAAAGCCGCCCGCAAGGCCCGCTGCGCCGGGATGCTGCGGGCCTTGCGGCTGGAAGAACTGGCCAGCCGCCGCCCGGCAGAGCTTTCCGGCGGACAGCAGCAGCGCACCGCGCTGGCCCGTATTCTGGTGGACAAGCCGAAGATCTTGATGCTGGATGAGCCGTTCAGTGCGCTGGACAGCTACCTCCGCGAGGAGGTGGAGGGCGAAGTGGGCAGCCTGCTGGCGGGTTTCGACGGCACGGCCCTCCTTGTCACCCACAACCGGGACGAGGCTTACCGCCTGTGCCGGGACATGATCGTCATGGACGGCGGGCAGGTGCTCCGCACCGGCACCACGAAAGAGGTCTTTGCCGACCCGGGCAGCACCGCTGCGGCCCGGCTGACCGGCTGCAAGAACATCCTGCCCTGCACCCGGGTGGACGCCCACAGCGTCCGCCTCGCAGGCTGTGAGAGTCTGCTGCACCTCGCCGCTGAGGTGCCGGAGGGCTGCACCGCCGTGGGCATCCGCGCCCACGACTTCGCCCCCTCCGCCCCGGGCGCAGAGAACGCCCTGCCGGTGGAGCTGCTCTCGGCCAGCGAGAACCCCTTCGACTGGAACCTCATCTTCCGGCTGCCGGACGGCACCACCCGTCTGTGGTGGAAGGTGAGCAAGACGACCCTCTCCGTGGCCGAACCCGATGCCCCGGCCTGCCTCTCCGCCCCGCCGGAGCGCATCATGGCGCTGGTGGAGCATAAGTAAACGCCAAAAGAGCCGGTGCATCCTGCACCGGCTCTTGCTCTGTTTTTATGACTCGCCGAAGAATTTCTTGGCAATATCGGCGCTCTGCTTGGCGTCCTTGGCGTACCAGTCCGCGCCGATCTTCTCGGCGTACTCGGGCGTCAGGACAGCGCCGCCCACCATCACCCTGCAGTCGAGCTTTGCCGCATGGAGGGCCGCGATGGTCTCCTCCATGCTCTTGAGGGTGGTGGTCATCAGGGCCGAGAGCCCCACGAGGTGGGCATCCTTCTCCCGGACAGTGTCCACCACCGTCTCCACCGGCACATCGCGGCCAAGGTCGATGACCTCGAAGCCGTAGTTCTCGAGGATGACGCGGACGATGTTCTTGCCGATGTCGTGGACGTCGCCCTTGACGGTGGCGAGGACGATGCGGCCCTTGCTGGCCCCGGCCCCGCCCCGCTTGGCGATGGCGGTCTTGATCTCTTCAAAGGCGGCCTGTGCGGCGCTGGCGGCCTGTAACAGCTGGGGCAGGAAGAGCCTGCCCTTCTCGTACTTTTCACCCACGACATCCAGCGCCGGGATGAGGGCCTCGTCCACCAGCGTCAGGGGCTCGTTTTCATCCAGCAGGGTGTGGGTGCGGGCGGAGGCCTCCCCCTTGAGGCCCTTTTCCACCGCCTGCATCAGCGCGGCAAAGGGGCCGCTGTGAGCCGCATCCGCCTCCGCCGGGGTGTTTGACGTCTGAGACGCCTGAGCCGTCCGGGCCTGCTTCAACGCGGCGCTGGCAGGGACTTTATCGGCATAGCGGGCGATGTAGGCCATGCTCTGCTTATCGCGGTTGGTAAGGACATTGTAGGAGTAGACCGCCGCCATCATCTCTTCGCTGGAAGGATTCATGATGGCGAGGTCGAGGCCCGCGTACATGGCCATGGTGAGGAAGGTGGTGTTCAGATAGGGGCGGCAGGGCAGGCCGAAGCTGATGTTGGACACGCCGAGGATGGTGCGGACGCCCAGCTCCTTCTTGCAGCGGGCCAGCGCCTCCACGGTGGCCAGAACATCCTGCTGCTGGGCGCTGGCGGTGAGGGTCAGGCAGTCGATATAAATATCTTCCCGGGGGATGCCGTGGGCCAGCGCCGCGTCCACCACCCGTTTTGCGATCTCAAACCGGGCGTCGGCGCTGGGCTGGATGCCCCGCTCGTCGATGGCAAGGCCGACGACGGCCGCGCCGTACTTTTTGCAGAGGGGCAGGATACGCTCCAGCACCTCGGTCTCGCCGTTCACCGAGTTGACGATGGGCTTGCCGTTGTAGACCCGCAGGCCCCGCTCGAGGGCGTCCGCGTGGGAGGAATCCAGCTGCAAGGGCAGGCTGACGACGCTCTGCAACGCCTTCACCACCTGCTCCATGACGGCGGGCTCGTCCACGCCGGGCGCGCCCACGTTGACGTCCAGCACCTGCGCACCGGCCTCGGACTGGCTGACGGCCTGCTCGAGGATGTAGTTCATGTCGCCCTCGCGCAATGCCTGCTGGAACCGCTTTTTGCCGGTGGGGTTGATGCGCTCGCCCACCACGGTGATGCCGTCCACGGTGACGAAGTCCATCGGCGAGCAGAGCACCGAGGGCATGGCGTGGGCGGGGCGGCCCGGCTTGCAGTCGGCAAAGACGCCGTTCAGCAGCTTGATGAAATCGGGGGTGGTGCCGCAGCAGCCGCCCGCCGCAAAGAGCTTCAGATCGCGGTAGGGCTTCATCTCCATGGCAAAGAGCTGGGGCGTGATGTCGTAGCCGCTGCCGTCGGCGCGGGGCAGGCCCGCATTCGGCTTGACGAAGACCGGGAAATCGCCGGGCAGGGCCTCGGCCAGCCGCTTCGCCATGGGGAAAATTTCTTTCGGGCCGAGGGAGCAGTTGATGCCCACGGCGTTGGCCCCGAGGCCCCGGGCCGTGACGGCGAAGCTCTCGACGGTGCAGCCGGTGAAGGTGCGCCCGCCTGCCTCAAAGCTCATGCTGGCGAGGATGGGCAGGCCGCAGTTCTCTTTCGCGGCCAGCAGGGCAGCTTTCAGCTCGTAGAGGTCGGTGAAGGTCTCAAAGAAGACGAGGTCGGCCCCGGCGGCGACACCCGCCCGGACGATGCGGCCATACTCGGCCACGGCGTCTTCAAAGGCCAGCGTGCCGTTGGGCTCCAGCAGTTCGCCCAGCGGGCCGACGTCCAGCGCGGCCAGTGCGCCGTAGGGGGCGCAGGCCCGCTTGCAGTTGGCGATGCCCGCCGCGATAATTTCTTCCAGCGTGTATTCGCTGCCCGCCAGCTTATGGGCCGACGCGCCGAAGGTGTTGGCATTGATGATGCGGCTGCCTGCGGCGGCGTACCGGCTGTGGATGCTCTCGATGAGCTGCGGGTCGGTGATGTTCAGTTCCTCAGGCCGTGCGCCCAGTTTCAGGCCCGCCGCCTGCAGCATGGTCCCCATGCCGCCGTCGAGAAGGATGGTATTCGGCTGGGTAAACAGTTCATTCGCTTGCACAGGTCTTGCCCCTCTTTCTATATTCGCACCGCGTGTTCAGCACGCAGTGTCCGCACCCGGCAAGGCGTCCTTTCACCGGATGGTCGCTCAGGCCCAGCAGAGCGGTCACGCTCTTGCGGGGCGTCATCAGGTCATTTTCGGTCACGCAGAGCCCGGCCCGGCGGGCGGTGTCCAGTGCCGCCGCCACCAGCGGCTGCACCCCGATGGGCCAGTCGCCGTAGCCCGGCGAGAAACGGCCCGTGAGGTACTTGTCCTGCTCTGCGGCCCACTGCCGCAGCTCGGCCTCGGCGGCGTCCGCGGCCTGTTCGGCCAGCACAGAGCCGATGGCGTCCGACGCCACACCGGCGGCGATGTCGCCCACACCGGCCCGGCGTATCTGTCCGTCCACGCCGGGGCCGACCGTCACGGCCAGAAGCAGGGCCTCGCTGCACCCTTCCAGATGCCGGAAGATGTCCTCCCCCTTCAAAATACCGGCCTGCGTGAGGCTCTCCACGTCGGCCTCGAGCCAGACGGCCCGGGGCGTGGCGGCGGCGAGAAGGGGCGCAGCGCACTTTTCCAGAAGGGTGAGGGTAGCGCTGTCAGCCTCGCCCCGCGCGCCGAAATACCGCGCGGCCTGCCGGATGTCGATGGACTCCGGCTTTGCTAAATTCAGGGGTCTGCTGGGGCCGATGGGCATTTTCCGCCGCCTCCTTCTTTTGAATAAAGTATGATAAGTATACCGCACCGGTAGGCTAAAATCAACACAAAAGCCCCTCCCTCAGCATTTTTGCCGGGGGAGGGGCCTATGATATGATCTTTCCTTTCAGCCTCCCCTTGATAGGGGAGGTGGCACGGCGTCAGCCGTGACGGAGAGGTTTATCAGCGGATGTCCCTGACCGACACCGCCTGTTACTTCAAAAACTTGCGGACAGCGCGGGCGACGATGCCGCCCAGGATGCCGGAGACAAGGAACTCGGCCACGCCCTGCACGCCGACCAGCAGGACGACGAACATCAGGGGGTTGGCTGCGCCCTTGACGGACACGAGGTTCTGGACGTAATCGCAGCCGTAGAAGGCCAGCACGATGTAGCCCATGAAGAACAGGGTGTTGAGGGCCGGGGCGCACATGGCGCTGACGATGTAGCTCCAGGTGCCGGGCTTATCGAAATTCTTGACAGCGTTGAAGATAAGGCCGACGCACACGCCCATCAGCACACGCATCCCCACACAGAGGATGAAGGTGTTGACGGGGCTGACCTGGAACAGCGCACCGGTCATGGCGGAAGCGCCGGTGACGGCGTCATAGAAGCTCACGGCACCGAACACGCCGCCGAGGACAGCGCCCGCGGCGGGACCCATGGTGATGGCACCCACGGCGATCGGCAGGGTCAAAAAGCTCATGTAAAGCGGGCCTACAGGGACACTGCCCAGGCCGACGGCCTTCATGACCAGCTCAATGGCGACCAGCAGTGCCAGCCGGGTGAGGGTGCGAATGTCATTCTTTTTCATAATCCAGTTTTCCTCCTTGCTGCCGTTCCGCCCTGAATCGTCGGATACGGCGCAAACCTGCCCGTGAAATACACGGGGTCTTTTGTAGAATACAGTCTGAAATATACGGGATGTTTTGTCAGGGAACTCCCGGGGATAGCATTATAAATCAGTATTGAAGCGGATGCCCGCATCGCGGCGGGCCGTTTCCAGCACACGGCTGACGGCCACCGAGGTGTCCAGCATCCGGCTGCACAGCTCCATATCCTCGCTCTCGATGGCGCGGGCAAAGGCGTGGAACTCTGCCGCCTGCCGGGGACGGCCTGCGCTGAGGTTGAAGTGTTCTTCCTTGCCCTTATAGGGGTGGAAGGTGACGCCGCCGCAGAAGTTGGCAGTGGATTTCTGGAGCAGATACCCCTTGGTACCCTGAATGATGTACCGGGCCGGGGAACTGCTGTCCTTGGCATTGATGCTCACGGCCTTGAAGCTGCGATACTCCATCGTCAGCACGCCGCTGGTGTCGATGCCCCGGGTGATGTTGGCCGCATAGTGGACCTTGTTGGGCGAGCCGAAGAGGCCCACCACATAGCTGACATTGTAGACGCCCAGGTCCATCAGCGCACCGCCGGCGCAGGCCGGGTCAAAGGACGGCCAGACCTTGCCGGCGCAGAAATCATGATACCGGCTGGAATACTGGCTGAAATTACACTGCACCATCGTGACGGCCCCCACCTTGGGCAGCACCTCACGGAGCTTGGCGTAATTGTCCTGATACTGCGTGGTGACAGCCTCGAAGAGGAAGAGCTTTTTGCTCCGGGCCAGCTCGGCCAGCTCTTCGGCCAGCGCCGCCGTGGGGGCCATCGGCTTTTCGACGATGACGTGGCGGCCCGCTTCCAGAGCGGCACGGGTATATTTTACGTGCAGGATATTCGGTACGGCGATATACACAACGTCCACCCAGCTCAGCAGTTCGTCGTAGCTGGTGGTGTGGCGCGGCACACCGTACTGGTCGCAGAGAGCCTGTGCTGCACCGGCGCTCCGCTCCGTGCTGCAAAGAGCCTCGACCTTGAAGGGGCTTTCCGGCCCGGTGAGCCAGGGCAGGAACTCCCGGACGATCATGCCTGCGCCGAGAATGCCTAATTTCATCATAAGGTCTCTCCTTTCAGGGCTCAGCCCGCTTTGGCCTCATCGTCCCGGCGGGGACGGCGGTTATTGTGGCTGCGGCGGCGGGGGCTGCTGCCGTTGTTGTAAGGGCGTCTGCCTGCCGGGCGGGGACGGCGGCGCTCACCGTCGCTGCGCGGCTCGTGGTGACGCTCATGCTGCGGCGCATTGAGCTGGTAAAGGAGAGCCAGCCCCTTCAGCAGCAGCTCGGGGTCATAGGTGAGCGGGTGACGGCAGAGCGGGATGACATACTTTGCCAGACCGCCCGTGACCACCAGCGTGGCCGGACGGCCCAGTTCTTCCTCGATGCGCTGCGTGATGCCGTCCAGCAGGACAGCCGCCCCCAGCACAGAGCCGGAGAGCATACACTTCTCGGTATCGACGCCGATCGCGCTTTTGGGCGAAGAAAGATGTACCTGCGGCAGCTGGGCGCACCGCTCCCCCAGCGCCCGCAGACCGGTGGAAAGTCCGGGGCAGATGACGCCGCCCCGGAAGACCTTATTCTCATCTATCACGTTGAACGTGGTGGCGGTGCCGAGGTCTACCGTGACCACCGGCAGGGGGAAGTTCGCCGCCGCGTAGGCCGCATCCACAAGGCGGTCTTTGCCGACGGCGTGAGGGTCAGGCACCCCCATCGTGAGGCCGGTGCGGATGTCGGGCGAGACGATGACCGGCTTTTTGCCGGTGTAGTGGTGGGCGCACTCGGCCAGTGCCCCCGTGATCTGGGGGACGACGCTGGTGAGGACAGCGCCCTCGAAGCGGATGGGCTTTTCCGGCTGTCTCCGATGAGAGAACACCTTTTCCATCTCGGCACGGTACTCCGCCGCTGTGCGGGTGCGCACCGTGTCCATGTGGGCCACAAAGCATACACGTCCGTCCCGGATGCCCCCGAGGGCGACGGTGGTGTTGCCTATGTCAATGGCTAAAATCATAATTCAGTTCCTCGCAGGGTCGAACCTCTCCGCAAAAGGCTCCCCCCTCTGGGGGAGCTGGCGCGAAGCGCCTGAGAGGGCAAGGCCAGTACGACAGAACTCATACGCAGCGATAAGCAGACTTTTTGTCAGAGCGATGCTGCCGCCGTGTCTGCGGTCTCCCGTCAGCGTCCTTGCCCTCTCCGTCACCTTCGGTGACACCTCTCCCAAAGGGAGAGGCCTGTGTGCGCCAGCGCTGACGGAGAGCTTTTTTGTATAAGTCAAGCTGTATTTTACCGCATTTTGAGCCAAGATACAACCCCCATCAAAGATTTTGTTGTGCTCTGGGCCGTTTTGCATTATACTGTAGTTATATTATCCCTATTTATAGGAGGTATTTTGGATGGATCTGAAGGGAAAATGCGTCCTTCTGGGCGTCAGCGGCGGCATTGCCGCCTATAAAATGGCCAACGTGGCCAGCGCACTGCGCAAGCTGGGGGCCGACGTGGAGGTCATCATGACCAAAAACGCCACCCAGTTCATCACCCCTGTCACGTTCGAGACCCTGACGGGCCACAAGTGCATGGTAGACACCTTCGACCGGGATTTCAAGTTCGAAGTCACCCATATCTCGCTGGCAAAGAAGGCCGACGTCATCCTCGTGGCCCCGGCCACCGCCAACATCATTGCCAAGATGGCCCACGGCATCGCCGACGATATGCTCACCACCGTCGTTCTCGCGGCCAAGTGTCCCAAGCTCGTCTCCCCTGCCATGAACACCGGGATGCTGGAGAACCCCATCACCCAGGACAACATCGCCACACTGGAAAAGTACGGCTTCACGGTCATCCCCTCCGAGAGCGGCGTACTGGCCTGCAAGGACGTGGGCAGCGGACGCCTGCCGAAAGAGGATGTCCTGCTGGACTACATCTTCCGCGCCATCGCAAAGCCGAAGGACCTCGCCGGTCTGCACATTGCCGTCACGGCCGGCCCCACCCAGGAGCCGCTGGACCCTGTGCGCTACCTGACCAACCACTCCACCGGCAAGATGGGCTATGCCGTGGCCCGTGCCGCCGCGATGCGGGGTGCCGAAGTCACCCTCATCCACGGCCCGACGGCCCTGCAGCCGGTGCGGTTCACCGAGGATGTCTCCATCACGACAGCCCAGCAGATGTACGAGGCCGTGACCAGCCGCTTCGACGAGATGGACGTTCTGGTCATGGCCGCTGCCGTGGCCGATTACCGCCCCGCCGCCGTGGCCGACGACAAGATCAAGAAAAAGGACGGCGACCTCTCCATCGCCGTGGAGCGGACGCCCGACATCCTCGGCACCATCGGCCCCAAAAAGAAGGGGCAGTTCCTCTGCGGCTTCTCGATGGAGACGCGGGACATGCTGGCCAACTCCTCGGCCAAGCTCGAGAAAAAGAACCTCGACATGGTGGTGGCCAACAATCTGAAGGTCGCCGGTGCCGGGTTTGGCGTGGATACCAATGTTGTCACCTTCATCACGCCGGACGGCGCCCGTGAGCTGCCCCTGATGAGCAAGGATGATGTGGCGGACGCCATTCTGGATGAGATCCTGAAACGCAGAAAATAAGCCTCAAGACGCAAAAAGTGCTCTGCCGGCCGGCAGAGCACTTTTCCGTTATACAGAGATTTACTTGGTGCCGTAGATACGGTCGCCTGCGTCGCCCAGGCCGGGGACGATGTAGCCGTTCTCGTTCAGGTGGTCGTCCTGTGCGCCGAGGTAGATGTCCACATCGGGATGTGCCTCGTGCAGGGCCTTGATGCCTTCCGGAGCAGCGATGAGGCCGATGAACTTGATGCGCTTTGCGCCGTGCTTCTTGATCTGGGTGATGGCGTCGATGGCGCTGCCGCCGGTAGCCAGCATCGGGTCAAGCACCAGAACGTCGCGCTCGGCGATGTCCTGCGGCAGCTTGCAGAAGTACTCCACGGGCTGCAGGGTGGTCTCGTCACGGTACAGGCCGATGAAGCCGACCTTAGCGGCGGGCAGCAGGGTCAGCATACCATCCAGCATACCCATGCCGGCGCGGAGGATCGGCACCAGAGCCAGCTTGCGGCCTGCCAGCACCTTGGTCTTTGCCATGGTGATGGGAGTCTCGATCTCCACCTCTTCCAGAGGCAGGTCACGGGTAGCCTCATAGCACAGCAGAGTGGCGATCTCGCCCACGAGGTCACGGAACTCCTTGGTGCCGGTCTGCTTGTTGCGCAGAATGCTCAGTTTGTGCTGCAGCAGCGGATGCTCAACGATCATAGGGGTCATAATACACTCTCCTTATATTGTGAATAGATATTGGAATACTAAGGGAAAACCTCTCAGTCTCGCTCGCGCTCGACAGCTCCCCTACCGAGGGGAGCCTCTGGCGAAGAGGGAAAGCTTTACGGAATGCCAAGGCCTCTCCTCGATAGGAGCAACAACGACGACCGCCGCCAGTGGCGGAAACAGGGAGTCGCTGTTGGGGCAGCGGCCAGCAAGACGCAAGCAAAGCGCTGCGGATGCTGGGTGCCGCAACCCGGGCAGTGGCAGCGCGGCAGCGCTGACGGAGAGGTTAACGGTTTTCAATGGCCATCAGCTTTGCGATGCGCTTCTCGTGGCGGCCGCCCTCGAACTCGGTGTTGAGGAAGAGGTCCACCAGCTGGCAGGCGAGGCCGGGGCCGACGACGCGGCCGCCCATGCACAGGGCGTTGGCGTCGTTGTGGCGGCGGGTATACTCGCAGCTGAAGCTGTCAGAGCAGCAGCAGGCACGGATGCCCCTGACCTTGTTTGCGGCCATGCTGATGCCCACACCGGTGCCGCAGAACAGCAGCGCCTTGCTGCACCGGCCGCTCACCACGGCGTCGCAGGCAGGCAGAGCCATGTCAGGGTAGTCCACGCTGGCGGTGCTGTGGGTGCCGAAGTCGATGTACTCCAGCCCCAGCTCGTCCAGATGGGCCTTGACGGCCTCTTTCAGTTCAAATCCGCCGTGGTCGGCGGCAAGCGCGATGGGTTTCGTCATTGGTGTTGATCCTTTCCCTTTGCAGTATCTTCCGGTATTTCGGTACGGGCCGCTTCTGCGGCCAGACGCTCGGCCCGCTCCCGCTCGGCCTGGCTCAGCCGGTGATAATCCGGCAGCAGAGCCTCGGGCAGGACGGCTTCGCCCCGCTGAGCCATCTGCTTTGCCACATAGGCTGCCGCAGCGGCACGGCCATTGCGGAGAGCCGGCGGTACACAGAGCACGCCCGGGACATTGCCATATTTATTATAGCACAGAGCTGCGCCATCACCAACAAAAAACAGAGGCTTTTTGCAATTTTCTACAAACTCGGCCAGGTCAGCCACGGCACGGGCATCGTCGTCCATCAGACGCTCGTGGGTCTCAAGGTCGAAAGCCGCGCTGTACACCTGCGCACGGCGGGCATCCAGCGCGCAGAGCACGGTGCCGCAGCCGGTGTGGGCCGCCGCCAGCGCTTCCAGCGTGGACACCGGGGCGCAGAGCGTCTCCCGGGGGAAGGCCAGACCCTTCACCGCCGCCAGCCCGATGCGCAGGCCGGTAAAGCTGCCGGGGCCGGCATTGACGCCGTAGAGGTCGATGTCCTTGCAGCCCATGCCGCAGAGCTTGAGACAGTTGTCGATGAGGGGCATCAGGGTCTCGCTGTGGGTCATGCCCGCGTCAAGATAGCACTCGTAGAGCAGGCGGTCGTCCTGCAGCAGGGCCACGCCCACGGTCTTGCCCGCCGTATCCACGGCTAAGATGTTCATACTTCCACCCCCTCGATGGTGATGCGGCGGGTGGTGTCGTCCACCCGCTCGATGTGGATGTGGATGGGGTCTTCCAGCGCCAGCAGGTCGGCGAAGTTCTCGCTCCACTCTGCCGCCACCACAGCGCCCTCATCCAGATAGTCGTAGAACCCTGCCGCGCACAAATCGTTCTCCGTGGAGATGCGGTACAAATCAAAGTGCGCGAAGGGCCGCGGCCCGCGGTAATAGTTCACGATGGCGAAGGTCGGGCTGCTGACCGGGTCGGTGCAGCCGAGACCTCTGGCAATGCCCTCGCAGAAGGCCGTCTTGCCCGCGCCAAGCCCGCCGGTAAAGGCGATGAGCGCCCCGGGCGCAAGATGCTGCGCCACCTGCGCCCCCAGCGCCACCGTCTCCTCGCGGGAGTGGGTGATAAATTCAGACATGGGTATCCTACCTCATATGCGTTTCTATAAAAAAGGGACGGCAGAGTCCTGCCGTCCTGTTCTGCCGTCCCTTAGTATAAACTATTTCTGTCAAAAGTGCAACGCTCAGGCCGCGCTTTCAAGCACATCGGCCAGCATATCTTCCGCGGCCTCCGCGCGTTCCTCGAGCGAGAAGTTTTCCGGCACATTCAGCCGGGCGCTCTCGTCTCCGTAGAGCACCAGATACGCTGCTGCGGCGTGGGGGCGGCGTCCGCCCTGCTCCGTATACCAGATGATGTCGTTCTCGCCGTAGGTGTCCTTCGCGTGGGCCAGCGCCCTGCCGATGGTCTGTCCCATCGCAAGATGGTTGACGGTATCCCAGAGCATACTGCGGGAGTAGACCGTGTAGACGTTGTTCACATAGCCCAGCACAGTCCGTGCGCCGCCCGCCAGCAGCGCTTCGGCCATCGACTCATCCACGCTGTTCGTGACGCCCAGGAACTCACAGGTCTCGGAGTAGATGATGGTATTGCTGAGCTGGCCCGAGCGGTACGCATTGCGGAAGAAATCCGCGGTGACACAGTAAAGGCCGTTGAGCTTGATGATGCGGTGAGCCAGCAGGTCAAAGCCGTAGATGATGTCTTTATACAGCGTGGACGCTTCTGTCAGCAGGATGATGGGCTCGGTCCGGGTGTGCTTCCAGAACGTACCGTAGCTGTAAGTATAGTAGGCGCCGTGGGCGCTCAGGATGCACAGATCATATTTGTTCATCCGGCGCAGGTCCGACAGGGTCACCCGGGTGTTCATCGTCGTGCGCAGGCCCATGCCTTCCCAGAAGCCCTGCATATAGGAATAATACGGAAAGCGGGAGCTGTTCACCGTATTATCGAAGGCATAATAAATAGCGGCACGGCCGATCGTCTCAGGCAGAGCGTTCTCCCGGTACTGCCGGGCCTCCGCGGCCTGCCGGACATCGTCGGTCAGGGGCATCTCGGTGCGGGGAGTGCGTTGAGCAATGTCCCTCGGGGCGCGCAGGCCGTTGTCTCCGGCGTCAAAGGTCATCTCGTCCAGCTCGTCGGGCAGAGTGAGCAGGATGCCGCCCAGCACGCCGCAGCGGTAGGTAAAGCTGACCATCCCGTTCTCCTCGTCGGTGCGGATGGAGTCCCGGCGCACCAGCCCCTTCCGGGTCAGCTCATCCAGCTCCGCAAGGGCCGCGGTGAGCCGTTCTTCCCGGGACATCTGCTCGTATTCGTCGCTGCCGGTCAGGGCCGTCACAGCGGCGTCTGCCTGCTGCATCTCGGCGGCATCGTCCGTGGTGAGGGTGGGCTTTGCCGTATCCTGCACCTCGCCCGCTCCGTCTGCCGCCCATGCGGCGGGAGCCAGCACAGCCGTCAGCACCAGTGCCAGTGCGCAGACCGCGCACAAAATTCGATGGCGTTGTTCCTTCATGTAAAAACTGTTCCTCCAAGAACGCCGGGGACCGGCCATTTACCGCCCCGGTACGTTTCATTTTAGAGGGCATATCGGCCTTTGTCAAGCGTTCTGCGCCGATTTTGCAAAGCTGTCACAACCGTCCATCTTGCGCGCCTCTCTCCCCTGCTGTATAATAAGGTATATTGGGGATCATGCCCGGCTGTGAGGCGGGGTTTCGAGGAAGCTGTTTTCGTAAGCGGGGTGCGCCGAATGGCGAGGATTTTTGCCCGCAGACAAGGCGGTTTCCCGCAGCAATCCTTGGTGGATTGCAAGGGAAAGCAACGCAGTATGCGGACAAAAAGACCGCTCAGGCGGAGTGCAACGCTTAGAAAACGGCTTCCCAAGGATACAGAAAGGTGGTGCTTTTTTGGAAAGCATTCAGCGATATTGGAAACGGACAGACAAGATGTACCTGCTGCTCTGCCTGTTCAGCAGCGCGATGGCGGTGCTGGCGCTGTCGTCGTGGGCGGCGAAGCAGGGCAGCGGCTTTGCCGTGGATGAGCTCACCGGCCAGATCACCGGCATCGGCGACTACCGCCGGGCCGTGGTGCAGGCGGGCGCAGCGGCCATCGGCATCCTGGTGGCCATCCTTCTGTCCAACATCGACTACCGCAGCCTCGTCAATGTCTGGCCCGTCCATGTGGTGCTCACATGGGGCCTCGTGCTGCCCACGCTGGTCATCCGCAACGTGACCCTCGGCCCGCTGACCATCGGCTACAACGCGGGCGACACCGACAACTATTCCTGGTACAAGCTGGGCGGCTTCACCTTCCAGCCTACCGAGCTGGCAAAGATAAGCTTCATCCTCACCTTCGCCATGCATCTGAACAATGTCCGCAGCCGCCTCAACGAGCCGAAAGAGCTGGGCAAGCTGCTGCTCCATCTCTTCGTGCCGATCGGCATCATCCACATCCAGGGTGACGACGGTACGGCCATCATCTACGGCATCATCGGCTGCTGTATGCTCTTTGCCGCCGGGCTGAGCTGGAAGTATATCATCGGGGCCTTCGCTGCCCTCGCAGCGGCGGCAGCGGCGGCCTTCGCCTTCTTCAGCGACAAGATCGGCAAGGGCTACCAGTGGTACCGCATCCTTGCGGTCATCGACCCCAACAACGAGACGGGCTGGGCGCCCAGCGAGACGGTCTGGAAGAACATCATCTACCAGCAGCAGCGGGGCGAGATCGCCATCGGCTCGGGCGGCATCTTCGGCAACGGCTTCTTCGACGGCCGCTACTACAGCGTCCCCAACGCCCACAATGACTTCATCTTCAGCTGGATCGGCAACGCGGCAGGCTTCGTGGGCTGCTGCGTGGTGCTGGGCGTGCTGCTGGCCATCATCATCAAGACCTTCGCCACCGGAGCGTGCAGCGAGGATATGCTGGGCTCCTTCATCTGCGCCGGCATCGGCGGCGCGTTCATGGCCCAGATATTCGTCAACGTCGGCATGAACCTCCGCCTCCTGCCGGTCATCGGCGTCACCCTGCCCTTCTACTCGGCGGGCGGCAGCTCGGTGCTCATGCTGTATATCTGCGTGGGGCTGGTGCTGTCGGTGTATATGCACAATACGAAAAAACTGTTTGGTTAAGTCTCTCTCAGAACAGGCGCTGTCGTTCAGCGCCTGTTTTTATTTTCCGGCCAAATCTCCAAAAGTCTTGTAACACGACAGAAGTCGTGGTAGAATATTCAAGTATTTTATCTATATTCTTTTTACTTTTTCAGGAGGTCCCATGAAGCATCATTCTCTCTCCAAAGTCCTCAAGCGCCTCGCCTGCGTGCTGGCGGCGCTGGTCATCGCGCTGGCTGTCGCCGTGTTCGCCCTCTGGCACAACGAGCTGGCCACCCTCTCGTCCCTCAAAAAGCTCTCTGACCGCGACGAAGCCCACCGCGACGGTGCAGTTTACCAGCTCAACGTCTCGGGCGGCTACTACTTCGACGATTTCCTGGCCCAGGGCGGCGCATCCACTGACTCTGCGCTCATCTCCTTCATCACCCAGAGCATCACCAAGGGCATCATCCCCATGAACATCAAGACCAGCACCATCGCCTGCTCGGCCTTTACCGCAGACACCCAGAGCGGCGACCGGGTCTTTGGCCGCAACTACGACTTCTCGGCCACCAACACCGCCATCGTCTACACGAACCCCGGTAAGGGTCGTCACGCCTCCTACTCCACCATCGACCTGAGCTTCCTCGGCCTCGACAAGGACAAGGACGTAGAGAGCCTCGGCCAGAAGATCCTGACCCTCGCGGCCCCCTATGTACCGCTGGACGGCGTCAACGACGCCGGTGTGGCCTGCGGCATCTTCATGTCCTATCAGGGCGAGGGCAAAGGCACCCCCACCGACACCCAGACCGACAAGCCCGACCTCACCTCCACCACCCTGCTCCGGCTCATCCTCGACTACGCCGACTCGGTGGAGGACGCCGTGGCGCTGGCTGAGCAGTACGACCTCCACGACTCGGCAAGCAGCTGCTTCCACTACATGGTGGCCGACTCCACCGGCCGCAGCGCCATCCTCGAGTGGGTGGGTGCTGATGCCGACCACGACACCGACGGCTCTCAGCGTCAGCTGAACGTCCTCTGGAACGACACCGACGCCCTCTCCGATTCCTCCGACTGGCAGGTGGTGACCAACTTTATCAAGGCACCCGGCTACTACGACGGCACTACCGTCGAGATGAAGGGCCTCGACCGCTACGAGCACCTTGCGGCTGCCCTGCGCCAGACCAACGGCGTCGTGGCCGATAAGAACGCCGCCATGGACCTGCTGGCTTCGGTGGGCCGCCGCACCTGGAACAACGACGACTCCAACACCAACACCATCCACAGCGTGGTCTACGATTTGACCGATCTGTCTGTTCTCTGGGTAGGCAATGAGCACTATGGCGAGGATGGGTATACATTTGAGTTTCAGCTTGGGGCGTAAAGTGTGATTTTCCTGCGGTAAGCTTGACTTTTTTGAATTTCGCATATACTGAAAGCGGAAATGCAAAGATTCCATTTGGACTCACCAAAAAGACCCCCCCCCCTGCCCCGGAGCCCTGCGGCCCGGGGCTTTTTTGCGCCCCGGAGCGAACAAAAAAGCACCTCATCCGAAACTTCCAGCGTGATGCCGGCGTTGGGGATGTCTTTGTCGATATTTTCCAACTTTCGGCATATGGCCTCATTAAATTTCCTCAATTTTATCCAACCAGTTTGGGCAAAACGATATTTTTCCAAGGAAGGACTTGACATCATGGGGGGGGGGGTATAATAACCTAAACCTCCGTTCTTATTCGGAGGGGATGTTTTGTTCAACACCGGATAAGGAGGTCTTTTGTATGAAATCCGCCAAAAAAATTCTCGCCCTCATCCTTGCAGGTGTCATGGCTCTGGCCCTGCTCACCGGATGCGGCAAGGCAACGTCTCCGGATCGTGCAGTCGCCGAAAGTGTGGCCGATTGGATAAAGTATTCCTGCTCTCAGGAGGGAAACACAAATGAAATCTCGGTAAGCTATCAGGTTCCCGAGCTCCGCCGTGATATTGTCCCCCTGTTTGACACGAAGTGGATGAGTACGACTGGCAATCATGACCTTGATAAAGATGCAGTGATCAGCGGCACCACTACCGTCGCTGATGCTCTGCAGCAGTGCCTGAGCAACTACAAGGACGCTTCCTGCACCCTCTTCTATGCAACAGATGTCACGGGCCTCACTAACTTTGCATCGTTGGAAATGCTTCAGTTGGTTAGGGTTTCGACGCCTGTCGTTGTTTCTGGAGATCCCGATGAGGCATTCAAAAACGCCACTCACCTGAGAATCGCCGCCACCCACAAAACCATCAATGACCACACCTATGCCCTTGCTGTGGTCATTTTTGAGAAGTAAACCTCTCCCCCCTGCCCCGGAGCCCTGCGGCCCGGGGCTTTTTTGCGCCCCGGCCAGAACAAAAAAGCACCTCATCCGAAACTTCCAGCGTGATGCCGGCGTTGGGGATGTCTTTGTCGATGTTTTCCAACTTTCGGCGTATAACCCCATCAAATCCTCCAGTTTTGTCCAACCAATTTTGGCAAACCGATGATTTTGTAAAAAGCTCTTGACGTAATAGTGGGGGGGGGTATAATGAATCAACTCTCTGCCTGCGGGCGGTGGAACATTTTTTCAACACTGGATAAGGAGGACTTTTGTATGAAATCCGCTAAAAAAATTCTCGCCCTCATCCTTGCAGGCGTCATGGCTCTGGCCCTGCTCACCGGATGCGGTAAGGCAACGTCTCTGAACCGTACCATAGCCGAAGGTATGGGAGAATATCTGAATTATATGCGCTCCATCTCGAATAACCCTGATCCCGTCCCAGTGAGCTATCAGGTCCCCGAGCTCAGCCGTAATATTGCCCCCCTGTTTGATGAAAACTGGGTCAAGTATGACGAGAGCAAGAAAGAGGATGTCCTTAATGAGGAGCACAAGATCAATGGCAAGACCATCGAAGAGGCTCTGAAGGACATCATGAGCCCCTATAAGTCTGCTACCAGCATCACGTTCCTTATAGCGGATGTCACCGACGTTAAAACCGTATTCACGGAAACCATAAAATTGCTCGATTCAACGTTAAAAATCAACGTCATGGGAAAGTTCAATGTCAGCCTCAGCACCGCCACCAACGTGAGAGTTGCTGTTGTCCACAAGACCGTCAAGGGCCGGACCTATGCCCTTGGTGTGGTCATTACGGAGGCGTAAACCTCCCCCTGCCCCGGAGCCCTGCGTGATATGTACCCGGTTTTCTGGACACTGGCTCAAAAATGAATAATTAACCTTCCA
>OBRI01000102.1_pt1 | contig 19993 bp, 15 predicted proteins | sample 1475581 | NCBI WGS metagenome assembly OBRI01 (sample SAMEA3360675, study PRJEB22359) | human gut metagenome | biome: ENVO:urban biome; feature: ENVO:human-associated habitat; material: ENVO:feces | place: Bangladesh | collected 2011 | reverse complement strand
ACTTGACCGAAAGAAAAAACCTGCCCCGCGCCACCAGCGCGAGAACCCGCTTAAAGAAAAACAAGCTCTACTGCAACATCGCGCTGACCCCGCGCCACCAGCGCGCAGAAAACTTGAGAATACAAAAACCCTCAGGTCTCTCCCAGAGAAACCTGAGGGTTAACAGCGGCTCAAAGCCGCTGCGGAATGCGGCGCATCTCTCCCGAGCGCTCGAGGCTGCTGGCGGCAGCGTCCAGCGCAAAGGCCAGCGCTGCGCCCAGCACCACGTCGATGCAGCTGTGCTGCTTGAGCAGCATGGTGGACAGGATGATGGCCATGCCCAGAACATTCGCGGCAGGCCGCATCCAGCGGCGGCCCGGCTCGTCGAAGCAGCGGCTCCGGCGGTAGCCGATCATCAGCGTCACCGTGTTGAGGACGTGGATGGATGGGCAGACATTCTTGGAGCTGTCAACGGCATAGAGCATCCGCACCAGACGGGCGAAGATGTCGCTGCCATACACCCGGTAGGGCCGCAGAGCAAGCCCTGTGGGCAGAAGGACATAACAGCTCAGCGCGATGGTCATGCCGGCGAAGAGGCACAGGCAGACCCGCCAGAAGTCGCTGCGCTCGCCGTGCCGCAGCAGATAGAACAGGGTAAAGGGGATCCACGCGAACCATGCAAAATAGGGGACGATGGCGTACTTGCAGAAGGGGATGACATCGTCCAGCCGGCAGTGTACCCAGATGGCAGGGACGGTGATATTCACCTCGAGCCAGTGGAACGCGGTCAGATAAAATACAGTGTAAAGAGCCATGAAAGAGATGGGATGGCGTGCGAACCAGCTGCGCATCAGTAACACTTCCTTTTAGGGGCAGTATTCCATTTCGCCCCGGCCTCATAGCATTATACGCCCCAATTATGAACAAAACAAGACAAAGATCTGACAATCTTACTAAAACAACCTGCGAAAAACTGTGCAGATAGTCGAGCTGTTTTTGCGCTGCAAACAAAAACAAGCCGCTGCCAGTTGGCAGCGGCTTGTTGCTTGAAGTTCAAGCAATGCCGTTCGGAATGGGCAAGTTCAGACGGCGGCGAAACTCAGATGAGTACGCTGGGCTGTTATGCATTCTTTGCGGTGCGCTTCTTGGTCGCATGGAGGAAGATGGCCAGCATTGCGATGGCGAAGATGACGCCGACGGGATATGCAACAGCGGTGTTGTAGATGGTAGCGCCCTCAGCGGTCTTGCTGTTGAGGAGGCTGCCGAGGCACTCAGGAGCCAGAATAAAGTAAGTAGCAGAAACTGCGCTCATGAAGGTAGCAGGCACAGCGGTGATCCAGTAGTTCTTCTTCTCCTGGAAGAGGTACATGGAAGCAGCCCACAGAACGATCATGGCCAGAGTCTGATTGGTCCAGCTGAAGTAGCGCCAGATAACGGTGTAGTTGATGAAGCCCAGTGCATTGCCGATGCCCAGGAAAGCGCCGACGCCCAGAACGGGGATGCAGAGCTTCAGGCGGTTTGCGTAGCTGTCCTGATCGATCTTGAACCAGTCGGCCAGGGTCAGACGAGCGGAACGGAATGCGGTATCGCCAGAGGTGATGGGGCAGACGACGACGCCGATCATAGCCAGTGCGATGCCCACACCGCCCATGGTCTTGGAGCAGACGTCGTAGATAGCAGCGGACTGGCCCTCAGCCAGAGCAGCTGCCAGACCGGTGTTCAGGCCGCCGGTGATCTCGTACAGGGAGCAGCCAGCTGCGGCCCAGATCAGAGCGATGATGCCCTCGCAGACCATTGCGCCGTAGAAGACGAAGTGGCCCTGCTTCTCACTCTTCATGCAGCGAGCCATCAGAGGCGACTGAGTGGAGTGGAAACCGGAGATAGCGCCGCAGGCGACGGTGATGAACATGAAGCTCCAGATCGGAGTTCCGGAGGGATGCATGCTGCCGAAGTGCTCCCAGATCTCGGGGATGGTGTAGGCGGGGTTGGTGAAGATGCCAAAGATAACGCCGACAGCCATGATGATCAGGCAGATGCCGAAGATGGGGTAAATCTTACCGATGACGGCGTCGATGGAGATGAAGGTCGCGATGAAGTAGTAGACCAGGATGATGATCAGCCAGAACAGGGTAGTGGCAAGAACACCGGACATACCGTTGTTCTTGCACAGGGTAACGATCAGGCCGGCAGGGCCGACTGCGAACACGGTACCGACCATGATCAGCAGCACGACGGAGAACACACGCATGACGTTCTGCATCACAGGGCCGAGGTACTTGCCGGTGATCTCTGCGATAGAGCCGCCGTCATTACGCTCGCTCATCATGCCGGAGAAGTAGTCGTGGACACCACCTGCAAAGATGGTACCGAAGGTGATCCACAGGAACACCACAGGGCCCCACAGAGCACCCTGCAGTGCGCCGAAGATGGGGCCGAGGCCCGCGATGTTCAGCAGCTGGACCAGAAACAGCTTCCACTGGGGCATCACGACGTAGTCAACACCGTCGTTGATGCGGACAGCGGGAGTTTCACGGTCATCGGGTCCGAACGTGTTGTCAACGATCTTGCCGTAGACGAAGTAACCGCCGATCAGGATCGCTAAACAGAGTAAGAAACTAATCATACCAGAAACCTCCTTTTTGATTTCTGCAGCCGACCCCATTCTGCCGACTGCCAAAATCATCCTTGGCCTTATGTTAACACATTCTTCATAAAATGAATAATATGCTTCTGGTATGGACCATATATCAAAAAATATATAGCCAGGCACCCTGTTTGCGGGATGCCGGGCCATATTTTAGCGAAGATACGATTGAATTTCGGGACTGTTTCTCTTTGAAACGATTCCGGAAATGTCCAGAGGGCAGTTTGCTGAAAATTCTTGCGCGTTTTTGTGCAGAGTGCCAAGGCGAGGCAATTTTTTGCCTTTTTACGCGGCTTTTTCGCATAAAATGGCGAGAGCTGAAAAACGTCCTCATTTTACCGTGAGGGCGGCTTCCCGGTGGAGCAGGTCGATGAATGCCTGTTCTTCGGACCGGAGCGCGCCGTGGTCGGGGTAGACCAGCACGTCCCGCATGACCTGACGCTGGGCGGGGCATTTTTTGAGCACCAGATGGAACTGGTCCAGCGCCCGCTGGGGCATGGGGGAGGCCCACATATAAGCTGAGAGCAGCTGCTGCAAGATAGAAAACTGGCTGCACCGCTCGTAGACATGGATGCGGCGGCTGTCGTTGACGTGCCAGCGCACGCCGTCGCCGCCGTCTTCGCCGGGGAGCTGAAAGTCGTCGTGCATGATCTCCATATAACGGTTCAGCTCCGAGAGGTCTTTCACCTCGTGCTTGGCCAGCGGGCCGTCCCGGTTGGTGAGCAGGCGGTACTCGAACTCCATCACAGGCTCCATTTTCAGGCCCCGGCGGGCGCAGTAGTGGATGTAGTGGTCGTCGTCCTCGGCAGCATACCGCAGCAACGCCAGGTGATAACCACGGCGCAGCACGAAGTCCAGCGCCTCCATGGAGCCGCCCTCCCGGATGTGGATGCGGAGCTGGTCGGCCCCGGCGGCTTCTTTCAGGAAATCCACCGCCGCATAGGAGGCGTAGGTGGCGTGGGGGATCATCACCCGCAGCTCGGCGCAGCGCTCCCGGGCGTGGTGGGCATCTTCGGTCAGGCGGTCTACCTCTTCCAGCACCCGCGCGGCCTGCTCGATGAACCGCCGCCCCTGCTCGGTGGGGATCATGCCGGTGGACGAGCGCTCAAAGATGCGCAGGCCGTATTCCCCTTCCAGATTCTTCAGTGCCTTGCTGATGTTGGGCTGGGCGGCGTAGAGCTGCTTTGCCGCAGCGCTCACCGAGCCCCATTTCTTAATGGCAACGAGATAACGCAGTTCTGTGATGTTCAAAGCTCTTCTCCCCCGGTCAATGCAGATTCTACTTTATTTTATCAGCCCGGCGGCAGGCGTGTCAAGCCGCGGTTGACGCCTCGGAGAACGGGGCTTATAATAAAGAAAAACGCCCCGGGAGGTGGAAGCTATGGAGCGTTACCGCGTTGTGCGCATCGAAGAGCAGATGTACGGCTGCGAAGAGCTGCCCGAAGGGGCCGAGGTCTGCTGCGACGTGACGGTAGAGGCAGCGGACGGCATCCGGAAGACTCTGTCCTGCCCCGACGCCGAGCTGACACGGCAGGGCATCGACGAGGGAGACACCGTGCTCTGGGACGGCACGGCCCTGCGCAAAGCCTGAATTTGGAAAAGAGCTGGAAAAGGAGAGAGACATCATGAAAAAATCGAGACTTCCGCCCTCATCGGCCTGGGTGCGCTGGGCATCCTCTTTGGCCGGAAGATGCCCGGCGTGAAGGTCGTTGCGGACGCGGAGCGCGTTGCCCGCTACTCGGCCCAGCCGGTGGTCTGCAACGGCAAAGAGTGCCGCTTCGACTATGTCACGCCGGAGCAGGGCCAGCCGGTCGATCTGGTCCTCGTGGCCGTCAAGGCTACGGTGCTGGAGGGCGTCGACCTGCCTGCCGACAACCACAAAGCCTTCCTCGAATCCATGGCCCCCGCCTTCAAGCCCGACGGAATGCCCAGTATGCGGCAGGACGTCCTCGCCAAGCGCCCCACCGAGGTGGAGCAGTTTGCAGGTGTCGTCCGCCGTCTGGCCCAAAAGCACGGGATGCCCACTCCGGCCAACGATTTCTTCTATGAGAAGATCCGGGAGATCGAGGCCAATTACAATAAATAAGGAGACACCATGCACAGCATTTATTTTGCCCGCCACGGCGAGACGGTCTGGAACGCGGAGAATAAGATCTGCGGCATGACCGACAGCCCCCTCACCGAAAAAGGCCGTCAGCAGGCCCGGGAGCTGGGCCGGAAGGTCAAGGAAAGCGGCGTCCACATCGACGAGATATTGTATTCACCCCTGAGCCGCGCCGCCGACACCGCAAAGGCCGTGGCCGAGGCCACCGGCCTGCCCGCCCGCTGTGAGCCCCGCCTGCGGGAGCAGTGCTTTGGCAAATACGAAGGCACGCCCCGGGACGGCGCAGAGTTCCGCCTCTCCAAGACCCATTTTGCCGACCGCTACGACGGCGGCGAGAGCATGATGCAGCTGGCCCAGCGCATTTATAATCTGCTGGACGAGCTGCGGCAGGATGAGAACAAGACCTATCTTCTCGTGGCCCACAACGGCATCGCCCGTGTGGTGGAGTCCTATTTCCACGACATGACCAACGAGGAGTATTCCGCCGCCGGCATCAAAAACTGTGAGCTGGTGGAATATCATTTTGAATAAGCAGCAGAAAGGCCGTCGGGAAATCCCGACGGCCTTTCTTTTCAACAGGATGCTTTGCGATAGTGGAAAACTTTGTCCTTGGTGATGAACATCAGTACCGTGACGCAGAGCGCACCGGCTTCGGCTGCCGTGACGGCCAGCCAGACGCCCTCGATGCCCCAGAGGGCGGGTAAAAGCACCAGGGCAATGGGCTGGAGCAGCAGCGTCCGCAGAAAAGAGATCAGGGTGCTGGTAACGCCGTCCCCCAGTGCGGTAAAAAAGGAGGAGCCAAAGATGTTGAACCCCTTGGGGAAGAAGCAGAGGGCATACACCCGGAAGGCGTGGCTGGTAAGGGCCAGCAGCTCAGGGTCGTAGCCCACAAAGATGCGGGCCACATAGGGGATGATGACCATGGAAAGGGCCGTCATCAGGGCGGCCACCGTACCCAGCAGCCGCAGACTCTTGGTGTAGATGCTGTTCAGCTCGCTGCGGTTGCGGGCGCCGTAGTGGTAGCTGATGATGGGGGCGCTGCCCACGGCATAGCCCACGAAGACGGCCACAAACAGGAACGCCGCATACATGATGACGCCATAAGCCGCGACACCGTTTTCACCGGCAAAGCGGAGGAGCTGGTAATTGTAAAGGATGTTCACCAGCGACATGGAAAGGTTGGTCATCAGCTCCGAGGAGCCGTTGATGCAGGCGCTGCCCAGCACCCGGCCGCTCCACAGGGTGGGGCCCAGATGGATGCTGCTGTGGCTTTTGGGGTCCAGAAAATAGAACAGGGGGATGATGCCTCCCACCACCTGGCTGAGAAAGGTGGCAATGGCGGCTCCCTCTACCCCCCAGTGGAGGCTGCCCACCAGAACCACGTCCAGCACTATGTTGGTAAGGCCCGCCGCCACCGTAAAGGCAAAGCCCAGATGGGGCTTTTCGGCGGTGACGAAGAAGCTCTGGAACAGATTCTGCAAAATAAAGGTGGGCAGGGACAGCATCAGGATGCGGCCATACCGCACGGCATAGTCCAGCATCTCGCCCTGCGCCCCCAGCAGGGCAGCAGCGGGCTTTACAGCCAGAAAGCCCAGAGCGGCCAGCAGGCAGCCCACCAGCACAGAGGTCCAGACGAAGAGGCTGAAATAGCGGTCGGCCTTTTCCCGGTCGCCCTCGCCCAGCGTGATGCCCACGATAGCGCTGCCGCCGGTACCCAGCATGAAGCCTGCCGAGCCCACCAGCATCGGCACCGGCATGATGAGGTTCACCGCTGCAAAAGCCGTCTTGCCCACAAAGTTCGAGACGCACAGACCATCCACGACGCCGTAGATGGAGGTGAACAGCATGGTGCCGATGCAGGGCAGCACGAACCGCAAAAGGCGGCTGTAATCAAAGTGGTCGGATAACTGTATTTTCTGCTTTGACATGGGTACTCCTTTGACTCAAGATGCAAAAAAGGCCGGATAAGAGACACACAGCACGATGCAGGCCCTTTTCTGCTGTGCGGCTACGGCTGCACAGCCTCCGGGCGAACACTCGCTGCGGCATCTTATCCGGCCTTTCAATTACGTTGAAATAGCCCTCCGATGAGCAAAAAACAGTATAACAGAGTTTATTTTTGTTGTCAAGACTTACATCCCGGGCCGCCAGCCGGTGCAGTAGCGGGCATAATCCCGGTCTGCCTGCTTGACGTAGAGCACCAGCTCCTCGCCGCCGTCCTTTTTGGTGCGCTGACGCACCTTGGTGGGCAGGTTCTGGCGGTGGAGCAGCTCCATCTCGTCTCGCAGCTCTTCTTCGGTGTCAAAGGTGTCCAGCTCGGTCCAGTGGGTGGCAAAGAGCCAGAATTTTACAAGATGTTCGTTCAAGATCCAATTTCCTCCGATGCATTCAGACGGTAAAAGGGCGCGATGGCGTTCACATCGCCGTGGCGCACGATGGAATAGGTGATGTCACAGTAGGGCTGGATGGCGGTGCTCTTCTCGACAGTGGAGATGAGCAGGACCTGCAGCTGCATCCGGCGGAACAGCTCCATCATGGGGCGGATGCGGTCGCTGGTCATCTTGCTGAACGCTTCGTCCAGCAGCACCAGACGGATGCTGTTCTCGCTCTTCTGGTAGATCTGGAGCAGCGACGCGCAGATGGCTACATAGAAGGGGGCCTGATTCTCGCCGCCGGAGGAGTCGCGGCTGACGCGGGAAAGGGAAGCCTGCTGGCCGGAGACGGTGTTGGTCACCTTGATGTCGTAGTCGAGGTAGGTGCGGTAGTCTACATAATCCGAAAGGGTGACATTCTCGGGGCGGCGGCCCTCCTGCCGGGCGCGGGTGTTCTCATCCACATCGGCCATGATCTTTTCCATCAGCTCGTCCACCTGACGCTCATAGACGGGGTCGGCGGTGGCGGCGAGGTTGTCCAGCGAGTCGCCGTCGGTCATCTGCTGGTTTCCCTTGTCCACGATGACCTGATAGAATGCGGCCAGCTGGGGGTCGCGGCTGGGGCCAAGCTCGAAGCGGTAGACCTCTTCGCCGTAGGTCAGCTGTTCCATCACCTTGTTCAGCTCCCGGAACTGCCGCCGTGCGTTGAAGATGTCATCCTTCATCCGGAAGAGGATGTCCTTGCGGAAGCGGTCCTTGCAGTCGCGCTGCGCCTGCTCGAGGCGGGCGGCGTACCGCTCCAGATCAATGCGCACGAGGCTCTCGTGCTGGGCGCGATACTGCTCGATGCCCGTAAGGCCCAGCGGATGATCGCAGACGTAGCGGGTGTTGTACTCTTTCTGGGCAGGCTCGAGGGTGCCGGTGAGGTAGACGGCCAGTGCGTCGTCCAGCCGGGCCTGTGCCTTTTCGGCGGACTGGGCCGCATAGCGCGGGCCTTTGTCCTTGCTCAGGGCCGCGAAGCGCTCCCGTGCCAGCGGCTCCAAAAGCGGGTACTGGGCAAAGAACCGGTCGGCGGCGTCCTTTGCCTGCCTGGCGGTCTCTTCTGCCTTGGTCTGCTCAGCCTCGCAGGAGGCCAGCTGCTTTTCGCAGACACGGATGTCGCCGCCGGCTGTCTCCACAGCGGCGCGGGCGGCGTCCCACGCGGCCTCGCGGGCCTCGTCCTCTTTGTAAAGCTGCTGCAGCATCGGGTTCTCGCGGCACTCGGTCAGCTTCTGCTCCTGCGCGGTGCAGTCGGCGCGGGCCGCTTCCAGCGCGGCGCGGGCGTCCCACAGCGCGGCCAGCTCATCCATGACGCTGCTGTGCAGCACATCCTGATAGCTGTCCCGTGCGGCTTTGAGGGCGGCGGCAGACTGTGCCGCTTCCCTGCTGCGGGCGGTCAGCTCGTCCAGAGCTTTCGTCAGCGCTTCGGCCCGGGCGCGGCGGGCGTCAAGGCCGATGTACCGCTGGGGCGTGCGGAGACGCTCGAGGCGGAAGGGGTGGTGGCGCAGCAGGTCGCGGGTAGCGCTGTCGGGATAGTTTTCCAGGGTGTCGGGGGTGTCACAGCAGACGATGCGCCGCAGGATGGTGTCGGCATACTGTGCGGCCAGCGGGTTCTCGCTTCGGACCTGCGCGGCGAGGCTGTCGGCAGGGGCAGCGTCGGCCTTGCGGTTGGCCGTGCGGATGCTGGGGGTGTCCAGCAGGCTGATGGGGCCGACCTTGTCCCGCAGGGCCACAAAGGCGCTCTTGGCGGCGGCGTAGTGGGCAGGCGGCACGAGGATGTCGAACCGGCGGTCGCCGAGGCAGGCTTCCACGCAGTCCTGCCAGCTCTCGTCCTCGACGCTCAGCAGTTCGCAGAAGATCTTGGCGTCCGGCGTCATGCCGCGGCTCTTGAGCTCAGCGTTCACGGCGTCCCGCACTCTGGTGGCGGCGTCGCCGTGGGGGTAGACCCACCGGCCTCCCGAGACGGAGGCCAGCTCCGCCTGCTTTTCCTGTACCTCGGCGGTGAGGGCGTCGGCGCTCTGCCGCGCGGCGAAATACTGCTCTTCCAGCGGCTTTTCCAGCCCGGCGAGGGCGCTTTGGAGCTGGGGCAGAGTCTCCGCCGTCAGCGAGGCGGGCCAGAGCGATTTTTCGACGGCAAAGCCGCTGCGCTGCAAGCTCTGCAAGAGGCTCTGCACGTTGCCTGCGGCGGCTTCGCTTCTGGAAGCGTCCCGGCCGGCCTTGTCCAGCGCGGTCTTTTTGCGGGCCAGCTCTTCGCTCAGGGCGTCCAGCGCCCGGCCCTCGCCGCTGGCGGCGGCACTGTGGGCCGAGAGGTAGGCCCGGCGGGCCTCGGCCTCGGCGTCTTTTGCGGCGGCGTAGCGGGCTGTCAGCTCTTCGTGCTGGCGCTTTCCGGCGGCAAGATGCTCCTGCCAGGTGTTTGTCCCGGCGGCGGCTTCCTCAGCACGGGCCAGCAGGGCAGTGCCTCGGTTGACGAGGGCTTCCGTTTCCTTCTGGGCCGCTTCACGGCCATAGTCCACGATCTGTTCCAGCGCGGCGGCGCGGGTCTGGGCTTCGGCCAGCACGGCGTGGAGGTTTTCCAGCTCCACCCGGTCGCCCTGCAAAGCTTCCAGATCAAGCTCGGGCTGAGGCAGGATGTACTGATACAAAAACTCCCGGAAGTTGGGGATCTCGTCCATGCTGGTACCCATCTGGAAGACTTCGTTGAACTTCTTGCCCAGCGGGCTTGCGGCGCGGCCGATGCCCAGCGCCCGGCAAATGCGGTCGCGGGCTTCGCCGGGGCTGCGGGTGTAGGAGAGACGGCCCACAGCGGGCTTGAAGTTCTCCTTCGAGCTGGGCGCGCCGGTGCGGGGGTCGATGAAGGGCAGCTGCTCGAGGGTGCAGCCGTCCTCGGAGATATACCAGGTCTGGTCGCCGGGGTGGAGCTCCTGCATGGGGCCTTCCGACTCGACCCGGACGGCGATGACGAAGTGGGTGCGCTTGACGCTGTCCCAGAACTCCGCGCCGATGTAGGCCACGGTGCGGCCCGGGCGGCGGTAGGCGTTCTCGCCGCGCTGCTTGGCGTGGACAGAGCCTTGCAGGGTGCGGCCGCTCTTTTTGTTGCCGAGAGCGTTGAAGCTGCGGTTGGTGGTCAGGCAGTAGCGGATGGCGTCGAGGATGGTGGTCTTGCCCACGGCGTTGACGCCGATCATGTAGGTCAGCCGGGCGCAGTCGAAGGTGACGTTCTCAAAGTTGTGCCAGTTGATGAGCTTCAGGCGTTTCAGTTCTATCATTCTTCCACCTCCACGGCAGCGGTGCCGTCCTCCGGCCGCTCATAAAGCGAAAGCTCGCTGCGGGTGCGGGTCACCTCGGCGGCAGCGTCCGCAAGGTCGGAATCCGGCAGAGCGAGCAATACAGTGGGGAATACTTCGATGCGGCTGTCCAGCCCGGAAAGCCGTCCCACCGGCCGGGCCAGATTGTACCGGCGCAGGGTGCGCAGCAGCTTTTCCAGCGTGGGCTGGTCGAGGCGGCGGGGCAGGTTCATCTTTTGGAGTTCGGCCTGTACCTCTTCCACCGTCACCAGAACCTGGTCGGCGCTGGCCGAGAGGCTCTCCCGCTTTTGGAGGTAGAGCAGGCGCAGAACTAAGAGCAGGATGCTCTCGTACTTCAGAAGCCGGGCCTGACTGCCCTCATGCTCGTTGACGAGGGCCGCCGCCTGCAGCGGGGCGGGGTAGAGCACCACCGAGCAGCCCAGCGGCGCAAACACGGCCCGCACCTCGTTGAGGTGGTCCTGAACATAAAGATATTTGGCGCGCTGGTCCTCCACGCCGCCCAGCATAAAGCAGTGGTTGAGCAGATAATTTGCGCACTCTTCCAGCATTTTATTCGTTTCGGTCATCTTCGGCGTCCTCCTTGCGGGGTGTCAGAGTAAATTCTTCAAACCGGAAGCCGCCCCGCGTGGCCCACTCGCCGGTGAGCTGGATGTCATAACAGCGGCGCGGCGACTGGGAGTAGGTGTGCAGTCCGATGATGCGTGCGAAGTCGTTCGGGTATTCGTCGGCGATGGTGGACGCCGAGACAGAAGGCCGTGCGGCCAGCGCCTGCCGGGCGAGGATGTCCACGTTCTCCTCGGTGACGGCCATCCGGGCGTAGTCCAGCAGGAGCTTCTGCTCCCGGCGGAGCTGCTCCTCGTCCAGCTGTCCGGCCTGCACCGGGGCCAGCGGCGCGTCGGTGCGGGGTGCGGCCGGAGGATAGAGCGGCTTTTCGCCGAAGACCTGCACCGGCCAGAGCCTGAGCCGCGCGGCCAGCGGGCCGTCGTCCGGCTCAAAGAGCTGGTCGGGCGTTTTGATGTCCTCGGCGTACCGCCGCAGCAGGGCGGTGACGCTGCCCTGGGCCGAGCGGTCGCTCAGCAGCAGGAACTGCGCCCGCTGAACGGCCCGCTTGCGGTAGCGGACGTGGCTGGCGTCGATCTCCCGGATGAGGGTGCTCATCTCTTCGAGGGCGTCCCGCTGTTTCTGGATGAGGGCGCGGACGGCGGGAGCGGCCTCGCTCGGGGCGCAGCGCTCCACCCGGGCGTAATCCAGCGCCAGCTGGGGCAGGTAGTTGGTCTCGCAGTCGTCCAGTCCCTCTTCGAGGAAGGCGCGGTAGTTGAACAGGTTGTCGCTGGTCTTGAAGCGGTGGTAGGCGGCCGCCACCACCTTTTCTTCGTACTGGTCGAAAAGCTCCAAGACTTCCTGCGGGGTGCGGTTGCGGGTGAGGCGGTCGATGTAGTGGCCGATGGAGGCGTTGAGGGCGCGGAGGGACTTGTTCAGCGCCTCAAGGTCGCCGGCCACCTCCCGCAGGACGTTCTCGTAGGGGCTCTTCTCTTGGCCTACGTTCTGCAAAAGCTGCCACGCCTTGTAGAGCTTGCCGGTGTAGGTGACGACCCGGGGGTTCAGGATCTCTTCCAGCGCCTCGAGAAGCGGCGTCACCTCCGGCACAAAGGCCAGCGCAGGCTCTTCTTCGTAGCTGCCGGGCTGTTCGGCCAGCCAGCCGGTGCGCCGCAGCCGCAGCAGAAAGCCCAGCGCCAGCGTGTGGGGGTCGCGGGTTGGCTGCTCGGCCTCATCGCCCGCGTCGTCGGCGTCCAGTGCCAGAGGCTTTGCCAGCGCGGCGAAGTAATCCTCGGCCCGGGATACGGCCTCGGCCCGCAGGATGCTGTAATCTGCCGTGTGGCGGCACTCCTCCCACAGCAAGAGCAGCAGCTCTGCATAAAATGCCCGGTTCGGCCCCGCCAGCGGCCGGAACAGCCGCGGGCTGACCAGTTCAAACAACTGCATCCGTATGCCCCTTTCAATCGGTAAAGTTCGACTTCTATTGTACCACAGATGGCACGGTTTTGCACCCCGCCGGGAAATAAAAACACGGGCCGGCAAAGCGGTATGAAACCCCTTTGCCGGCCCGTGCGGCGCTCCCTTATTCCCAGGCCCGGCGGCAATGCCGCACAAAAGCCTGACAATGATTAACTCGATGATAGCACGACTTTGGCATTCTGTCAACCAGATTGCTGAAAAAAAGAAGAAAGTGTGAAAGGATTTCTCCAATCTTTTCCTGAAATTACACACATTTTCCACGAATTTGTGATAGCTTTAAATACAGAAGAACTCCCCGATAATGTACTCGTTTGAAATACAAGGCGGAACTACTCCTGATAGATGCACAACAGCCCCCCGGAATTGCAGGACTCCGGGGGGCTTCGTGTTTGTTTACAGCTCCTGATAGGCGCTCATCAGGGCGGGGATGAACTGCTTTTTGCGGCTGATGACGCCGGGCAGCACCCAGCTGCCATCTTCCTCCGGCTCCTTCTCGAAGCCGCTGCGCAGCATCTCGCCGGCATGACGGCCGGTGCAGATGACGACGCTCTCTTCCTTCGGCACATCGGTCAGCAGCATATAGAGGTCCTCCACGTTCTGCTTGCCGCAGGCTTCGGGCAGATAGGGGGCGAGCAGCTGCTGGGCCGCCTTCAGGTTCTTGCGGGTCATGTAGCTGCCCTGCGCCACGCCGAAGCGGACGTCGCCGCACATGAACACCTTGAAATCCTGCAGGAAGACTTCCTCCGGGGTCTTGCCGTCCAGCTTCTCGCCGGCCTCGAACATCTCGGAGGCAAAGGCGTCGATCTCGACGCCCGCGATCTTGGCGAGGCGGTGGGCGGCGGAGACATCGACGGGAGTGCAGGTGGGGCTGCGGAAGACCAGCGTATCCGAGAGGATGGCCGCCAGTAGCAGACCGGCGATCTGAGGCCGTATCTCGACGCCGTTCTCATCGTACATCTGGGTGATGATGGTGGCGGTGCAGCCTACAGGCTGGTTGCGGAAATAGACCGGGCCGCTGGTCTCGAGGCTGCCGATGCGGTGGTGGTCGATGATCTCCAGGATCTCAGCCTGGTCGAAGCCCTCCACGGCCTGGGTGGCCTCGTTGTGGTCCACCAGGATGATGCGGCGCTTGCGCAAGGCGATGATGTTGCGGCGGCTGACCATGCCGCAGTACTTGCCGTCCTCGTCGAGGATGGGGAAGTAGCGGTGGCGCACCTTGGCCATCACGCGGGTGACGTCGGCCACCGGGGTGACGAGGGTGAATTTCATGATGTCGTCGCGGGTCATATAGTAGGAGATGGGGGCGCACTGGCTCATGAGCTTGCCGGCGGCGTAGGTGTCGCAGGGGGCGGTCATGATGGCAACGCCGGTCTCCTCGGCGATGCGCTGGATGGTGCGGCCCACCTTGGCGCCGTTGCAGATGATGAGGAGGGATGCTTCCTTCTCGATGGCGCACAGCTGGCTCTCATAGCGGTTGGTCAGGATGACGATGTCGCCCTTTTCGACGTTGTTTTCCAGCATCTCGGGGGTGGCAGTGCCGATTTTGATATGACCGGTGGTGCAGACGGCGTTCTCGTTGCCGACGACCATGGTGCCGCCGAGGGTCTCGAGGATATTCTTATAGGTGGTGCGGCTGGTGGCAAGCACACCGGTGTCGAACACGTCCATGTTGGCCGTGGCGATGTCCTTCACGGTGATGATGCCTTCCAGCTCGTTGTCGGCGCTCGTGATGGGCAGGGTGTCGATCTGCTGGTCGCGCATGATCTCCCATGCCTTGCGCAGACTGGTGGAGCCGGGGATGCCGGGCATCTCGCGGTAGTCCACATCACGGATCTTCGGGTTGACATCGGTACACATCCGGGGCGGCGCGACGCCGAACCGCTTGAGCACGAATTCCGTCTCCTGGTTCATCCGTCCGGCCCGGCGGGCCTCGCAGACGAGGGAGCTTGTCTTATTTTTCAGCTCTGCGTACGCAATGGCAGAGCAGATAGAGTCGGTGTCCGGGTTGCGATGTCCGATGACCACGACTTTATGAGCTGTCTTTGGCATAGATTCCTTCCCCCTTATGGGTCTTGGGTTGTCCTTCTTATCATGATACCGGAGCGCCGTTTTGTCCGCGTCCCTGCACGGCGCGGAAAAGGGAAGCCCTCTGGCAGCTTTCATTGTAACACAAGATGGAATGGGGGTAAAGTGGAGCAGAGGGGCAGGAGCCTTAAAATTTTGAGAGATTCTTGTATACATCTTCTTGCCTTTTTGGGAAGGACGCTGTATCATAGGGATAAGTCTGTATACTTTGAAAAAGCCCCTTCGGGGGCGGCGCGGAGGAGCGAATGACGAGCACAAAATTTGAAACGAAGCCTTTGTTTACCCGCCAGCAGCTGACGGCCCTGCTGCTGCCGCTCATTGCGGAGCAGGCCCTGAGCGTGACCATCGGCCTGGCCGATACCCTCATGGTGTCGTCGGTGGGGGAGGCGGCGGTGTCGGGCGTGAGCCTTGTGGACACCTTCAACACCCTGATGATACAGATCATGACAGCGCTGGCCACCGGCGGCGCGGTGGTCGCCAGCCAGTACATCGGCCATCGGGAGGAGAAGAGCGCCCGGGCTGCCGCCGCACAGATCATGTTCATCATGTCCAGCTTCAGCGTTCTTGTGGCAGCGGTGGTCGTGGTGGGACGCCACGCCATCCTGCGGGGCATCTTCGGCTCCATCGACGCCGACGTGATGAAGTACGCCGAGACGTATTTCCTGCTGTCGGCCCTGAGCTACCCTTTCATCGGCCTGTACAACGCAGGCGCGGCCCTCTTCCGGGCGCAGGGCAACAGCAAGATCAGCATGATGTCCAGCCTTGTGATGAATGTCGTCAACATCGGCGGCAATGCCATCCTCATCTTTGGCTTCAAGATGGGCGTCATGGGCGCGGCGCTGGCCAGCCTCGTCTCCCGCGCGGTGGCCTGCTGTGCCGTCCTCTTCCTGCTCCAGAAGCCGGGTTGTATGCTCCGCGTCACCGGCCTGTCGGCCCTGAAGCCGGACGGAAAGCTCATCCGGCGCATCCTGCGGGTGGGCATCCCGGCGGGCATCGAGAACGGGATGTTCCAAATCGGCAAACTGTCGGTGGCCAGCCTCACCAGCACCCTCGGCACCGCCGCCATCGCGGCCAATGCCGTGGCCAACACCACCAGCACCTTCCTGAACATCCCGGCCAGCGCCGTCGGCATGGCGGTGCTCACGGTGGTGGGCCAGTGCCTCGGTGCAGGCGAGAAAGAGCAGGCGGTCTGGTATGCCCGCCGTCTGCTGCTGGTGGCCTACTGCGGTGCCTGGGTCATGAACCTGTCGGCCTTCTTCTTCGCCGACCGCTGGGCGCTGTCCTGGTTCAGCCTCTCGCCGGAGGCTTCGGCCATGGCGCTGGAAGTCATGAGGTGGTTCAACATCGTCTCCCTCTTCTTCTGGCCCTCCAGCTTCACCCTGCCCAACATCCTCCGTTCCGCCGGCGACGCCAGCTTCACCATGACCGTCAGCATCGTGTCCATGTGGGTGTTCCGCGTGGGCTTCTGCTACCTGTGGGTCCTGAAGATGGGCGGCGGACTGCTCAGCATCTGGATGGGAATGTATCTCGACTGGGCGTTCCGCTCCATCTGCTTTACGGTGCGTTTTGTCCGGGGAAAATGGCTCGAGCAGAAGGTAATCTGAAACTGCCTCTTGCTTTTTTCGGCTCAGAGTGGCAGAATGAGAAAAAGAAATGGAAGAAGGGGATTCTCTATGCTGTTTCATCCTGCACAACTGGGCCTCGCCCATCTGGACAAAGCAACGCTGGAAGCCGATAAGAAAGCCTGCAAAAAGATCGGCCCCTGCGGCGTGGGCAAAAAGGCCCTCTACCTCAACAGCTTCTACATCGACCGCCGGTATTATCTGCCCTATGGCAGCATCAGCCGCGTGTTCAAGCGGGTGGCCATGAGCCAGGGAGGCTTCTCCGGCAAGGGGATGTTTGCCTCGATGGCTTACCTCGTGGTGGAGTACGACGGCGGCAAGCAGAAGCAGTGCAACTTCAAGGACGAGCGGGACGTGGACGCCCTGCTGGAAGTTCTGGCGAAAGAACAGCCCAACATCCCGCGTCTGAGCGCCGCGGGCGAGGCGGAAATTGCCCGCCAGAAGGCCGAGAAAGCCGCCCGCAGGCTGCCCCAGCTCTCGAAGGAGGCCGAGCAGAGCGTGGGCCAGCTCAAGCGCGCATCGGACTACCTCGCCAGGAAGCCGGAGCTTGCCAAAGAGCTCAGCGCCGCCGAGCGCCGCAAGCGCGCCCAGCTGCAGAGCAAGCCGGTGTATAAATATGTGGCCCTCATCATCAGTCTGTTCGGCGTGGTGTCTGCGGCCTATGGCATCCAGAGCATCATCAACCACACCGGAAACTACGGCATCTACTTTGCGCTGTTCGGCTTTGCGGCCATCTTCCTCTTCTCCAGCTACAACATGATGCCTACGGCCCACAACAACCATAACGCCATCATGAAGCGTGCCGACAGGGCCGAAGCAGCCATGGCGGAATACATCAAAGCCTATCCCGGCGGGAACTTCCCGGTGCCGGACATCTACGCTCACCCTGTGGTGCTCAAGCAGATGACCGACGCTCTTCAGGAGGGCCGGGCCGTCACCCTGCCCGAAGCTCTCGAGTCTGTGAAGAACCGCCTCAAAGAGGTCAACGCCGACGTTCAGGTGGAGCAGGAAGAGTACGACGAGATCGTCCAGATCAAGGCCATGTTCCTCAACCACGATTATCAGTAACGAAAAAATGCCATCGCCGCGGGGCGATGGCATTTTTGTGTCTTATCAGGCTTCTGCGGGCTGGGGCTGAGTGAATATCTTCATGCTGTCCTTGTAGGCGTGGATGAAGTAGACGATCTCTGCGATGGCGGTCAGCGTCCAGGAGCAGGGGTAGAGCAGATAGAGCGAGGGGATGGTATGGAAGTGGGCGAAGATGGTGTAGACCCAGATGACCCGGAACACGCAGGAGCCGAGGACGACGATGACAGTCGGCACTACTGTCTTGCCCAGACCGCGGGAGGCCGCGATGGTGCAGTCCATGAAGGCCGAGATGCAGTAGGCAAAGCCCATGACGCCCACACGCTTCATGCCGGCATCGATGACGGCGCCCTCGGTGGTGAAGAGGGCGAGGAACTGCCGCCCGAAGATGAACAGCGAACCACCCAGCACGAGGCCGACGCCGAAGGAGTAGGCGAGGGCGATGAAGTAGCTCTTCTTCACGCGGTCGGGCTTGCCCGCGCCGTAATTCTGGCTCATGAAGCTGGCGCAGGCCATATAGAACGCGGCCATTGCGTCGTATATCATGTTGTCGGCGTTGGCGGCGGCGGAGTTGCCCTTGACCATGAGGGAGTCAAAGGAGTTGACACCGGCCTGAATGAAGAGGTTTGCAATGGCGAAGACGGCGTTCTGGAACCCGGCGGGCAGGCCCAGCGCGAGGATGCGCTGGGTGGTGGCAGGGTCGAAAGCAATCTTGTGGAAGTCCAGGGCGTAGCAGTCCTGCACGCGGGTCAGCGCCCGCAGAACGAGGAAGGCCGAGACGCACTGGGAGATGGCACTTGCCAGCGCCACGCCCGCCACATCCAGATGGCAGACGATGACGAAGAAGAGGTTGAGCAGGATGTTCAGCACGCCCGCGATGCACAGGTAGTACAGCGGCTTTTTCGTCTCGCGAATGGCGCTGAAGATGGCGTTGCCGTAGTTATAAAGAGCCAGCGCCGGCATACCGAGGAAGTACACCCGCAGGTAGAGCACAGCGCCGGGGTAGAGGTCTTCTTTGGTGTTGAGCAGATGGAGCAGGGCCGGCGAACCCAGCAGGCCGATGAGCAGGAGCAGTACGCCCGCTGACAGACTGACCAGAAGAGCCGAGTGGACGGTCTTCTCCACATCGTCGGCATGGCGCGCACCGTAGAACCGGGCCACCAGCACGTTGATGCCGTTGCTCAGACCGATGAGGAAACCGGTGAACAGGGTGACGAAGATGCTGGTGGAGCCTACCGAGCCGAGGGCCGTGGAGCCTGCGAACCGGCCCACCACAGCCACGTCCGACATATTAAAGAGCACCTGCAGCAGATTGGACAGGGCCAGCGGCAGGCTGACCAGGAGGATCTGTTTGGCCAGAGGCCCTTCGGTCAGAGACTTTGCGGATGAACTCATAGCTTCTTTTTTCCTTTTCTTATCCCAAAACAGTACCCGCGCACACCGGGGTACAAGCTCTATTATAAAGATGTTTTTGCTTTTTGCAATATGATTTGAGGCTTCTCAGCTTCTGAAAATGAACGCTGCCGGCTGGCAGAAAACGGCGTCTGCAATAAAGAAAGACCCATACACATTGTGTATGGGTCTTTCTTGGTGCGACCGGGAGGATTCGAACCTCTGGCCTTCCGGGTCGGAGCCGAACGCTCTATCCAGCTGAGCTACGATCGCACGATCTGTACTGATGAATCAGTACAATATAGTATAGCACAGCTTCTTGCAAAATGCAAATAAAACTTCAGCGGCGATTCCGTAGCCAGATGCAGTACAGGCCGTCCGTGATGAGCGTCTCACGGTAGAGGATGGGCGTACGGCAGGCGTCTCGGATGGCCGTGGGCAGATTGCCGGTGGCGTAGAACTTCGTCTCAGGGCCAAGCTCGGCGCAGAAATGGTCAGCCAGCCCGTCCAGCATCCCGGCAGTGCCGAGGACAAAGCCGTTCTGCAAGCAGGCGGCGGTGTTCTTGCCCAGTACAGAGGCGGGCGCAGGCGCGGAAAGGTCGATTTGAGGCAGCTGGGCGGTGTTCTGCACCAGTGCGGCCAGCGAAAGCTGCGGTCCCGGCAGGATGACGCCGCCCACAAGTTCCTGCTTTCCGTTGACGGCCATCAGGGAGATGGCTGTGTCGGCAGAAATGACCACCAGAGGCCCAGAACTCTCAGCCAGTGCGGCCACCGCGCCGCAGAGCAGTTCGGCGCCCAGCTGGGCGGGATTGTCCAGCCGGAGGCGGATGCCGCTCTTGAGTCCCGGCCCGACGGTCAGGATGCGCGCCGGGCAGAGCATCTGCAAAGCGGCCAGCACCCGCCCCGTCAGCGCAGGCACCACACTGCCCAGAATGCCGCCCTCGATTTGTTCTGGCGAAGCGCCGTGGAGCGAAAGCAGATTCAGCAGCCGCAGGCCGTATTCATCGACGGTAGCGGCGGGGTCGGTGTGGAGCCGTCCGCAGAATTTCAGGTCGTCGTGCTCGTAGCCGCCAATGGTGATGTGGGTGTTGCCGAGATTGACGGTAAGTATCATGGTTGGTGCCTCCCTGCTTGCTTATAATGTATATATAATATATAACACCTTCGTCTCCCCTTGGCAAGGGGAGACGCTGCGGCCATGGCCGCAGCGGAGGGGTTGGGGCCTGCCGGAAGATGAATTTTGGAGAAAGAAGAAAAAACCTGAAAAAGCTTGCAAAAAAGTGTTGACATCCGCCCCGGCGTATGGTATTATACTTGAGCGCCAAGCGCCGAGACGAAAGAATGACTTC
>OBRI01000099.1_pt1 | contig 20139 bp, 22 predicted proteins | sample 1475581 | NCBI WGS metagenome assembly OBRI01 (sample SAMEA3360675, study PRJEB22359) | human gut metagenome | biome: ENVO:urban biome; feature: ENVO:human-associated habitat; material: ENVO:feces | place: Bangladesh | collected 2011 | reverse complement strand
TCGGCTTATTAAAGTTGCCGGATGCTCAACTGCACCCGGCAATAAATTTTTGATGTTTTTTTGTTCAGGCTATTGACACTCGTTAGCAGGTTTGCGGGTGCTATGAAGCCTCTCAACGTGCTTTCCAAATTTGAAAATCATTTTGCAAATCAGATCGTCCGTTTTTCAAGTTCAACTTGAAGCGGACGGTTATTTTTCTTCTTAGAAAATTTTCGTGTTTGCATCCGCAGCAAGCAGGGCGAGTTGGTACCAACTCGCAATTTTTGAATCTGATTTTACAAATCTGAATTCAAAAACGCTTGTTGGGCTTCGCCCAAACCCGATATTCAGCACCAGAATACGCTAGTTCCGCACCTTAACGGACGCTGAATAAGCAAATTTCTTGGAGAAAAATTCGTTTTTTGAAAATCGTCGTTGATTCATTCAATATTGCATAAAATCGGAACTATTACTTCCGGTTTTGAAGGCAAAAGCGGAAGTAATAGTTCCTAAAAAACCGAGTGACTTTATGGTATGCTCTATCCAGAACATTTTCTAAGAAGCGGAAGCATCCCTTCCGGTTTTCCTTGGGATTCTTCTAAAATCCACTGAAAACCGGAAGGAATGCTTCCTAAAAATTTCTGCTTCATTGTAATATGCTTTCTACAAGCCTTCATCGAACCTTGAGAACCGCATGACCGTCTGCATGGAATACCCGGCGAAGAGACCCTATGAGGACGAGCCGGAAAACGCCGCTGGAAGGGGGCAGGAAATCCATGCTGAGAGAACGGCATCCAAAATTTGAAATTACGTTGATACGCAAAACCGGAACCAACAGTTCCGATTTAGCCTTGAAATTCGCTTCGTATTTTTTAAAAACCGGAACTACCAGTTCCTAAAAATAAAATTTACGATGTGATACAATTTTCTCAATGGTTTGCAGCAGAAAACCGGAAGCACTACTTCCGCTTTTTTATAACCAAAAACCGGAGGTACGGCCTCCTAAAAAATCTTGTATGAATGTGTTAATCTAATTTCAAAGCCTTCATTGAACCTTGAAAACCGCATGACCGTCTGCATGGAATACCCGGCGAAGAGACCCTATAAGGGCGAGCTGGAAAACGCCGCCGGAAGGGGGCAGGAACACCATGCAGAGAGAACGGCGTAAGAACAATGATATTCTATTTCATTTCAGAAAGGATGGTTTGCCTATGACAAAACTGAGCCAGCTTAAAATCAATCCGGAGTTCCAGAATCAAATCAACCCTCCGTCGTTTGAGGAAACCCACCAACTGGAAATGAACATCCTAAAAGAAGAACGTGTACTGAATCCGATCATCACGTGTAACGGCTATATTGTGGATGGACATACACGCTATCAAATTCTTCGGAAATATCCATTTATTCCATTTGAAGTCATCGAAAAAGAATTTTCCAGCCGTTATGAAGCACTCGTATGGATCTGTAAAAATCAGCTTGGGCGGCGAAACCTGACCCCAGAACAGAAAAAGTTCCTGATCGGAAAGCAGGCAGAAGCGGAAAGGCAAATCAAATCGTTTCACGGCAATCAGTATACTTTGGCATCTGAAAGTGGTCTGGTTCAAAATGAACCAGACCGCACAAAGCACGGTTCACGGTCGAAGGTCGCTGCGGAACATGGAACATCCGAAAGTTATGTTTACCGTGCAGAGCAATTTGCAAAAGGTGTGAAAGCTGCGGAGGAGGCAGTATCCGGAGCGCAGAAAGAAATCCTGAGTGGAAAGATCCGGGCAACCGACCGTGAAATTTCCTCGATTGCAAAGGTTCCAAAGGAAAAGCGTCCCGAAGTTGTGGCAGAGCTTCGTAAGCCTAAAGGCGAACGGGATTCCAGTATCACGGATTCGTATTCTTCGCCTTCAAAGGGCAATGAGTTTATAACGACCTTCAAGCAAGACATTCAGGGGCATAAGAAAGGACTCAACAAGGAAGAAAAACAGAATCTCAAGGATGCCGTCAAGAGCATCTATTCCCCTCGCCGCTTGGCAGATGGCGAAGCCACGATGTGCGAGATTCAGGGAGCGCAGGAGGATTTTGTCCGGCGGTGGGAAATGTGCTTTCGTGAATACCCGGATATTCTTACTGAACCGAAGAACAATGAGAAACTGCTGATTTTTATCGACCGTGCCAGTCGGTATCTTCAGACGGTAAAAGATCGTCTGAACAATGATAGAAACCAAAACTCTCAAACGGTCTAGCACTAATTCGGATATAAAAATGGAGGTGAATGCCATTTCGGATTACTTGAAACCCAATATGCCACTGCCGCAATATCTGCCCTATCCCCGCTTTTTGCTGGATACCAACCTGAGCCGCACAGCAAAACTACTCTACACCCTGCTGCTGGACCGGGCAACGCTTTCTCAAAAGAACAACTGGATCGATGCACAGGGGCACATTTATGTGATCTATCCGCTTTCCCATCTGGCAAAAGATTTAGGGTGCTGCATTTCCAGTGTAACACGCGCTTTCTCCGAACTGGAAAACGCACAACTCGTGGAACGTATCCGCAGTGGATTTTCCAAGCCCAGCCGTATTCTGCTCAAGGTTCCGCATACTACGCAGAATAGCGCAGTCACAGTATGCAAAAATGCCGAGGATGACTGTGCAGAAACGAGTAGTATAATTGCGCAGAAATGCACACCTAACCAACGTAATAAGAGCAACCTGAATGATAACCACCTGATAAGATCAAACAATGCTCGTCTATCGTTGGAAGAATACCAGAATGTCTTTCTGACGGAAAAGGAGTACAAGCGGCTCAAGGCTGACTTTGCAGGGCTGGATTGTCTGATCGAGCAGCTATCCGCTTATATCCAGTCTACCGGAAAGAAGTACGCCGACCATGCTGCTACACTTCGTATCTGGGCAAAGCGGCAGAAGACAGAGAAAAAGACAACACCGGATATCCCGGACTACACCTTTGTGGAAGGAGAAAGCCTATAAAGACGATTGAGAAAATTTTGGAAAACCCCGTTTCCAGTATGCCCAGAAACGCAGCGGACTATCACGGAGACAACGGTCTGCTTTATTGCGGCAAGTGCCAAACACCCAAAGAAGCCTTCTTTCCCAAAGGTCTTGTCCTGATGGGAAAGAACAAGCATCCGGTAGAATGTGCCTGTCACAAAGCCGAACGGGAACGGCAGGAGGCAACTGTTAAGGAGCAGAAGCACCTCGACCTTGTGCGGCGGCTGAAAGCAGACGGCTTTTCGGATTCTGCGATGCTGGATTGGACATTTGCAAACGACAATGGGCGCAGCCCGCAGATGCACCATGCTCATCGTTATGTGGAGCAGTGGCAGACCATGCACTCAGAGAACATTGGGCTGCTGCTCTGGGGCGGTGTTGGCACAGGCAAGAGTTTCCTTGCCGGGTGTATTGCAAACGCTCTGATGGAGCAGGAAGTGCCTGTGTACATGACAAACTTTGCTCATGTCCTGAACGAATTGAATAATAGTTTCTCCGGGCGCAATGAGGTCGTAGACCGGCTGTGCCGCTATCCGCTTCTCATCATTGACGACTTCGGGATGGAGCGTGGCACAGAGTATGCGTTGGAACAAATCTACAACATTGTAGACAGTCGCTACCGCAGACGAAAGCCGCTGATCGTCACCACCAACCTAACCCTGGATGAACTGCGGCACCCTCAGGATACCGCCCATACCCGTATCTACGACCGCCTGCTGGAAATGTGCATTCCCATCTCCTGCATCGGCGTGAGTTTCCGCAAAGAGAATATGCTGGAAAAGCTGGAACGCATGAAACTTTTGATCGGATAACCCGAAAACGTCGGAAAACAAAAACTGTCGGGTGCAAAAGTCACCCGGCTACAAGGAATTGGAGGTCTGCCTATGAATTTGAATCGGCCTGACATGACCGTCCCTGTGCAATCTTCCGATTATACGAATAAGTCCTTGCAAAAGGACTCGAACCCCACTACAATGGAGGTGATCACTCAAACCAATGCCGTCAAGTCTCCGACTGACAGCCCGGAAACCACGAAGCTGGTGTACACGGTGGAAGAGATCGCACGAATGCTGGCCATCAGCCTGCGCTCTGCTTACAACCTGTGCAACAGCACCACCGAATTCCGTGTCCTGCGGGTAGGCGGAAGCATCCGCATCCCGAAAGACGGTTTCGATGCGTGGCTCAACCGGGCAGCTTGATAAGAGGAGGCAACGAACCGAAAGAAACAAATTGAACACGAACTGGCGGCTGGCACTTTTCTGATTTCGTCCTCGGTGACGGCGGCAGAGTTCCTCATAGATTGGCTGCCCAAGCAGTGCAGCAAGCACAAGTGGGCACCCAAGACCTACGAATCCAACCTCTCCACCATCCAGAACCTTATTATCCCCTATATCGGCAGCATGGAGATGTAAAAACTCAAGCCCTATCACATGGAAAACCTCTACACGACTCTGAGCAAAACGCCCTGCGGTTCGTATGTCGAGGGCAAGAAGCAGGAGCTGACCGAAAAGCAGAAGCAGCGGTTCCTTCCCGGCACAACGATTCATGAGGTGCATCGGCTGCTGGGTACAGCGTTTCAGTACGCCATAGAGTGGGGTATTCTCGTCAAAAGCCCGATTCCTGTGGATAGCCCCAAGAAGTCCACGCAGGAGCGCACCATTTGGACGGTGGAGGAAATGCGAGCGGCACTGGACAGCATGGAGGCCCCCATCCTGCATCTCACTCTGGTGGGCGCACTGCGAGAGGGTGAGATCGTAGGCCTGACCCCGGAAGACCTCGATTTTGACGCAGCAGATGGCATCGGAACATTCCGTTGCCACCTATCAGCTGATGATCTCCTGCGGCGATGTGAAAGCTGTTCAGGGAACTACTGGACACGCCACGGCAGATATGTTGGTGAACACCTACGCCCATATCCAGCAGTCCTCTCGTGTAGAGCTGGGTAGGACGTTCGAGGAAGGTTTCTACGCCAAACAGGAAAGCCCCAGCCCGCTGGCTGTACCCGCCGAAGGCGAACCGACCATCTCTATGACCGCTCTGCTGGAACTGCTGAAGAATGCAGACCCCGAAGTAAGGGCGCAGCTCCGTCTGGCTCTGTTGATCTGATGCAAAATTTACCACGCATTTCAAGGTAATTCCAGCCCATGCAGAGGATTCCCACGAAAACGCCAACCGTGCAAAAACCGTGCATTGACCGTGCAGACCCCGAATTTTCAGGGTTACATAACGAAAAGGAGCGTCAAATCTTACGATTTGACGTTCAATATCTAGTGCACCTCCAGGGACTCGAACCCTGGGCCCACTGATTAAGAGAAACCAACGTGCAACAATCGTCAATTTCCAGAATTACGCAAATTCATCATTTTTATCGTTTCACCGTAAATTTGCGTTTCGCATCTGCTGCATCCTTTGCACCTGTTATACTCTCTCGCATCCGTTATCCAGCCGTTCCGGTGTGCAAAAAGTGTGCAAAAATGTGCAGAGCCAAAATCTACCCCTTAAAACAGGGATCGGATTTTTATGCAAAGCCGGGAAAATGGGCTGGTTTGGCTCGAAAATGGCATCCGCAATTTCACCTGTTTAAACCAAGCATCAAATGTACATCAACACTTACGATTCATGGCAGGGATTTGGAAAATCGAACAGACACTACTTTATATAGAAAGAAGCTCCCTATGAACAAACTGCTTTCCTGCCACTATAACATGGACACCAACCGGGTGGAAGCCCGGTTCGAGGATAGCATCCCCCTTGCCATTAACTGTATCACCGTAGAGGATGTGACCCGGGAGCTGGAAAAGCGCCACGTCATCGACCACAAGGTCAAGCAGGAAAGGATACAGTGAGAAGCCCATGGCAGATTACAGAAAGTCCAGCGTACATTGCCACTCTACTTTGTGTGACGGCAAAAACTCCCTGCAGGAGATGGCGGGTGCCGCCTGTGCGCAGGGGCTGACCACCCTTGGTTTCAGCGGCCACAGCTACACAAAGCCCGACCCGGAATACTGCATGACCCCCGGCCGCACCGCGCAGTACCGCGCCACCATTGCCAAGCTAAAAAACGAGTACCGAGGCAAGGTGGATATCCTGTGCGGCATCGAGTGGGACCTGCTGAGCGAGGGCACGCCCAAGGGCTTTGATTACTGGATCGGCAGTGCACACCACCTGTACGGCAAGAACACCGGGAAATATTACGAGATCAATTTCCGCCCCGAGGATCTGCAGGACTGCATCAACAACGATTTTGACGGCGACCCGCTGGCAGCGGTGGAGGCCTATTTTGCCGAGGTGGAGAAGATCGCCGCCAAAAAGCCGGACATACTGGGTCACATCGACCTTGTCAAAAAGCTGAACGCAGACGGCAGCTTTTTTGATGAGGAGTCCCCCCGCTACAAAGCAGCGGCACTCAGGGCGCTGCAAGCTGCCCGGGAGAACGACTGCATCTTGGAAGTGAACACCGGCGGCGTATACCGGGGCTACCACAAGGATTTCTACCCCGGCGCATGGCTACTGGGCGAGTGGAACAAGCTGGGCGGCAGGGTGATCATCACCGCCGACGCCCACGACACCGCCGCGCTGACCTTCGGCTTTGACGAAGCCGCCGCCATCAAGGCTGCCGGCTTTACCGCCCTGACCGTGCTGACCGTCAACGGGTTTGAAGAGCAGGAGTTATAAAACGGACCCTCTCAGTCACGCCGTCAGGCGTGACCGAGAGGGTTTTTACTGTACTTTTACCATGCGGAAGGTCTTTCCGCGCTTAATGCAGTCCAGCAGCAGATCGTATTCTGCGGGCACTTCGCCGATGACGTTTACCTTTTTGTCTGCGGGCAGGTCGGCGCGCACAAGCTGGATCTCGCCGGAATAGCGTCCGTAGCCGATGTTATCCATGGTCACGCAACGGCGGCGGCGCTCCACGCAATTATCCGGCTGCACGGTGCTGCCAAAGCAGGAGTAGAGCCGGGATTCCTGATACCGCACAAGCCCTTTGGGCGAGTCCGGGCGGCAGGTAAAGGTGCGGTCGTACAGCGTCTCGTAGCCGGGGCGCAGGGCGACCGGCAGGCAGAGCTCGCCGGTGGTGCAGAAGTGCCGGATGTACTCCTGCTCCCGCGCGCTGACCTCCGGATCTCCCGCAAAAATACCGTCCAGCCCGTAGTTCACAGCCAAATCCACAAAGGCCGCCGAGGGGGCGGCGGTGCGGTGGGCTTCCAGCGTGGGCAGCCCCTTGTACAGCGGGCCGCGCAGCAGAGCGTCGCCGGGGATAAAGCCGTACACCTGCAAGCCCTCTGCCTGCAATGCGGCGGTGCTCTCGTGCAGGAATTCCGGGTCAAGGCCGGTCTCCGGGCGGGGGTAGAAGTTGTGCATGGCGATGACCGTGCCGCCGCCCGCGGCCAGCTGCCGCGCCACCTCCGGAGTGGTGGTGGAAGCGTTGACGGCAACGGGCAGCTGCTGCGCAAGGGCGCGCATCTCCTCCAGCGAGAAGCCGTAGTCCAGCCGCAGACCCCACAGGTGCAGCCGCTTTGCCAGCGCAGTCAGGTCGGCACAGCCGAACTGCCGGATGGTCTTTTCCGACACGTCTGCCAGAATGCGCCAGCCCTGCGCCGCCAGAAAGTCGCACATCTCCTGCACGCGGGCGCAGTAAGCGGCATCAAATTCTTCGCTGATATGCAGTGAGATAAAAACAGGCGCGCCGCCTGCCGCAAAAGCGGAAAGCGACGCACGCTGTTCCTCAAACTGCGTCAGATACACTGACCGTCCGAGTGTTTTAAGCATTGGCAACGTCCTCAACAGAGACCATTGCGTTGGTCACGATAAAGCCCATGATGTAGCAGATGACCAGACCCACTGCGTAGCAGCCAACGGAAGCAGCCACACCGTGAGGGCCGGCGGTCATGACGAACAGAGCCAGCAGACCGGAGGGACCCCAAGCAGTAGCAGCCACCTGCATGGCCATGACGAAGGCACCGCCGAAGCCGGCACCCAGACCGGCGCTGATGAAGGGCTTGCCCATGGGCAGGGTGACACCGTAGATCAGCGGCTCGCCGATGCCCAGCAGACCTGCGGGCAGCGCGCCGGTGATAACATTCTTCAGACGGGTGTTGCCGCACTTCTTAGCCTTGAAGTAGATAGCGACAGCAGCGCCCACCTGACCGGCACCGGCCATAGCCAGAGCGGGGTACAGGGTAACGTAGCCGAAGGTCTCCAGCTGCACGGAGTACAGGGCGACCAGACCGTGATGCATACCCATAGCGACCATGGGCAGGAACAGTGCGGTGGAAACATAACCGGCAATGATGCGCACGATCAGGCTCTCGCTCATGCACAGCTTTTCAACCACCCAGCACAGTGCGGTGGAAGCATAGCCGGTAGCGGGCATGATGACCAGGATATAGGGTACAAGGCACAGGATCATGGTGATCAGCGGGGTGAACACGATGTCCAGAGATTCGGGCATCCACTTGCGCACCCAGCGCTCGATCTTGACAAGGCACCATGCGCCCAGCACAACGGCCAGCACGCCGCCGCGGCCTGCACGCAGGATGGAATCCAGCGGCACAGCCTCGTTGAAGAGACCCAGAATGGAAGAGATTTTGTTGATGCCGTCCAGACCGGTGATCATTCCCAGCATACCGCCCAGAATGGGGGTGCCGCCGAACTTTTCGGCTGCGCGGTAGCCGACCCATGCGGTCAGGTAGCCAAGGAAGCAGGTGTTCATCAGGCCCAGCAGGGTGCTGATGAGTGCCAGTGCGGGGATGTCGGCGTAGTTCGGCACCACCTGACCGATCAGGGAGTTGATGCCGGCGCACAGACCGGAAGCCACAACGCCCGGGATCAGGGGGATAAAGATATCGCCGAAGGTCTTGAACAGCTCCCTGACCTTGCTCTGCTTCTGTCCGGCCTTGACTGCGGCCTTGTTGGTCTGCCAGTCGTTGGCAGTGGAAGCGGCGGCGTCTGCCGGGATGCCCATGTCGCGGCAGATATCTGCGCACTTGCGGCACTTGCCGGGGCCGACCACGATCTCCACATAGCCGGTACGGTCATGCACGATGCCCATCACGCCCTCGATGGCCTTCAGGCCCTCATCGTCGATCTTGGCGTCATCTTTAACGCGCACCCGCAGGCGGGTCATGCAGTTGGTTGCGGTGAGAACGTTGCTCTTTCCGCCGACCTTCTCCAGCGCCGCGCGGACCAGTTCTTCATTCGTCATAAGTGGGCCCTCCTTTAAAACAGGTGTATATCCGATGCGGCCTGTGCCGCTAAGGAACTTGGGTGTAAAAATGTGCTTTTACAGCACTTCCAGCCGGATGGCCTCCCGCACATGGCCGCGTGCCCGTTCCAGCCGCCGGGCGGCATCCTGTGCATCGCAGTCTGCCAGCAGCATGGTGATGGCGGTCTTTACGCTGCCGCCCGCTGCATCAATGGCGGTGCGTGCTTTCTCCCGCTCCACGCCGGTGGCGTCGATGACGATATTCTCGGCGCGGGTGTGCAGCTTTTCGTTGGTCTGCTGCACGTCCACCATCAGGTTCTGGTACGCCTTGCCGGTGCGCACCATGGAGCCGGTGGAGATCATGTTCAAGATCAGTTTCTGTGCCGTGCCGGACTTGAGCCGGGTGGAGCCGGTCAGCACCTCAGGGCCGCAATTCACCTCGATGGCAAGCTCTGCGGCCTTGCCGATGGCGCTGCCGATATTGCAGGCAATGGCGGCGGTGTGGCAGCCTACGCTTTTGGCGTAGTCCAGACCGCCCAGCACATAGGGCGTGCGGCCGGAGGCGGCAATGCCCACCACAAGATCGTTTGCGGTCAGGCCGTGGGCTTTCAGATCTTCAACAGCCAGCTCCCGGCTGTCCTCTGCGCCCTCCACGGCCTCGATAAAGGCTTTTTCGCCGCCGGCGATCAGCCCTACCACCATCTCCTTCGGCACACCGAAGGTGGGCGGGCACTCGGCGGCGTCCAGCACGCCTAAGCGGCCGGAGGTACCGGCGCCCATATAGAACAGCCGTCCACCTTTTTCAAAGGACTCTGCCGCCCAAGTGACCGCCTGCGCGATCTGCGGCAGGCACTTGGCAATGGCCAGCGGTACCCGGGCGTCCTCCTCGTTCATGACTGTCACGATCTCCAGCGGGGACATCTGGTCCAGCTGCATCGTGCGCGGGTTGCGGGTCTCGGTGGTCATCCCACTCAGATTCAAACCCATTTCCTGCACCTCTATTTTCCGCCACACCCCTTGCGGCGTGATTGTGACCAAAGTATAAACTTTTTCAAACAAAATGTCCACAAAAAGACTATTTTGTGGTACAATGTTTTATGCAAGCATTGTTTTTGAAATTTTTGCGTTCAAGTATAACTTTTTTTGTGCAACTTGTTCAATCCATCCTGAAATACAAAAGAGGTAATCTATATGCAGAACGTTCTTTTACGCCTGCGGGAGGTGCAGCCCTCCCTCAGCAGCACCGAGCGGCAGATTGCGCAGTTCATTCTGGACAACCCGGACGAGACCACCACCCTTACCATTCGGGAGCTGGCGCGGCGCTCCTTTTCTTCCCCTTCCAGCGTGGTGCGCATCTGCCGGGTGATTGGCTTTCAGGGCTACAAGGAGCTGCGCCACGCCCTGACGCTGGAGCTTGCCACCCTTGGCGAGAACGGCAGCCACCGGGAAAAGGACATCACCCCACAGGACAGCCTGCAGGAGATCGTGGAGAAGGTGACTCACAAGAACATCCAGAGCCTGCTGGACACCCAGCGGCTGCTGCTGCTGGACGAGCTGGAGCAGTGCGTAGAGCTGATCGCCAACGCCCGCACGGTGCTGTTGTTCGGCATCGGCTCTTCGCTGTGCGTGGCAAAGGACACCTACCTGAAATTTCTGCGGCTGGACAAACCCTGCGTGGTCAACGAGGACTCCCACTCGCAGCTTTTGCAGGCGCGCAACGCCACCGCGCAGGATGTGGGCATCGTGTTCTCCTACTCCGGGCAGACCATGGAGATGATCCAGTGCATCAAAGAAATGAAGGCGGGCGGCGCACCGGTGATCGCGGTGACTCGTTACTACCCCTCCGAGGTGGCGCAGCTGGCCGACCATGTGCTGTATGTGGCCGCCAACGAGAGCCTGTTCCGCAACGGCGCCATGTCCTCCCGCCTTTCCCAGCTGAACGTGATGGATATCCTGTACACCGCCTACGCCAGCCGCAACCACGAGGACACCATGCGCCGCCTGACCAAGACCCATATCTATAAGCCCGGCGACCCGGAGGTGCTGACCCAACCGTAAAACGAAAGCCGCCCCGCAGGGTACAAAAAAGGCGCTTAGCGATCTTCTCGCTAAGCGCCTTTGCTTCCGTTAACGGAAGTATAGCGTTTTTTGCCGTTTCTTTCAATCTGAAAAGTGCAGCAACTTTTTCGTCGGGCAATTTTGTATTTTGTAAAGTGTCACAATGTTTTGCTTTGTTTTTTGTCAACTTTGCCGTGTCGGCTTTCCTGCCCTGCAAAAAATCAAGCGTGCAAACGGTGTGCAGAAAGTGTGCAGCCGCTTTCCTACATAGAAAAAAAAAAAAAAAACGTCAAATCTTACGATTTGACGTTCAAAATTTGGTGCACCTCCAGGGACTCGAACCCTGGGCCCACTGATTAAGAGAGCAAGTCGCGGGTTCGTCTCAAAAGATGGAAGTTTCGAGCCATCGTCATTTTTAAGCAAAGCATCGTTTTTTTTTTTTTTTACCCAGCAATTTCTGCATCCTTTGTCGGATTTTGCACCAAAAAGCACCCTTTGCACGTTTTGAAACCGTGCAAAAACCGTGCAGAAACCGTGCACTTACTCTTCGACAAATAAAATCGCCCTATCCCCTATCGACTTGACAGCATTGATTTGAGTGGCCAATCATCAAAATCAAGTCTCTCATCAATTCATTCCATAAATACGCCGATAGCCAGACGGCATTGCTGTCTGGCTATCGGTTGCTTTTTTAGTATTCTATAAAAGGAAGGAGATAAAGGCTTACCGTTTGTTCTTATTATATGCGCTGGGGACCCATGGCTTTTGGGCTTCGACCTCATGGCCGTAAGCCTCCAGCTTCCGCAGCTGTTCTACCACATGAGGCACATCCATCCGCTGGACCAGACTGCTGATCAGCTCCGCACCTTCCCCTGCCAGTCTCTGGCGAGTCTCCTCGTCCGGGATCGCAGTGGTGGGCATATGATCGGTCGGCTCGCTAAAATAATAGCCGGTCGAGGCGCTCTGGTAGGCCAAATTAAAAATGTCGTTGAAGGCGTCACACTTTTTGGGCAACTGCTCAGAATATTCGGTCGTCAGGGGGACATCCTCCAGGCGGTTCATGATCTGATACGCGCCCACCGTGATCGTGTGGAACGCATCCATGCTCTTGAATAGGTCACGGGCGTTCTGCAGCATCTGCATTGTCAGATCCATGTACAGGATAGGAACACCCGTCTCATCGTAGAAGTCGCGCACCATCGGGCTGCAGGTCATATGGGCCGGGCCGTGGAAGCTGATGTAGATCTGACGCTTGAAGCCCTGACGCAGCAGGCTGTGAGCAATGGCAGACAGATAGTTGATTCCCTCACGGACGCTCACCTGCGTGGTGCCGCGGCCGGAAGCGGTGGCACCGGCATAGAAATAAGGCAGGCCGGTCAGAACCAGACCGTCGCAGGCTTCTGCCATTTTCAAGGCATAGGCCTCGCTGATAGTCGTCTCGCTGTCCAGCGGGAAGCCGCCGTGCATTTCAACGGTTCCTACAGGAACGATGATGATGTCATTGCGTTCCAGATAAGCTTCTACTTCACTGTTCAGCATCTTGGGAAGGATGCGCGTACGAAGTTCCATGATTGAAATCCTCCAATGTTACAGCCCGAAAACGCGCTGAGCGTTTCCATGGCAGATTTTTTGATAGGCTTGTGTGCTGAGTGCACCCTTGGCAGTCTGTTCGTCCAACCATGCGCCCAGAGGAAAGGTCATGCCTGCATTTACCATGTCGGTGGCAAAGAACAGACGGTCAGCATATGTTTCCAGAAATTCCAGTCCGAATGCCGGATCACGCAGGATGGCCTGTCCGGCGCTGTTGGCGCTCAGGTCGCCGTACAGATTCGGATACTTGGCGAACAGCTCCGGCACCCGTCCGCCGGGAGCAACGGAGCCCTTGCCCCATTGGTTGCGAGCCTCTTTTTCGGTGGGAGCATCGCCGCTCATCTCGATCCAGAATGTCTGGCTGTGCCCCAGAAATTTCGTCTTTGGAAATTTCTGCAAAGCGCGTTCAAGCAGCGGCAGGCCGGGATCATCCACGATGCCATAGCTGTACCCCACCTCGGGGCTCATATGGAAGGTGATGGGCAGCTCCAACTCTCCGGCTGTAGCAAAAATCTTTTCCAGAAGCGGGTCGTCCAGGCGGCGGTTGATGCACAGCTCGCCGATGCCAACGGCTCCTTCTACCTTGTACGTGGCAAGCCGTTCCGGAATGGTATCCAGGTCCAGCGGGTCAAGATTACACATCCATGCAAAATGTGACGGGTCTGCCTGTGCGATCGCACGGTTGTCAACATTGGAGCCGAAAGGCATCCGCGACTGGGAATTTTCGCTGGTACTCATAAGGACAGCTTTTTGGATGCCAAGTTTCGCCATGTGGGGCAGCATCTCTGCCGGGTCGCTGACCCACATTTGTTCGGTCCGTGGCAGCGGAATACGGGAAAGATGAAGATGCAGGTCGATTTTCTGCAGCGATTCCATAGCCGATTTATGCCTCCTCAGCAGTACCGTTAGCGCGACGTTCTGCCAGTTCTGCGTACATGGTCTCAGTGGTCTTCTGATCCAGATTGAAAATCAGGCCGATGCCGATCAGCTCCAAAATGCAGGTAACGACCGGCACTGCGTTGACAAGATAGTAGATGTTATTGACGGTAGCACCGGACTGTACAGCACCGGCACCGGAGACATAGCCGATGGCAGCCAATGCGCTGGCAGCACCGGTAGAGGCGATAGTGGAGCCGATCTTACGGCTGAAGGTGTACAGGCTGTACATACTGCCGTCACTGCGGATGTTCATCTTCCACTCACTGTAATCCAGACAGTCGGTGACCATCGCCCAAATCAGCATGGTGAATGCAGTCTGACCGATCGTAGCCAGCAGGTTCAGGATGGTGTAAAGCATGACATTCTGGATGGGGAAGAACAGAATGAAGGCAGAGAGCGCGAGATTATATGCGCTCATAACAAGGATCACGTTCCGCTTACCAAACTTGGCCACGATTTTGGGAACCAGAATGAAGCAGATGATCATAACAGGCAGGCTGCCGAGGCTGGCGATAGTCATGGCACCGGTGTCATGATAGAACTCCTTGTAGATGTAGCTGCGCAGCTGGCTGCTGCCGGTGATGAAGAGCATCGAACCAATGGTAGCAATCATGACGCCAATCAACGGACGGTTCTTGAAGGCAGCCTTCAGAACCTTGCTGTACTCGAACTTCTGGCCGGGTGCGTGTTTTTCATGGACGCGCTCAGGGGTGAAATGGCACAGCAGCAGATAGCAGACGATGGACAGCACGCCGAAAATAGCAGCCATTAAAGTAAAGCGCTCCGGCATGATGTTGGAGGCATTATCGAAGCAGAATACCGGAACCATCGACAGTGCGCCGATACCGACCAGCGTGCCGCCGATGCTGCGCGCACGGGACAGCTTGGAACGGTCAATGGGGTCGGTAGAGACAACGCTTGCCATGGCACCGAACGGCATACTGGTTCCAGTATAACTCATGCCGTACAGAATGTAAACGAAAGCGACCCATGCGTGCAGAGCAACACCGGTAAAGGATACCTTCGAGAAGCAGAAGATGCCGGACAGAGCCAGTGGAATCATGAACAGCTTGATCCACGGCTTAAACTTATCACCGCTCTTTCCCAGACGCCAGCGGTCCGGGAAAGAACCCATGATGGGGTCGTTGATGGCATCCCACAGGCGTGCCACGAGGAACAGTGTTGCCATCCATGCCGGACTGATGCCCAGAACGTAGGTGCAGAAGGTAAGGAAGTAGGCGTCCACGAACAGGTTGACAAAGCTGCCGGCCATATCGCCGCAGACATATCCCACCTGATCCAGCACGCCGAAAGGCCGGGTCTTTTTTTCCATGGTGTTTTCTCCTTTAAACAATTCCATTGGTTTCAACGGCCAAACGCTGAGCTCTGCACGCTTGACACTTTTCTGACAAGACCCATGATATCATATAAAATTCGCAAAATGAATTGCAAAACAGGCACATAATATTGCAAATCCAGCAATTTTGTGTTAGAATATTGACAAAATCAACAAGAAACGGTCGTGATTTTTGTGAAGCCATCCGAAACAGTCTCCTTTTTCGATCTGGTTGCGCAGAAATTCAAGGAAACGGGTGAACGCCTAACACATCAGGAGCTACAGCAGCTCTTACTGGAGAGAGGCCTTTCTGCCGGAAACCTTTATCAGGAAATAGAAATGGACTCCGCTTATGTGGATGCACACGAAGACATCAGCACCTCCCGGGACGAAGTGCAGCTTCACAGCCACACCTTTTATGAACTGATCTACTGCCACAGCGGCAGTCTGGATTATCTGGTCGGAACGCAGCGTTACCGCCTGCAGCGCGGCGATATCGTCATCATCCCGCCGGGCATCAGCCACCGCCCGTTATTCTTGGACCTGCTCACGGAACCGTATCGGAGGATAGTACTTTGGATCAGTTGTAACTTTGCTGCATCGTTTTCCCGGCTGTTTCCCATTTTTCAGCAAAAATCAGAGCATTATCTGGTGCGCACAGCAGGCACCCAGTGGGAAAGTCTGGAGCAGTATTTCCGCGCCACGGTGCAGGAAGCCGGGCAAAAGGAATTGGGATGGGAAGCTGCCATCGTAGCGCAAACCGAGCTTCTCTGTGTTGCTCTTTCTCGTGCAAAAGCAAATCTTCCCCCTCCGCAAAGCGAACAGCGCGAACTGCTGGACGAAATCATGCTCTATATTGAACATCACATGACCGAGAAAATTTCTCTTGAGCGGGCTGCGCAGAGCTTCCACGTCAGTGAAAGCACCATCAGTCAGCTGTTCCGTAAACGGCTGGATATCAGTTTTTACCATTTTGTTACGCAGCGGCGGCTCATCGCGGCCAAAAATCTCATCCAAACCGGAGCCTCTCTGGAACAGGCTGCCACCGACGTAGGCTTTGGCGATTACTCCAACTTTTACCGCGCATTCCGCCGAGAATACGGCATCACTCCGGCCTCTTACCGCCAACTGGTGCGGCAGTGAAGCCAACCGCAAAAACGGCAGAACCATTCAAGAAAGTTCTGCCGTTTTTACATTGGGATACATTTATTCTGAGAACAATCAAAAGATTTATATCAACACTGGAACTTCCATTTAAATATACCACCACGGCAATTCCAGCCACAAATTATCCATGGCCTGTTCCTCTGTCTTTTTGGCGCGGCCTTTTGTCAGGTGAAAGTATATCGCCGTGCCGATCAGCGGATGTTCCTCGCCATCGGTAAAGCCATAGCGGTACAGCAGATAGGTCTGCTCCCGCTGGGTCAGTCGTTTCAGGCCATCGTACAGTTCCCGGCGCGATTCCTGTTCTTCCATAATGCTCGGCGGCTGCATGGCGTATAGGGGTCGGCTATGGCTTCGATGCGCCGCAGTTGTTCCTCTCCCGGCAGAACATCGTCCAGCGAAACACGCTGGTAACAGATACCATCCTTGTCCTCCGTTACCATCCGCTGCTCAAAAGCAGTAAAGGCATCCCGCACCATATCCATCATGTCGTTGCGGATGGCCGGAGCTACGTAGGTCAGGAACTTCATGCCGCGCGCTGCATCGAACTTCGGCACGGCCTTCCACAAGCCCATATTCCCTGCCTGTTTCAAATCGTCCGTGTCAAGGTTCAGGCCAGACTGTGCCAGATTCATGCTGCGGAAAAGGTCGTTTGCCACCTTGCCGATAAAGGACTTGTTGTTCTCGATCAGGCTATCCAGTGCCGCAGTATCGCCCTGCTGGGCAAGGACGCAAAGCCGCTCATTCGTCTGCTTCATGGGCGTTTCCCTGTGCGGACTGCAAGATTCCCAACAGACCGCTTCGCAGCTGTTCCAGTGCCTCCGGCGTGGCTTCCTCCATGCCCGAAACGCTGTCCAGCATGGCATCTGTCAGCTGCTCTGCGGTAATCGTTGGGTGCTGCACATCCTGCCCTTTAGTCAGTTCATTGAACATCTTCTCGGCCACTTTCTTGCTCATGGCTTCCTGTTCGGCGTAATGGCTCCCGATGCCCTTTTTGATTTCCTTGACCGCCGCCATGAAGTACATCTCGATATCGTCGAGGTCGCCTTGGTACACCGGCTTTCTCCGAAGGCTTATGCACAACGCCGGATACACGGATGTGGAGCGCGGCGAGCGTGGCAGCACCGAAGAACACCTGACCGTCACCCAGTTCAAAGTCCAGCGGGAACAGGAACGGCTGGACAGCTTGACCGCTCAGATCGACCAGAAAGAGCAGCATCTCACCCAGACCAGCAAGACACTTTCCAAAAAGGAGAAGGAACTCGCCGCTGTTCAGAAGAAAGCCGCTGTCACAAAAGATGCTCTCATCCACGCACAGGATGTGGAATCCTTGGGCAAGCGTACCCTGCTGGGTAATTATTCCCTGACCGAAGATGAATTTTCCTCCCTGAAAAAGCAGGCAGCACACGGCTATGTCGTAGTTGTTGAGAACAGCCAACTGAAACAGCAGTTGGCTGCTGCCAAACGGGATTGTGCCGAATGGCAAGCTCGTTACCGTGACCTGCGGAATGATGTCCAGCCCTATCTGGACGCTTTGCGCCACGCCCCGGAGCGTGTGCGCAATTTTTTTGAAATTCTTCTCTCCCAGAAACCGGAGCGCACAGCGAGTATCCCCAAAGACCGCCATCACGAGCAGAACTCTGAGCTTTAACAAACCAGATGTAAAAAGGAGACTTGCCTATGACAAAAAACCGCACTACCACTATCCCCAGCGAAACCACCTCTGTAAAATCTGAAAATTATACGAAGAACATCTTGCAAACGGACTCGAACCCGGTTACAATGGAAGCGTCCAAATCCCCTGCCACAGAATCTTCTGACCAGACCAAAGCAGCCAAGCACGAACCTCTTGTTTACCGGGTGGAGGAAATCGCCCAGCTTTTGGCGATTTCTCCCCGTGCGGCGTACAACCTGTGCAACACCACGAAGGATTTCCGGGTGCTGCGCATCGGCACCAGCATCCGGGTGAACAAGCAGAGTTTCGACAGCTGGTTTGCGGCGGTCTGAGGGAGGTAATCTATGGCATCTATCATGCCAATGCCTGCCACAGCAGGCAAAAATATATCTGCGCGGAGCGCACACTACTAGGCATACGAAGTATGAAGCGCGGAGATTCCTACTCCGTCCGTTATAAGTACAAAGACCATTCCGGCAAACCCTGCGAGGGATGGGAGAGTTTCAAGACCAGGAAGGAGGTGCAGGAGCGGAAGATCACGGTCGAGAAAGAATTGCTGGACGGCACATTCCTTGTCCCCGACACCATGACGGTGGAGGAGATGCTGTACAAATGGATCCCGATCCAGTCCACCAAACACAAATGGTCTCCCAAGACCTACACCCAATCTGTGGCGATGGTGCAGAATCTTATCGTGCCGTATATCGGGAAGCGGAAGGTGCAGGAGCTGCGCACCTATGACATTGAGAAGTTCTATGCCACCCTTGCCAAGACCCCCTGCGGGCAGTACGTCCACGGCGTAAAGCAGACCCTGACCGACAAGCAAAAGAAGCGGCTGCTGTCTAGCACCTCCATCCACGAAGTCCACACGCTGCTCAAGACCGCATTTTCCTATGCGGTGGAATGGGACTTGATCCACAAGATTCCCCTGCCCCGTGATGCCCCCAAGGTCAACATCGAGGAACGCACCATCTGGGACGAGAAAACCATGCTGGCAGCGTTGCAGACCATCGAGAACCCTGCCCTGCATCTGGCGGTGCACATGAGCATGATCCTTTCGCTCCGTGAGGGCGAAATTCTCGGCTTACAGCCGAGTGATCTGGATTTTGATGCCGCCGATGGTCGTGGTACCATCTCGGTCAGCAAGACCATGCAGCGAGCCAACAAGGACGCTCTGGAAAAGCTCGACCCCAATCAGGTCTACTACACCTTCCCGGACAGGCGTGAGGGCAGCAAATCCTCTCGCATCCTGAAAAAGCCCAAGACCAAGAAGTCCACCCGCATCCTGTATATGACCAAGCCCTTGAAAGAGGAGCTTCTTGCATGGCTTGAAAAGCTCAAACAGGACGAGCAGAACGTCCCAGAGAAGTACAGCAACTGCGGGCAGCTGTTCCGGCTCCCGGACGGCTTGCCCATTGCGCCGGAGCTACTGACAAAATGGTATCGCCTGTGGAGAACCGAACACCCGGAGTTTGAGCAAATCGTGTTCCACGGTCTGCGTCACTCCAGTGCCACCTACCAGCTCTTGCAGTCGGATGGTGACTTCAAGTCGGTGCAGGGCAATACGGGTCACGCCACCGCATCTGTCCTGATGGACACCTACGCCCACACGCAGGACAAGCCCCGGTTGGAGCTGACCGAGAAGATCGAGGCGAACTTCTATTCCCAAGACCTGACCCCGGTAGCACCCCAGCCCCGGCAAAACGAAAAGCCGGCGGCAACAAAAATCTCCGGTAAGGAGATCCTTGAAGCCATCCGGCTGATGGATGCAGAGGAACGCAGAGAGTTGACGAGAGCCTTGTTCGCCTAAAATTTCTTCTTTTTATGCAAAGGAAAGCAGGCTGTGCAAACCTTGCGCAGAAAAGCCCCTGATTCGGGCAAATGTGCAAACGGTGTGCAGAAAGTGTGCAGCCGCTTTCCTACATAGAAAAAGAACGCCAAATCTTACGATTTGACGTTCAATATCTGGTGCACCTCCAGGGACTCGAACCCTGGGCCCACTGATTAAGAGTCAGTTGCTCTACCAACTGAGCTAGAGGTGCATATGGTGACCCGTACCGGAATCGAACCGATGTTAAAGGCGTGAGAGGCCTCTGTCTTAACCGCTTGACCAACGGGCCATACAAAAGTCGGCGGCTACCTATTTTCACAAGCCGTTTCCAGCTAACTATCTTGGGCACGAGTGAGCTT
>OBRI01000090.1_pt1 | contig 21115 bp, 17 predicted proteins | sample 1475581 | NCBI WGS metagenome assembly OBRI01 (sample SAMEA3360675, study PRJEB22359) | human gut metagenome | biome: ENVO:urban biome; feature: ENVO:human-associated habitat; material: ENVO:feces | place: Bangladesh | collected 2011 | reverse complement strand
ACTTCCACCACCAGCGGATGGCGCGACAGCACAATCATCACCACAAACGCCAGCACGCCTGCGGCTATTTGCACCGCCAGCAGCATCCCCAGCGCCAGTTGCCCTTTCAGCACAATGCCCAGTGCATAACTGACCACCAGCGTCGGCAGCGAGAGATAAAACGGCAGCCATAAACTCAGGATGTACTGGCGATAACTGGAACCAAGAACCGGTTTAATCATCACGAAGTAACTGAGAATGGTGTTGATAATCTGCACCAGCAGGAAACCGAGCGTGACGCCGATTGCGCCCGCCATCTGCCCACCAATAACAATCGCCGGAATAAACAGAAATGTTTTGAATACGTTGAATTTAAAGCTGATATCGACCCGCGCTTTCGCCATCAGCAGCGAACCAATCGGGTTACCCACCGAACGCAGCAGACCCACCACACACAGCAATTGCAGCACCGGAATAATGCTGCTCCACTTCTCACCAAAGACCAGCGGTACAAAATTATTCGACACCACCATCAGCCCGAGCAGCGCCGGAAAGTTGATAATCCCCACTACCGACAGCAGCTTGTAGAAGTTAACGCGCAGCTTTTCGGTGTCGTCCTGAATTTTGGCAAACGCCGGAAACAACACGCGGGTGATGATTGGGTTCAGCTTCATCGGTGGCACAACGGCCACGTTGTACGCCAGGTTGTATCCCCCTGCCACGCCCGCGCCGAGAATACGCGCCAGCACCAGCGTTGAAAGGTTGGTGTTGAGATAGTTGATGATGCTGTCCGCCGTCAGCCAGGCACCAAAGCGTAAGTTCGGTGCCACCGACGCCAGCGAGAAGTGCAGACCGGGGCGATAAATTTTGCGGCCAAAGTAGCCAAACAGCAGCGTTCTTACCGCACTATTGACCAGATAACCGAGGATCGCGGTCATCGCCAGCGGCCAGAAATGGGCGCTAACCACCGTAAAAGTGAAGCCCGCCAGCACCGCGCTGGTTTCGATCATGCCGATTTTGTTGAACTCCAGCTCCTTCTGCATCAACGCGCGGAACTGTTGCCCGTGGGGGATCACCACAAACGCCAGCGACAATGTTTTAATCAACGGTGCCAGGTCCGGGTTATTCAGCACGTCGCCAATGGCATCACTCAACAAAAACACCGCCACGCACACCACAAGCCCCAGCCCGACGTTCAGCCAGTACAGCGTGGTGAGTTCAAGGTGGCTGATTTCTTTTCGCTGAATAATCGAGTTAGCAATACCGAAGTCAGAAAGCGTATCTGCCAGCGCGATGATCACCAGCGACACGGTAAGCAAACCGAACTGGTGGTTGTCGATAATCCGCGCCAGCACGGTCATCTGCACCAGCCCGAGGCCGATGATGATCACCGTGGCAATCGCCGACCACTTCGCGCCGCTGATGGTTTTTTCACGTAAGCTCATATCAATATGCCGCTTTGTTAACGAAGCCTTTGAATACCGTCAGGAAAACGATTTTGATATCGAACCAGACGCTCCATTCGCGGATGTACTCAAGGTCGAACTCGACGCGTTTTTCCATTTTCTCCAGCGTGTCGGTTTCGCCGCGCCAGCCATTAATCTGCGCCCAGCCGGTAATGCCCGGTTTCACCTTATGGCGCAGCATGTAGCCTTCAATGAGCTGGCGATACTGTTCGTTATGCGCTACTGCGTGCGGACGTGGACCGACAATCGACATCCCCCCGGTCAGTACATTGATAAACTGCGGCAGTTCATCCAGCGAGGTGCGGCGCAGAAAGTTCCCCACTTTGGTGACGCGCGGATCGTTCTGCGTCGCCTGAGTCACGACTTTGTCGTTCTCCATCACTTTCATCGAACGGAACTTCCACACTTTGATCGGCTTGCCATCCATGCCATAGCGAGTCTGGCGGAAAATAACCGGTCCTGGTGAACTGAGTTTTACCGCCAGCGCAATACAGCACAGCACCGGGGAGATCAGCAGCAGAATAAGCGTCGCCAGCACAATATCTTCCGCACGTTTTAGCAGGCGGTTAACCCCGGAAAGCGGCGTATCGTACAGCGGCACCACCGGAACGCCGTTCATCTCTTCGAGACGTGAATGGAGAATGTTGAAGGTAAAGACGTCGGGGATCAGCAGCACCGAACAGGTGGTGTCCGCCAGTTGATGGACCAGTTTTTTCACTCGTGCGCCGTCGCACATTTGCATCGCGATATAGACGTTATGAATCTTGCCCGCTTTCGCATCCTCGACCAGCTGTTGCAGATTGCCCGCCCAGTCGTTAGAAACGCCACCCGGTTTCGGGTCGTGGTAAACGCCCACCACTTCAAACCCTAACCACGGCTGATTACGGAAGCTCTCCATCAGCATTTGTCCGGCGGCTAAATCCCCCGCCACCGCGACCATGCGCTTGTTATAGCCATGATTACGTAGCCAGCCCGCCCCAATGCGAATACATGAACGGCAAACCACCAGTCCGATACTGGTCAGCCCATACCACGCCAGCCAGATTTTCAGTTGCGTGTCGAAATCATTGTTGAACGCCACCAGTCCGGCGCTGAAAATCACGCTTAAGGTCCAGTTTTGTAGCAACAGGGCAAATTCTGTCGCTGCCCGAACACCGCGCCATGAGCGATAAAAATCGGTGATGCCGCCCAGCATCTGGAACACCACCAGCGTAATCAACGCCACCAACAGGTGCATGTAGAGGAATGACAGTCCGCTCACTTCGCAAACCAGCCATAGTCCGGCAAACATGATGGTGATATCTGAAAAGCGTTGCACCATAGAGATTAACGATGCATTGGTTTTCGCTCGCTCGCGCTTTTTTAGATTTGTCATCGTTGTTCCTGTTATTAGCCCCTTACCCGCAGTGGGGTAAGGGAAGATCCGACATTACTCATTCAGCAACGTCAGCAGAGTTCGCGTTCGCGCTTCCATCAGCGGCACATCACCGCGCGATTCCACATTCAGGCGCACCACCGGTTCGGTATTGGAGGTGCGCAGGTTAAAGCGATTGGAGGTGCGCAGGTTAAAGCGCCAGTCGGCAAAGGTCATGCTGATGCCATCGGTACGATCCACCGCCAGCGCCTCACGGCTAAAATGCTGTTCGACGCGATTAATCGCCTCAACGGGTTGCGCCAGTTTGCTGTTGATCTCACCGCTTGCCGGAAACGCCGCCATCCGGTCGCGTACCAGTTCGCCCAGCGTTTTCTCTTTCAGGCACACCAGTTCGGCGACCAGCAGCCACGGGATCATGCCGCTGTCGCAGTAAGCGAAATCACGGAAGTAATGGTGGGCGCTCATTTCGCCACCGTAGATGGCGTCTTCCTTGCGCATCCGTTCTTTAATAAAGGCGTGTCCGGTTTTCGACATCACCGGAGTGCCGCCCGCGGCGGTCACCACATCAACGGTGTTCCAGGAGAGACGTGGATCGTGGATGATCTTCGCGCCGGGATTTTTTTCGAGGAATGCTTCTGCCAACAGGCCGACAATGTAGTAGCCCTCGATAAACTGCCCTTTTTCGTCAAACAGAAAACAGCGGTCAAAATCGCCATCAAAGGCAATGCCCATATCCGCGCCGTGTTTAATGACCGCATTGCGGGTGTCGTCGCGACATTCCGGCAGCAGCGGGTTAGGAATACCGTTGGGGAAATTACCGTCCGGCGTGTTGTGCACTTTGATCAATTCCACAGGTGCGCCGAGGGCTTTAAAGCGGGCTTCGATGGCGTCCACCACCGGACCCGCTGCGCCGTTCCCGGAGTTGATCACCAGCTTGAGCGGCGTGAGGTTTTTGACGTTGATATAACCGAACAGGTGATCAACGTAAGCGTCACGCAGATTGATTTGCTGATAGCGACCGCGTTTGGTTTCATCAACGGGAGGAAAGTCGTTGGCTTCTGCCAGACGCTGGACATCGCGCAGTCCGGTATCGCCGCTGATCGGGCGAGCCCCTTCGCGCACCAGCTTCATGCCGTTGTAATCCATCGGATTATGGCTGGCAGTAACTTCAATGCCGCCATCCACGCCGAGATGGAACGTGGCGAAATAGATCTCTTCAGTGCCGGACATGCCAATATCCAGCACATCGACGCCCGCATCCCGTAAACCTTTTGCCAGCGCCAGTTTTAAGGTTTCGCTGGTGAGGCGGACATCACCGCCTAACACAATGGTTTTCGGTTTGAGAAATTCGCCATAGGCGCGACCAATGCGCCAGGCAATATCTTCATTCAGTTCTTCGCCTAATTTCCCGCGAATATCATAGGCTTTAAAGCAGGTTAATTTTTTCATGTCGTTACCCTTTTTCAGGCAATCCTTTTTCAGGCAATAGTTGGCCCTGACCGAAACGGCCAATTTTGTTTTTGTCGTTATTTACACCGCGGTTTCGCATTCATTGCCTGATGCGACGCTGCCGCGTCTTATCAGGCCTACAAAACCGAACCGTAGGTCGGATAAGGCGTTCACGCCGCATCCGACAAACAGCGCCTGATGCGATGTTTACACCCGTCCGTAGCGATCCGCGAAGCGCACCACATCATCCTCTTCGAGATAAGAGCCGGAGCGCACTTCAATTAAATCGAGCGGAATTTTCCCCGGGTTTTCCAGGCAATGCGTCGCCCCCAGCGGAATATAAATGGACTCGTTTTCACCAAGCAGTTTGATATCACCGTCGATAGTGACTTTTGCCGTTCCCGCGACCACCACCCAGTGTTCCGCGCGGTGATGGTGCATCTGTACCGACAAGCCTTCGCCCGGTTTCACGGTGATGCGTTTCACCTGGTAGCGGTCGCCCGCGTCGATAGAGTCATATTTGCCCCACGGGCGATAGACTTCGCGATGTACCCGATGCTCATGGCGACCATCGGCTTTGATCTGCTCGACCACTTTTTTCACATCCTGCACCGCGTTACGGTCGGCAATCAGCACTGCATCTTTGGTCTGCACTACCACCAAATCTTTCACCCCGACGGTGGTGACCAGGCCAGATTCGGCGTACACATAGCTGTTTTCAGTTTTGTGATTAATCACATCGCCATGGCAAACGTTGCCCTCGGCGGTGTGGGCGCTGATCTCCCATAATGAAGACCAGGAACCGACATCACTCCAGCCCGCATCCATCGGCACCACAACGGCATCTGCCGTACGTTCCATGACCGCGTAATCCACCGACTCTTCCGGGCAGGCCAGAAACGCTTCTTCATCCACGCGAATAAAATCGAGATCCGGATCGACGGCGCTCATCGCTTTTTCGCAGGCATCGAGGATATCCGGGCGATATTTTTTCAGTTCTTCGAGATAGCGTCCGGCGCGGAACAGGAACATACCACTGTTCCAGTAATATTCGCCGCTTGCCACATAGGCCTGAGCGGTTTCCAGATTCGGTTTTTCGACAAACTGCGCCACTTCAAAGGCCACCATATCCTGCTCACCCGCAGACACTTCACCGCGACGAATATAGCCATAACCGGTTTCTGGTAGATCCGGCACGATGCCAAAGGTCACCAGCTTGCCCGCTTCGGCATACGGCATGGCATTACGCACGGCGGCACGGAACGCGTCTTCATCGGCAATCACATGATCCGCCGCCAATACCAGCATTAACGGGTCGCTCTCCGGGCTATGACGTTTTGCCGCCAGCGCCGCCAGCGCAATGGCAGGTGCAGTGTTACGCCCTGCCGGTTCGAGAATAATGTTCTCGGTGAGTTTGTTCAGTTGACGCAGCTGTTCCGCGACAATAAAGCGGTGCTGCTCATTGCAAATCACCACCGGGCTTTCGCACTCCACGCCGTTCACTGCTCATTGCAAATCACCACCGGGCTTTCGCACTCCACGCCTTTCAGGCGGCAGATGGTGGTTTGCAGCATGGTGAGATCGCCTTTCAGGCATAAAAACTGCTTGGGGTAAAGTACGCGGGAAAGCGGCCATAAGCGGCTACCGGAGCCACCTGCCATCACAACTGGATAGAGTTTCGACTGCGCCATAATTATCCCCGAATATCATTTATAAATTGACGTAACACGTTCTCTTTATCGAGCGTGCGTTCGGCATATTCACGTGCCACCGTGTTGTGTTTGGGCAGCAGGAGCGCCTGACGGATCCCCGCCACCAGCGCCTCGACCGATTCCGGTTCCACACAAACCGCAATGCCCGGAAAGGTTTCGCAAAGCTGTCCCAGTTCTGTGTGGGCCTCTGCGGTAATCACCGCGTTACCGCCTACTGCCAGAATATTGGTCAGTTTCGACGGTAATACGGCATCTGCCGCGCCGCGTTTTTGCACCACCAGATGGCAATCGCCCATCTTCAGCAGTGCGGGTAAAGCGTCATACGATTGCAGCGGGAAAAATTGCATGTTGCGCAGTCCACGCTGCTGCGCCATTTTTTCCAGCCGCGCTTTGCCGCCGCCCTGCCCGACAATGGCAAAAATCAGCGGTTCATCGCGCAGGCGATCGGCAGCTTCAATAACGTTTTCCAGTCCCTGCTTTTCACCAATATTGCCGGAGTAAAGAATGATTTTTTTGTTATCCGGCAGGCCAAGCTGGTTACGAAGGGCATCAACATCGGCGTCTGCAACATGCTGAAAACGGGCGATTTCCGACCAGTTGGGGAAGAAAATGATGTTATCCGCCGCCACGCCTTTTTCGATGGCTTTATTCATCATCGAACGCGAAATCGTGGAGACGTTATCGACGTTATGCAGTCCGCTACGTTCGAACGCCGTTGCCAGCTGTGCCACTTTGCCGCCTTTGCCTTTTCCGGCAAGGCCCAGCCCCAGCATGGCGTCCACTTCGTAATCCTGAATATGCAGCACGGTACGCGCACCAGAGAGTTTCGCCAGCAGGCGCATTCCCGGCGTGCAAAACAGCGTTGGCACCACGCCGATAATGCGATCCGGCTTCCAGCGACGTTGCGCCATCAACGGGAAAAAACTGCTGACGGCAAAACTGCCGAGATGCAACAGGCGTTTCAGGGTGCTCGGCTGTTTTGGCACGTACAGCGGGCAGCGCCACACCGTGGCGGCCCCCTCTTCTCGTTTGTAGCGCCAGGCGGAATAGTTCTCGCCCACCTGCCACTGCGGGTAGTAAGGCGGTGCGGTAATAACCCGCACCTCATGACCTTGCGCCGCCAGCCATTCCACCATTTCTCCGGTGTATTTGCCGATGCCGGTTAACTCCGGCGAGTAGTTAATGCCGTAGACCAGTATTTTCATAATCCGGGTACTCCGGCACGCTTCTCAGCGAGAAAATAGGCGCGGCTGTTAGCGTGAACATTGTCACTGGCGAGCAGTGCGTCCGGCGTCAGCCAGCGGTAATCGTCATGCTGCTCATCCGGCAGTAACAGTTCTTCTTCCGCTACTCTGAAGCGAAAACCGAGCACCACATAGTGAGTGGTGAAATCCGTGCCGGAGAAGTTATCGTCATAAAAGTGCTGCCAGACACCGTAAAACTGGCCTGCTGTTATCGGCAAACGCAGCCCCAGTTCCGCCATCGTCAGCCGCTCAAATGCGGCTTCCAGCGTTTCGTCTTTCTGCACGCGCCCTCCCGGCACAAACCAGTAACCCTGCGCCGGGCGGTTGGTTCTTTTGCCAAGCAGAAACTCGCCGCGACTGTTCTCGACAATAAAGTCGAGAGAGACAAGCGGGGTGGAGCGCACTACCGTGGCAAAGTCTTCCTGACGTAAAAACATCATTACCCCCGAAAGCGGTCTTGATTCTCAAGGAACCACTGGTAAGTGCTGGCAAGCCCCGCTTCCAGTGAGATTTCGTGATACCAGCCAAGCTGATGCAGGCGCGTCACATCAAGCAGTTTGCGCGGCGTACCATCCGGTTTGCTGGCATCAAAAACCACCCGACCTTTGTAACCCACCACTTTGGCGATGGTTTGCGCCAGCTCGCGGATAGTGCAGTCAACGCCCGTGCCGACGTTAATGTGCGACAGCATCGGCTGGGTGTTCTCCAGCCAGACTTCATGCGCCAGCTCCATGACATGAATGCTCGCCGCCGCCATATCATCGACGTGCAGGAATTCACGCATCGGTGTACCGCTGCCCCATACCACCACGTCCGGTGCATTCTGTGCCGTCGCCTCGTGGAAGCGACGCAGCAATGCAGGGATCACATGCGAATTACTCGGGTGGAAGTTGTCATGCGGGCCATACAGGTTGGTCGGCATGACTGAGCGGTAATCGCGTCCGTACTGGCGGTTGTATGATTCGCACAGTTTGATCCCGGCGATTTTGGCAATGGCGTAAGGCTCGTTGGTCGGCTCCAGCGTGCCCTGCAATAACTCGCTTTCTGCCATCGGCTGTTTTGCCAGTTTCGGGTAGATACAGGACGATCCGAGAAACAGCAGTTTGTTCACGTCGTTCTGATGCGCGGCGTGAATGATGTTGCTCTCAATCATCATGTTCTGGTAGATGAAATCCGCCGGATAGGTGTTGTTGGCAACAATGCCGCCCACTTTCGCCGCCGCCAGATAGACCTGGTCAATGCGTTCGCTGGCAAAGAAATCATGCACCGCGCGGCTGTCCAGCAGGTTCAGTTCATCGCGGGTACGTAATACCAGCTCCACATCACCGCGCTGTTCGAGCTGCCGCCTGATGGCAGAACCGACCATCCCACGATGTTCGAGCTGCCGCTTGATGGCAGAACCGACCATCCCACGATGACCAGCGATAAAAATGCGTTGTTTACTCATGCTTATGACTCCAGCGCGATCGCCACGTCGTAGCCGTGAGATTTCAGCAGAGAGTGTTTTTTCGCCGCTTCGAGGTCATTAGCCACCATTTCAGACACCATCTCTCTGAGGGTGATTTCCGGTTTCCAGCCCAGTTTTTCGTGCGCTTTGGTCGGGTCGCCGAGCAGCGTTTCAACTTCAGCCGGACGGAAGTAACGCGGATCAACGGCGATAATCACATCACCCGGTTTAACGCCCGGCGCGTCATGCCCGGTGACGGAAACCACAATGCCCTTCTCTTCAACACCCGTGCCTTCAAAGCGCAGTTTGATGCCCAGCTGTGCCGCTGCCATTTCCACGAACTGACGCACGGAGTACTGAACGCCGGTCGCGATAACGAAATCTTCCGGCTGTTCCTGTTGCAGCATCATCCACTGCATTTTTACGTAGTCTTTGGCGTGGCCCCAGTCACGCAGGGAATCCATATTGCCGAGGTACAGGCACGACTCCAGCCCCTGGGCGATGTTGGCGATTGCGCGGGTGATTTTGCGGGTAACGAAGGTTTCGCCGCGGCGCGGGGATTCATGGTTGAAGAGAATTCCGTTACAGGCGTACATGCCGTAGGATTCGCGGTAGTTAACGGTGATCCAGTAGGCGTACAGTTTGGCGACAGCATACGGAGAGCGTGGGTAGAACGGCGTGGTTTCTTTCTGCGGAATTTCCTGCACCAGACCATACAGTTCAGAGGTGGAAGCCTGATAGAAACGGGTTTTCTTTTCCAGACCGAGGAAGCGGATCGCCTCGAGCAGGCGCAGCGTACCCATCGCATCGACGTCTGCGGTATATTCCGGTGACTCAAAAGAAACCGCAACGTGGCTCATTGCGCCCAGGTTGTAAACTTCATCCGGCTGCACTTCACGCAAAATGCGTGTCAGGTTGGAGGTATCACTCAGGTCGCCATAATGCAGATGGAATTTCGGGTTGCAGGTGTGCGGATCCTGATAAATGTGATCCACGCGCTCGGTGTTGAATGACGATGCACGACGCTTAATACCATGCACCTCGTAACCTTTTTCCAGCAGAAACTCTGCCAGGTAAGAACCGTCTTGTCCGGTTACACCGGTGATGAGAGCGACTTTTGACATGTCTTATTCCTCTGTATTTTTTGAATTTATTCAGTTTCAACGCGTTCGCGTATCACCACTGCGGGATTCCCCCGGCAAACCACATTTGCCGGAAGCGATTTAAAAACACTGCTTCGTGCACCCACGACGGTGCCGTCGCCAATCGTGACGCCAGGGGCAACAAAGACATCGGTTGCCAGCCAGCATTTATCGCCAATCACAATAGGCGTGGCGTTAATGGTGAAATGTTGACTTGCATGGTCGTGGCTCCCGGTGCATAAATAACTTTTTTGCGATATCACCGAATGTGCGCCAATGGTTATTTCACCGAGGGTATATAAATTGACGTCATCGCCGACCCACGCGTAATCACCTAAGGTTAATTTCCACGGATAGGTAATTTTTACTGACGGACGAATAACTACGTTTTTTCCTATTTTTGCCCCGAATAAACGTAATAAAAAAGCCCGCCAGCGATACAATACTTGTGGCGACCAGGCAAATATTGTTGCCTGTACTGCCCACCATAATTGCACTTTAATAGAGTTGCCGCCCCGGAACCCTTTCGGCACCGAGAATCCACTTAAATCTTGCATCGTTTTCCCTTATATTCAGCTTTTGTTATATAAGGCTTTCGTCTTTGAGGTAGTACGCTGGCGTAAATGCCAGGATAATTCTGCCCAGAAGCCAGGCACATGTAATATTTGCCGTTGGACTTTTTTCGCGTCAGCACACAACTCCATATTATTGGTGGTAGATACCCCACCCATAGAAAATTCAGACACCAGGCCATTGAGTTTTTTAAATGCATAACCTGCTTTATACATTTTGGCTGCCAGCGCGTAATCAGAAGAAACTTTATATTCCAGGTCATAACGCCATTTTTTCAAACCGGATACCGGGAAAAATATCGCCTGATGACTGGCGGGCAGGCTGTGATAAATATACCAACCCGGTTTGGCGCTACGTTTAATTTTATGCCCGTCGCCAAAATCCAGCAGCGCATCGCCGGTGATCATCACGTTATCTTTTTGCATTTTTAACTTACGGACAAAATATGCGGCATCCTGATGAAAAATATCGCCCGAGTTGAGAAACAACGCGAACTTGCCTTGTGCCATCGCAATGCCCTTGTTCATGGCGTCGTAGATACCGTTATCTGGCTCGCTGACAAAGCGTAGGTTATAGATACTATTGAGATTTTCCAGATACTCACGGGTACCGTCGTTGGAACCGCCATCGACAACAATCCATTCGAAGCTGATATCTTCCACCTGCGCCAGATGCGCCAGCGAGGCATGTGTTTTGACTATCCCTTCGAGGTTACGAAACGCGACAGTGATTATGCTAAGCAACATGTTCTTATTCTTACCTCGTAATATTTAACGCTTTTCGCAAAATAAACGGACAGACGATTAAAAATGCATATTCCGGGCTAAATATCGAACCGGTAAAAAACAGCGACACCGGAGTAAAAAGATATAATTGCACGCGAAAATTGCGGTTATCACCAAAAGCGTTGATCATCATTTTTATCACTTTCCCCATGTACCACAGCGATAAAAACACTGCGAACCAGGAAAAATAAATAATCAGCAGATACAAACCATTGTCTATGGTTTTTCCGACATCCGCACCGTTAAATATTCCGAATGATGCGACATATTCATAAAGTGAGCCAAATCTGACTACACCGTCAATATGGGTCAAAGAATAACCGACCATCACCAGCGGACCGACAATACGATAATACGATGACGATCCTTCCGTACCTAAATCGCCCAGACGGGTGGAAATATAAGGAAACGCGATTACCACACCAACCAGGAATACAGCCAGAGAAATCAATGCCAACGGTAACTTTTTCTTAATCGCCTCTTTATTCAGATATTGAAATGCCCACTCCAGCAAATAAAACAGGATAAAGGTCATAACCCCTGAAAACGATCCGGATAATATTATCCCTGCGAGAATCATAGCATCGGTTTTAGGCGTTTTGATACCAAACTGTTTGATGCTGAGCCAAATTGAGATTAATGCCAGAGCGAAAAATGCCGGTTCGAAATAAAGTGCTGTCGTGCGCTTGCCGCCGAATTTAATGAAATTCAGCACATAGCTGTTGCTGTAAATCAGATATTTCGAAATCGACTCCATAATACTGCTGCCACCGGTGAGGATAATTTGCGCCATCTCCACTGCCGCCAGCGCCACCACCAGCCCGACCACCAGATAAAAGAAACGTAATATCTTGCGATGGTTGTGTGGCGAAATCGTTTTAAAACGAATACTCCACACCATGCCAATAATGATCACAATATAGACAAACAGCATGGTTGAAGTGACGTATTTACTGGCATCCAGCGACTGACCAAACAGATAGTTGAACGCCGTGAGCCCCGCACCAATCACAGATAGTTAAACGCCGTGAGTCCCGCACCAATCCCTAAGGCAATCATCAATTTTTTAACGCTGATGCGTTCTAAAAACAGCAGTAACAAGACAGGTAAAAAAGTGACGATGGTGATGGGGAAACTTTCGCCAAGCTGGGCGATTTTGACGTTAACCAGCAGGTAGATCAGCGGCAGCAGCAGGTAGCTACAGATTCTGATAGAAGTTGACATACTCCTCCAGCATCTGTTGTCCACTGTAGGCGGCGCGGCTGCGTTGGCTGAACTTAGCCAGCGTGGTACCAAATATCGCCTGCGCGACTTAGCCAGCGTGGTACCAAATATCGCCTGCGCGATTTCCGGTTTGCTTAACTGCACCAGTTGCAGCACCTCTTCTTCGCTGACGGTTTTACCGCCGGATTTTTGCAACACTTCCCGCGCCGCATCGCTATGGGTGGCAATCACCGGCACGCCAATCGATAGCGCCTCACACAAAATCAGCGGGTAGTTATCGACGCGAGAACTGAACACCAGCGCATCCATCTGATTGAGCGCGCTCATCAACTTGCGCTTGTCAGTTTCAAAGCCGTGATTAACCACGTTGCCAGCGGTGAACGGCGAGAACTTACCAAAGGTATGCAGTTCGATTTTGTCGCCCAGCGCCATCATCTCGCGCACCAGTTGCTGGTTAGTTTTGCCGTCGTAACGCAGGTCATGCGCCACCACCGCGATTTTCGGCTTACCCTGGGTTTCGCGCACCGGAGGCAAGTCCGCCAGAATCGCTTCGGTTGCCATATCAATGCCATTATTGATAATCCGGCAACGCCCTGGACCGTACAGGCTATTGAAAGCGTCAGCCACATGCTGGCTGGGGGAAATAAACTGACAGCCCAGCGCCAGCATCTCACGGAATAACTGGCGTTTGCCCGCCACCAGCTGGTGTGCGCGATCAATCTTCACCGGCGGATAATTAATTAAGGTCGGGCATTTCTGGCAGCCCGTTTTCCAGCCTTCACAACCGTCGGTAAAGGCGCAGCGCCCGGTAACGCTCCAGTGGTCGTGCAGCGTCCAGACCAGAGTGACATCCGGTTTGTGGTTTTTCACCTTTTCGCAAAAGCGCACCACGCTCTTAAGATTTAGCCAGTAGCTGTGCAGCACATGAAAATGCAGGACCACCGGACCCGGTGTACGAGTAATGGTGCGATATAACTCATTGAAATTGCCAAACAGATCGCGATTAAACAGACGAAACAGGGCAATGTTCGCCATCGCGGTCATCCGCGGCGTATGTTTGATGACCTGCGGATAGTTCTGATGGCTGACGCTCTCTTTGCCGCCTTTGCCGTAACCGTAGACAAAATGTGACGCCAGCCCCTGTTGCAGCGCACGCTGGTGGAGATCTAACGCCACACCTGCTGCCCCGCCTTCCGCCAGTCGCACATTAAATTGCAGAATATTCATTTGATTACCTTCACTCGCGCTTTTTCTCCCACCACCAGCGCGTTGTCCGGGACAGAGTCAAGCACCACGCTGCCCGCGCCCACGGTGACGTTGTTACCAATCGTGATATCACCAAGAATAATAACGTTGGCACCGAGTTCGACGCCGTTGCCAATGTGTGGACATGCCATGTTTTCGGCACCACGATTGCCGATAGTGACGCCGTGGCGAATGGTAAAATCATCCCCCGCTACTACGTTTTTATTGATCACTACGGCGTAACCGTGATGGATAGTAAAGCGGCGGCCAATGGTTGCGGCGGCCTGGATTTCATAACCGAAAAAGCATTCGGTGATAATGCGATACAGCACCAGCAGCGGGGCCGCCCACAGATTGTTGAGGACGTTCTTTTTGCGCCACACCGAACAAAAATGAGCAACGCGATAGGCAAGAACCATGCAGCACGGGCGTAAACTCCAGCTGTTGGCGCGCAGATCTTCCAGCATCTTTAGCGCCCCCGAATACCATCAGCCAGACGTTTGCCGTTACGCACCGACAGCAGCGTCAGCAAAGTGCGCCAGGTCATGCGTTTATTGCGGATCTGGTAGAGGGTAAACAGCTGATATTTTTTGCTGGCGCGGTCAAATTTATCTTTGTGCTTTCGGTAAAAGTGGAAGTACCCGGAGAATTTTTTCGGTGACGAGGTGATCTGCATTTCACCGTGATTGATATGCAGGATCTGCGTCGCCTCTTCCACTTTCCACGGTTCGCCGTACTCCACCACCATCCGCAGGAAGATGTCGTAATCCTGTGCCGCTTTCAGTTCGGTATCGAACAAACACTCTTTGAAACGCCATGCCCAGGTAAAGACCTGATTGCCAATGATATTGCGTTTATAGAACAGGCGGCGTGAGTACGGCGATTTGGGATACAGTGGTAAGCTTGCCGGTTGGGAATAAACTTCTCCCTGGCAAACGTAGTCGTTAGCGTACAAAAAGGCGTGAGTGACCAGTTGCTGTTTATGGGCGAGGAAGACGCTCAGACGGTTGGGTGTCCATTCATCATCATCATCGATCCCGGTAATGTATTCCCCTTGCGCCAGCATAATAGCCTGGTTACGTACCGCGCACGCCCCGCTGTTAATGTCGTTGTGAATGTAAGTGATACGCGGATCGTTGAGGGCGGTGACGTACTGTTGCAGTTGTTCCCAGGAGGTGGAGCAATCATCCACGATGATCATCTCCCAGTTGCTGTAGTCCTGGCGCAGGACCGATTTTATCGCCCGAATCGCCAGTTGTTGGCGGTTCCAGGTCGGCATATAGATTGAAATCAGCGGATTGTCTTTCATAGGTTGTTCTCCCGGAGTATCGAGATGTTCTGCCGGTTTATAAGCTTGTTTACGGGTTCTGTTGCCGGATGCGGCGTGAGCGCCTTATCCGGCCTACGGAGCTGGTTTGCTTGCCGGATGCGGCGTGAAGGTAGGTCGGATAAGATGCGTCAGCATCGCATCCGACAGCGGATGTCGTTATTTCGCATCCGACTTATATTCGTATTCGTAATAGCCATAATCCTGATACGCGCTGGCGCGGCGGAAGATGGAGTTCAGAATCACCCCTTTCACCGGAATACCGTTTTGCTCAAAGCGGCTCAGACTGGTTTCCACTTCTTTCAATGTGTTGACCGCATAACGCGCCACCATTAATGTGGTTCCGACATGACGACCAACAATTGCCGCATCGGTCACTGCCAGAATCGGCGGCGTATCAATCAACACCAGGTCATAGTTTTTACTCGCCCAGTTCACCAGTTCGGCAAAGCGTTCGCTCATCAACAGTTCAGAAGGATTTGGCGGCACCTGACCGCGCGGGATCAGGTCAAATTTGGCAATAGAGGTCGGTTTAGCTGCGGTAGTAATATCGCCCTGACCAATCAGAATTTCCGACAGGCCATTGACGTTATTGGTGCCCAACAGCTCGTGGGTGTAGCCTTTGCGCATATCGCAGTCGATCAACAACACGCGTTTATTGGTCTGGCTGATCACCGCCGCCAGGTTGGCGCAGACAAAGGTTTTACCGATTGACGGGCTAACCCCGGTCATCATCAACACATTGTTCTGCGCCTGCATCATCGCGAAGTGCAGACTGGTACGCAGACTGCGGATGGCTTCAATCGCCACATTGTTCTGTGCCTGCATCATCGCGAAGTGCAAACTGGTACGCAGACTACGGATGGCTTCAATCGCCAGATCGGTTGGATTCCCCACCGCCAGTAGCAGGCTCTGTTTATAGCGTTTAATCCCTTTGATGGTTTTGACGCTATCACGCGCTTTCTGCCATTCCGACAACGGGATGCTGGCATAGACGCTGATACCGTGTTCTTCCAGCACCTGCGGGCTTTCGATGCCGCGATTAAACAACGAGCGCAGCAGCACACCCACGATAGAGAGCATCAGGCCAAGAATAATCGCCCCAAGGATAATCAGCCCTTTCTTCGGTTTTAGCACACCAGGCTGAGTGATTGCCGGGTCAACAATGCGCACATCGCCGACGGTGCTGGCTTCGGTGATTTTCAGCTCCTGCTCTTTATTCAGCAGTTGCATATAGACCTGCTGACCAGACTCGACATCGCGGGTCAGACGGACAATCTCCTGCTGGGTTTTCGGCATCGCCGTTACGCGACCGTTAAGTTTGGCTTTTTCGTCTTCCAGCGCCTGACGTTTCTCCAGCAGCGTGCGGTACGCCGGGTGAACTTTGGTGTACAGCTTGGAGATTTCCGCCTCTTTAAAGGTCAGTTCGTTCAACTGGGCGTCGATGTTCACCATCGAATCGAGCACCGCTTTCGCTTCCAGCGGCAGATCAACAGAATCTTTATCCTGACGGAAGGCATTCAGTTTGTTTTCGGCAACATCAAGGCGGCTACGTACTTCCGGTAACTGTTGCGCGAGGAAAGCGAGGCTTTTCGACGCTTCCGCCGATTTGCGCTCAATATTTTGTTCCTGATAGTTACGGGCGATGCTGTTAAGAATGTCGCGGATCTGTTCGCGATCTTCACCGGTATAAGTCAGGCTCAGTACGCCTGCGTCTTTGCCGTTCTCCGTTACCGTCAGGCTGTTTTGCAGTTGATTGATCATCCCCAGCGTGGAGTATTTGGTGACGGTAAACTCACTGCCCGGGCGGGCGTGAATGGCTTCAACCATCAGCGTGACGCCTTCTTTTTTCAGCATCTGGCCCGCTTGTCCACGGGCGCTAAAGCCGCCATCACTGCTCAGGGTGTAGTTTTTATCGTCCAGCACATTAAGCGTAAACACCTGATCCGCCATCTCTTTCGGGCGGTTAAAGGTGGTCACTTTCACCGTCTCGTTCTGACGTCCCATCAAACGATCCCAGCCCGCACCGAAAATCGGGAACGTGTTTTTGCTCACCGCAATATCGAGGTCGAGATCGTCCACCGTTTTACCAAGCACCAGACGCGAACGAATCAACTGGATCTCGGCGTCCGATGCAGGCGGTTTGTTGGCTAATGCCGAACCAATGTCCTGCACTAACGAATTGCCGCTGTTTTGCTCGATTTGTACCAGTGCGTCGGCACTATAAATCGGCGTGGCGAAGAAGGTGTAAACCACGGCACAGACGGCAAATACGGCGGTGATGCCAATCACCCACCAGCGCGCTTCAATGACGGTGCCGACCAGGCGACCAATATCGATTTCATCACTGCCCGTTACCGGAGCGGCATGTTGTTTTACTTTTTCTGTCATTCTTATACCTGCTCTGCGTTCAATGCCTGCGCCCACTGGCGGGCAGACCGTTCAAGTAATGTGTACACCGCTGCAAACGTTTCCCGGCTTTTGCGATACGGATCGGGGATTTCACATTCGTTATCCCAGTGACCAAACAGCATCACTTTGCCGCGCATCTCGGGTGCCATCTCGCATAAGCGTTCGATATGGCGCTTTTCCATGGTCAAAATCAGGTCGTAGTTGCGACACAGACGGCGGCTGATTTGCCGTGCACAGTGACCTTCCAGAGACAGTTGATGTTCTGCGGCGATGCTGATAGCAGTAGGGTCAGCGCCCTTACCGACCAGCGCGCCGAGTCCAGCGGACTCCACTTTCAGCTCCGGGTGATAACGTTGCAGTAAGCGTTCCGCCGTCGGGGAGCGGCAAATATTGCCGACACAGACAACTAAGATGTTGTTAAACATGACGATTACCAGTTATGAATGTCGCTGGCTGTATCCGTCATGTAACGGACACCGCTAATAGTTGGCAGCAACTGATTGATCAGACGGTTCCAGCGGGAAACCGGGGCGGTGGTGACATACACCACGTCATAAGGTTGCAGGCGGAATTCTGTCGCCATCACCAGCGACGTGGCATCGGACATATCCAGCTGGTAGATATTGGCAATCTTGCCGTTACGCCCGCCCTCGCCTTTCAGCGGACGAATGACAAAGATGCCGCTGGCGTTGGAGGTGGTCATGTCGATGCCTTCAGCATTGCCCAGGGCTTCGGTCAGGGTCATGCCGCTAAAGTCCATTTTCAGGGTGCTCTGTTTCTTCACTTCACCCATCACAAACACTTTCAGATCATCATTACGCGGCACGTAGAGAATATCGCCGGGGTAAAGCAGTCGATTCTGGTTGAGGTCGCCGTTTTGCATCAGCGCCTGCAAAGAAATGCGTTCTTCACGACCATTGTGTGTTAACACCACGTTGCGCCAGTCAGCGGTGTCGGTCAGGCCACCTGCGGCGTTGATGGCGTCGAGAATAGTCAGTGGCACGTTGGTGATCGCCTGTTGACCGGATTTATTCACCTGACCGGAGATATAGGCCTTTTGTGAGCGGAAGGCGGCGATATTAACGTCCACCTGCGGGTCAGCGATGTACGTCGCTAAGCGCCCGGTAATATCACTGCGGATTTCAGCGAGCGTTTTCCCGACTACGTGGACCTTGCCGATATACGGGTAAAACATAGTGCCGTCAGGCTGTACCCAGTTGCCGGTGTCGCTGGAGCTGCGGTACTGACCGGCTGGCGTGGTGAGTTCCGGGTGATCCCAGACGGTGACATTAAGAACGTCCCCCGGCCCGACGCGATACTGGTAATTCGCGATCTCACTTTCCAGCGTCATATTGGGGCGCGCTACATTCGGGCGTGGGCGTAATTGGTCAATCAGGCGCGGGGTCAGCGGATAAACATTCACCATTTTGTCGAGATCGAAATCAGCGTCCTGCTGTTTGATGACGTCTTTGCCCATCGTCGACATATTGCTGCCCGGAAGTACTGTGCAACCGCTTATCAAGGTTACTGACACCAATAATGGCATCAATTTCATTTTGGATTTCATCATTGTTTATTTATCACTTTGGCAGAGTAATTATCCTGTGCACTATTAATAGCAATGTCGCCATGCACATTTACCTTGCAGTTAATTGAATAAAAATTTAACTGGCATCAGTCCTAAAAAAATTGATTTCATCCGTAGGCTATTGACAGAATAATTCAGACTGGTCTTTCAGGCATCCAGACACGCTACCGCCCCTGGCTTTTTAGCTACCAATACACTGATTTAGTTTAATTTTTCACACCCTCTCAGCATGCAGTCGTTGATGAGAAAGGGTTATTGCGGAAATTAACTTCCGAATATAAGGTGACATTATGGTAATTGAATATTGGATTTCCAATAATGCAGGAGGAAGTGTTACAGCTAACGGAATAGCAGGCAAGGTAACAATTCGGCAATTGGCTATTTTTAAGAATTATATTAAGTGTCATTCAATATGGTTTTTAGGAGTTTCTTTAGGTTGACAATATTTAATATAGTGTCTCCACATGCGATATTTCTTAAATAATGTTTTATTATTACCACTTTTAATTCAGGGATAATGTGAGGTTATTACCCTCAAATAATATGAGATAAATAGTGCTGCAACATTGCATTTTTGCCCCGATTTATCCATGATCGAATTGTGACATTTGTCATACAACGAATAGGTTTTGTACTTACTATGGAATGGATTGCCGATCCGTCTATCTGGGCCGGGTTAATCACGCTGATTGTGATCGAACTGGTCCTCGGCATTGATAACCTGGTCTTTATTGCCATCCTCGCCGAAAAACTACCGCCGAAGCAGCGTGACCGCGCACGTGTTACCGGGCTGCTGCTGGCAATGTTAATGCGCCTGTTACTGCTGGCGTCAATCTCCTGGCTGGTCACCCTGACTCAACCGCTGTTCAGCTTCCGCTCGTTTACCTTTAGCGCCCGCGACTTAATCATGCTGTTTGGTGGTTTCTTCCTGTTGTTCAAAGCCACGATGGAGCTGAACGAACGGCTGGAAGGGAAAGACAGCAATAATCCCACACAACGCAAAGGTGCGAAGTTCTGGGGCGTGGTGACGCAAATTGTGGTACTGGACGCCATTTTCTCACTCGACTCAGTGATTACCGCCGTCGGGATGGTCGACCATTTACTGGTCATGATGGCCGCCGTGGTTATCGCTATCAGCCTGATGTTGATGGCCAGCAAGCCGTTAACGCAATTTGTTAACAGTCACCCGACGATCGTTATTCTCTGCTTAAGCTTCCTGTTGATGATTGGCTTTAGCCTGGTGGCAGAAGGTTTCGGCTTCGTCATTCCGAAAGGCTACCTGTACGCTGCCATTGGTTTCTCGGTGATGATCGAGGCGCTCAATCAGTTGGCTATCTTTAACCGGCGACGTTTTCTTTCCGCTAACCAGACGCTGCGCCAGCGGACTACCGAAGCGGTAATGCGCCTGCTTAGCGGGCAAAAAGAAGATGCGGAACTGGACGCCGAAACCGCGTCCATGCTGGTGGATCATGGTAACCAGCAGATCTTTAATCCGCAGGAACGGCGGATGATTGAGCGGGTACTTAATCTTAACCAGCGTACCGTCAGCAGCATTATGACGTCGCGCCACGATATTGAGCATATCGATCTCAACGCGCCGGAAGACGAGATCCGCCAGTTACTGGAGCGAAATCAGCATACGCGGCTGGTGGTTACCGACGGTGATGATGCAGAAGATTTGCTCGGTGTTGTTCACGTTATCGACCTGCTACAACAGTCACTGCGCGGCGAACCGCTCAACCTGCGGGTGTTGATTCGCCAGCCGCTGGTGTTCCCGGAAACCTTGCCGTTGTTACCTGCCCTGGAGCAGTTCCGTAATGCCCGCACGCACTTTGCTTTTGTGGTGGATGAGTTTGGCTCGGTGGAAGGGATTGTGACATTAAGTGACGTCACTGAAACCATTGCCGGTAACTTACCGAACGAAGTGGAAGAGATCGACGCCCGCCATGATATTCAGAAGAATGCGGACGGTTCCTGGACGGCGAATGGTCATATGCCGCTGGAAGATCTGGTGCAATATGTGCCGCTGCCGCTGGATGAAAAACGTGAATATCACACCATTGCCGGGCTGTTGATGGAGTATTTGCAGCGTATTCCAAAACCTGGCGAAGAAGTTCAGGTGGGGGATTATTTGCTTAAAACGTTGC
>OBRI01000084.1_pt1 | contig 21446 bp, 16 predicted proteins | sample 1475581 | NCBI WGS metagenome assembly OBRI01 (sample SAMEA3360675, study PRJEB22359) | human gut metagenome | biome: ENVO:urban biome; feature: ENVO:human-associated habitat; material: ENVO:feces | place: Bangladesh | collected 2011 | reverse complement strand
TCGCCTTCCATCAGCCACATTTTCATCGCAGGCTGCGTTTCACCTTTAAATACAAAACGTAACGCCTGATTTTTCCCGGCTGATTTCACTGGAATAAACGGTATTTCGCGAAACATGAACGCGTCATCAGTCTGGCTGAAAAGCTTATTCACGCTGTTCACCATTCCTGGTGCGGAACGCCAGTTGGTGTCTAAAGTGTAGTGGGCGTGAACTTCGCTACGCGCCTTCATATAAGTGAAGATATCCGCACCCCGGAATGCATAAATGGCCTGTTTCGGGTCGCCAATCAGCAACAATGCGGTTTCCGGCTGATGGTGCCAGATACGGCGAAAAATTCGGTACTGCTGGGGGTCGGTATCCTGAAATTCATCGATCATTGCCACCGGGAATCGCGTACGGATCGCCGCTGCCAACACCTCACCGCTTTCGCTACGCAGCGCGGAATCGAGCCGACTTAACATGTCATCAAAACCCAATTCGCCACGGCGGCGTTTTTCACGCGCTACTGTTTCGCGGATCTCAGCCAATGCGCGGGTGATCACCAGATCGCGGATCGACAATGGTTCTGCAAGCAGTTGATCGATCGCCTCAAACAGTGGATGTCGCGGGGTTTCCCCCCCGGCCTTCGTGCGATCTTCTAAGAAACGCTGGGAGAATTTTTCCAGCGACTCCGGCAACTGATAACTGTTTGTCTCTTCTTCTGCCCAGGCGCTGATCTTGTCGATCCATTTAGCCTGATTGCTACGGTTAAACTTGCGTCGCTCAATACCAGAAGATTCGATCAGCGCATCCAGTTCACCCACTGCGTCGCGCCACTGCTGTTTTACCGTATCAATACGCGCCACAATTTGCGCGTGACGGGAAGCCAGCGTTTCATCATCGGGCGGCGGCGCTTTGATAACCGGCGCTTCGCCTTGCAGATAACGATTAATATCGCGCAGTAACGCCTGCGGCCCTTTCCAGGTTTCAAAGACGACCTGGGCTATTTCACGCGGCAGCGGGTAGCAGTGGCGACGCCAGAAATCGGCGCAGGCCTGGTAACGTAGCAGAGACTCATCTTCAATCAGCTGCTGCTCAAACAGCATGCCGGATTCAAAGGCATTCAGGTTGAGCATGCGCTGGCAAAAACCGTGAATAGTAAAGACTGCCGCTTCATCCATCTGCCGTTCGGCTAACAACAACCACTGCGCGGCTTGCGCTTTATCGTCGATCTCTTCCAGCAGGCGTTTGTACAGTGGATTGTCGGTGGTTTCACGCAGACAGGCGATGCGCAACTCGTGGATATTGCTACGGATACGACCGCGCAATTCTGCCGTGGCAGCCTCGGTAAAGGTGACCACCAGCAGTTCTTCAACGGTCAGCGGGCGGGGAAAGGCGGCAGAACCGCCTAGTCCAAGTAACAGGCGCAAATAGAGCGCCGCAATCGTAAAGGTTTTGCCTGTGCCGGCAGAGGCTTCAATCAGGCGCTCGCCCTGTAAGGGCAAGCGCAAAGGATCTAGTGTCTCGGCGACATCACTCATTCTTTTCACTCATCAGGGGCATTGTTTGCTGCAACGCGCTGACGTTCTCCCACACTTTCCAGCCTTCAGGGTGTACATATTCGGCTTTCCCGTTCTGGCTGCCGGAAATCTGCGACAGAATAGCCATGCCTTGCGGCTCGACCACCGCCTGATGGAAGAAATCAGCAAGTTTTTGCGGCGTCAGCAGTTTTATCTGGGCCACGATTTTATCACGCGAATCGAAGCGCATATTGCCGCGATCGAAATCTTTACTTAACTTCGATGCTTCTTCGCCGAGCGTTTGCGGTGCCTGCAGCATCTGGGTAATTACCGCCTGCTGGATTTGCGCAAACTCTTCTGGCTTCATCGCCCGCAGTTTCGCTTCTGCGGTCGGGAAAAACGCCTTGTAACGCTCCCACAAGAATGAAGGCTGTTTATCATTGCTTTGCAACAGGAAGCCCATGCCCCACTGACGCCCCACGCTCATTGGAAACGCAAACACGGCATAGCCCAATTGTTCTTCGGTACGCAACTGATTGTAGAACCACGGCTGTACGATCTGCCCCAACAGAGAACTATACGCTGAACTGGTGTATTCATCGTAGCCAGTCGGTACAAATACCGCTGCCAGTGCGGAGTCGGTGCTGTTACCGGCTTTTTCAAAGATGACGGATTGTTTTTTCTCGACCACGACATCTTTGTTACGACACCACTCCGAACCATCAGCGCCCAACTGTTTTTGCACATCGCGTGCCAGCGTTGTTGCCTGGGCCTCGGTCATGTTGCCGATAACCATAAACTCTGGTCGAGCCCCTGATTTTAAGGCGTCGCGATAGGCCAGAACTTCTTTCAAAGTAATGGAGGGCAAAATTTTGCGCCGTTCATCTCGCGAGAAGTATGGTACTTGCGAGAGCATCTGCGCGGGCATAATCGCCTGCTCGAACGCTTTGCCCTTTTCTGCAGAATCCATCATCTGGTTATACCAGGACTTCGCCTGCTCAAGCTGATCTTCCGTAGCGGTATAGCTAAAGTACCCCTCGAGCAATGCCTGGAACAGCTGCGGCAGGCGCTGGGTGTAACCATTGGCATTAACCATAAGGCCGTTGTTAGCATTGGTGGAAAAACTTATGCCACCAACCGACGCCTGGTTGCTTAACTGATCAAGCGCCAGCCCTGCGAGATAATCATTGAGCGCAAACATCACCTGATTGCGGGCGCTATCCATGGCTTTTGGATTACGCAAAATCAGGCTGACATCAGCTTTGGGTTCGCTGGAAAAATAACGGCTTGGCGCATACACCACACGCAGATTCGACTCATCAACAATCAGCTCTGGATGGTCATATTTCTTCTCTGACTTAATCAGCGAGAAATCGTCAGGAATATAGGGGTTAAGCTCTGGCAAAGAGAGCGCAATGTCGGCGGCTTTTTTCTGCCAGTCAGCGAAAGTTTGTGCGCTAATTTTATCGACCTGATACGGCGCATCGACAAAGTAAGCCGTTTTGTTGTGCGGCTCTTTCGGGCTGATATACCAGATACGCGCATTCTGCGGCGTCATCATCGCCAGACGTTCCTTTACTGCTTTAGCATCGTACCGATCGGCAATATTGACTGCATCCAGCGTATGCTCAACAGGAACGCGAATCATGGTATCTGCCAGCCATTCGACGTAATCCATATCACGGGTGATCGACGGATAACGGAAGTCGATATCCAGCACATTCGCCAGTTCATCGAAGTATTGTTTATCAATCCCTTTTTCGCGTAACAGATTGAGGTAGCTAAAAATGGCCGCCACAACCTGATCGCGATTCGCCAGACCTTTATCGGTTAAAGACGCAGAGATCGCTAATACGCCGCTGTTGCCGTTGACGATAGGATCGGAATTGGCGCTAATACCCTCAACTAATCCCTGCTTTTGCAGCCAGTCAGAAAGTGTACCTGGGCTGCGATTGCCAATCAGATAGGTAATCAATTCATCGGTTTTACTACGGAACTTCGCTGAGTTGTTATCGATGCGAAACTCAACGCGCAACACTTTACGCGGCAGCGCAGGGACGTAATGAATGATAATGCCCTTTTGCGCGTCGGTGACTACCGGCACGGTGATTTCCGGTTTTTTGCTCTCTTTGTTCGGCACGCGACCAAAGGTGTCCGCCGCCATTTTTGCCAACTCCGGCAGCGGTTTATTGCTGTAAATAACCGCCTTCATCAGATTGGCGGAATAGTACTTCTCGTGGAAATCTTTCAGCGCCTGCTGTACCGGATTACCTGGTTTGTCGCTTAAAGTTTCGAGGTTACCACCAGAAAACTTTGAACCGGGGTGTGCCGGGTTAATGGTTTCTGCGCTGACCTGTGCCATGCGCATCCCGTCACGCGTACGCGCCATGGTTAATTCGGCATTCACTGCATTACGTTCACGTTCGGCGTATTTCTTGTCGAGCAAGGGTTCTGCAATAGCATCGGCCAGGCGGTCTACCGCACCGGGTAAGGCATCGTTCTCAACTTCCAGATAGAAAGCCGTGCGATACGGTGCCGTGCTGGCATTGTGACTGCCACCGTGCATTTTGAGATATTCGGCCAGACTGTCAGCCTGCGGGTACTTTTTCGACCCCATCAGACTCATGTGTTCAAGGTAATGCGCCAGCCCCTGATACGCCTCGGGATCTTCCAGCGACCCAACGGGCACCACCAGCGCCGAGAGCGATTTAACCGCCTGCGGATCAGAAACCAGCAAGACCACCATACCGTTATCCAGACGTATAGCCTGATACTGGCGGTTATCTTTATCACTTTTACGGATGGTTTCCTGAATCGGCTGCCATCCCGTTTCTGCCTGACTTAAGGGTGCCCAAAGGGCAACAAACAACAATAATGCTTTGAACCAGATGCTGCGGGGCATTCACGGACCTCATAATCAACTTTATTTTCTGGCCAGATTCAACAGGTTAACGCAAATCATCTGCCAGAATTTAATCTTGTGCTGCACGAGTCAGCCTATGTCTATATATCCATCAGTCCGTGACTGGTGCGCATCATAAAGCAAGCAGATATATTGCGCAATTTTTATACAGCACTCATGACTGATTAAAGCGAAACAGCGGTAACAGGAAACGTTGCGACTGTTCAACGATGGCCTCCATTGTCTCTGGTGTTAATTGCCGCCAGAGCCGTTGATACCAGATATCATCACCTTCGCCACGCACCATCATGTTGCCTTCGTAAGCCTGAAGGAATTTCGTTCGGGCTTTTTGCAACGTGGAATCGTCATCCAGCATGGCATCGTTTTGCGCGTCATAACAGGTTTTTAGCCACGCGCCGCCACTTTCAGGTAACACCAGCAATGGCGCGGACATTCCTTCACGATACCCCTCAATCAGTTGTGAGAGGTAATGCAAAGCCTGTTCGGCTGCAAGCGGCGGAAAACGCCACTCACCGTCTTTGCGTAGAAAAAGGCGACTTTCGCCATTACCACCGCTGGCACAGTAGACAAGGTGTTCCAGCCAAAGTTGCATTCCCTGCGCCACACTTAATAAAGAGGGACGCCAGCGCAACAGGCCATCCGGCTGCACCTGCGGCAACCAGCCAGTTATCTGCACACCGTTGCAGGCGAGATCAATCTCCATACTCTGCCCTGGCTGGCGACAGGCAATGACTCTGTCGGCAAGTTGCTGCATCTCCTGACACTGCGTTTCCCAGAAAATTTCACCAAAGGCACCATACGGCAAATCACCTGCCGCCCGGAATCGGCGGAACAAGCGTTCGGCATCATCCTGCTCAACCAGTGCATTTAATAACTGCTGGTTGATTTGATAACGACTAAGCCCTTCAAGAATAAAAGGTTCGGTGTCGGGAATTTCGCTGTCTTCGGTACGGAAGTTCACCTGCAAACGCATCTGGAAAAACGCCCGCACCGGATGCGCCCAGAATCGTTGTAGCGTTTCCAGCGGCACGGTTTCCGGTAAGGTAAACGGCAGCGGCTGAACAAATTCAGAATGTGCTTTACCAGCCTGGCTGGCCGCAGGTAGCCACTCGCGCGCATAGCTTTGTCGTTCGCCTGGCTGGTAGTTTTGTGGATCAAACGGCATTCGGGTATGGAGGCAAGTAAGATGCGCTTTTACCCTTGCCTCGCTTTCATCACAGTTGAGCGCTTCATCGCCCGGTAGATAATGACTTTGCCCGATGTAGTCGATCAGTTCCTGCACCAGTACCGACGGGAAACGTTCACTGTTATCCTGAATGGAACGCCCGATATAGCTGATATAGAGTTTTTGCTGCGCGGAAATTAACGCTTCCAGGAACAGGTAGCGGTCGTCATCGCGACGGCTACGGTCGCCACGCTTCGGTTTCTGGCTCATCAGGTCAAAGCCCAATGGCGCAAGCTGGCGTGGATAAACGCCATCGTTCATTCCCAGCAGGCAAACCACTTTGAATGGGATGGAACGCATTGGCATCAGAGTACAAATGTTAACCGGTCCGGCGAGAAAACGCTGGCTGATACGTTCTTGATCCAGACGCTGCGCCAGTTCATCACGCAATAGTGACAGCGGCACCGCGTCGCCATACTGCGCACCTAAACCTTCGGCGATAATCGCCTGCCATTGTTGTTCGATCAGCGTCATCGCCGCTTCGGTTTCCGCATCCGGCAGGAAGAAGGCGTTGAGCATATCGCGACAAACCGGCAACCACTCTTCCAGCGGACGCTCCTGCGCCAGCCCGCGACGCCAGATGTTTAGCTGCATTAGCAGTGAAGCCAGATGCCCCACCAGTTCTGCAATTAAGCCGCTCGATTCATCATAAGGTAGAACCGATTGCCACTCGCCCTGCGCGCTCTCCATCGCGTAGCCCAGCAACATACGCGTCAGGCCAAATCGCCAGGTGTGTTGTCCGGTGGCGGGGAGTTCCAGCTCGCGAACGTTGTCGTCATCTATCCCCCAACGAATGCCGGATTCGTTGACCCACTGGCGTAAATAACGCAGCCCTTCTTCGGTGATGTCAAACCGCGCCGCCAGCACCGGCACATCCAGTAATGCCAGAACGTCCTCCGACACAAAGCGGCTGTCTGGCAACGATAACAGGCTGATAAACGCTTCAAGTACAGGATGCGACTGCCGCGCCCGACGGTCGGAAATGGCGTAAGGTAGGTAACGATCCGCAGGTGCGCTACCAAACACAGCCTGAATAAACGGACTGTAGCTGTCGATGTCGGCCACCATCACAATGATGTCGCGCGGAGTAAGTGTCGGATCTTCTTCCAACATCGCCAGCAGGCGATCGTGTAAAACTTCAACTTCACGCTGTGGGCTATGGCAAACGTGGAAGGTGATACTGCTATCCAGTGGATCAAGCGGGCGTTTGTTATCGCTACGGGAAAACTCTTCGATGTTCACACCCGCAACGGCGCGGTTTTCCAGTTCCAGAATGTCAGACTGAATGTTATGCAGCAGGTTATCTGGCGTCACATCGACAAAAGCGTCCAGCTCCTGGCTGCTCTCCAGATCAGAAAGGAGATAAATGTAGTCGCGTCCAAGCTTGCCCCATGAGGCCAGCAGCGGGTTGCCGACATCCTGTTCACCATCGCTGTTAAAGAGCTGCCCGGCATTTTCGCTATCACGAAATAGCGGCAATTCGCGATCTTCAAAACTGTGTCGACGCTGACGGGTCAGCAGTTTCGCCAGATAAGCAGGATCTTTAATATCGCCCCAGTAATAACGGCAGGGGTTGGTAAACAGGAGATGGATTTCAATATGTTTACCCAGCGCCTGTAGCGCCTGGAGATAAACAGGCGGTAACGCGGAAATACCGCATATAAAGACGCGCGAAGGTAGCCCCGGCGGGCAGGTCGTCGCGGACTCCAGCGTTTCGATAAAGCGCTGATAGAGATTGGCGCGGTGCCAACGCGGTTGTCCGAGTTCATGGGTATATTCCACCAGCGCCTTCCACAACGGCGCTTGCCAGGCCTGTGCCTCTCCCAGCCCTTCAACCAAATGTCCTGTTTCCCAGTGTGCCAGCCAGTCCGGACGATAGACCAGATACTGGTCAAACAGGTCCGCCGCTTTTGAAGAAAGCTGGAACAGTTTTCGCTTGTCGCTATCGTCAGTCAGATAATGCCGCAACAGGGTAAAGTCTTCGCGATCCAGCAATTGCGGCAACAGAGTCATCAGTTTCCAGCTCATGCTCTGTTTGTTAAAGGCGCTCTCTTTGGGGATCTCCGATAACACCCGGACGAACATATCCCAGATAAAGCTCGCAGGCAGCGGAAAATCAATGTTTGCCGCAATACCAAACTTTTGCGACAGGGTCATTTGCAGCCACTGCGCCATACCGGTACTTTGCACCAGAATCATCTCTGGTTCGAAAGGATCGTCCAGCCGTTCGCGTTCGACAATAAACTCCATCAACGCTTCCAGCACGTCCAGACTATTGGAATGGTAGACCCTTAACATAGCGGCTCCTGACTACTGACGATTCGGGCAATGCAGGCGGGTCATCTCGCCTTCTCTGCCCCCGGGTGAAACTAGCGTAACGCTGATGCTGACACATCCCGCCTGCGATGTCTGCATTCGGTTGACCTGCCAGTTGGCAGGTGGCGAAATCGCACGCAGTTGCGTTTGCTGCCAGCCATGCCGCCAGAGCTGTTGGTACTGGTTTCTGCTGGCAAGACTGTTCATTAATGTTCGCTGGAAACCCGATAACGCAGTGACAATCATCACCATCAACACCATCGCCAACATTACCTCCGGCAGGCTAAAGCCTTGTTGATTCTTCAGGGAAGCTGACATAACGCCCTCTCTTTCAGCGGACAAAAATCGCTCCAGCCGCGTGGCGAAAAAACAATGTTTCCATCGATGACTTCGCCTGTTCGCCACAACGAAACGCCTTCATAACCGGCAATCAATAAAGCCTCATTATCTGCCAATAAACGCAGACAAACCCGGGCACCGGTGGCAGCGTACAGTAAGCACTGAACTGCTGGCTGCGTCTGCCAGGAGTGCATTTTTCCCCACTCCAGCGCCGACTGAACGATGGCATGGCGGCGCAATGACTGACTTTCCATGCTCACGCGAGAGGCAAAACTGCGATCCTGTTGGCTCATTCCTTGTAATAGCAAGCTACCCAAAATCAGCAGCATCAGGACCAGAGCCAGTGACGAGACACCCTTTTCGCGGTTCACAGGTTGAATCCTGTCACGCTATAGCTGGCATCCACCACGGTTTGCGGTTCAGACTTACTGGCAGCACGCATATTAACCGTCAACACCGGCGAGAAGCCGCTGACATCCTGACGTACGACCTGAAAAGTGTCGATAATGATGGCATCCGGATTAGTGACTTTATCCCAGCCCTTACCTTCACAGGATGTCGCACCGCGTAGCGTTTCCAGCACATGCTCCTTCAGACGAAATCCAATCTGGTCGGACTCTTTTACCGGTTCGCGATCCCAGATACCGTTACTGTTCGCATCCCACTGCACAATGACACAGTCACCCTGTCCGACAATTTCCAGCCCTTCGCCGGTACAGCTGCCATGACAATAACCCGCCCTCTGGAGATGCTTCGCAACGGTAAATACCCGCAGCCAGATTTCATCTTCCAGCGCCAGCTTACGGGTGCTCGTTAAACTGTCACGCTGTAACGCAGGCAGAAAGCGTGCAGCCCCCAGCAACAATACGCTACTGATCGCCATAGCAATCAACACTTCCAGCAGAGAAAAACCTTGCTCTTTTACAGGCATCCTTCTGTTTCTCCTTGCTGACAAAGCCGGAGTCTTCCCCACGGCGAAACCACCAGCCACCACTCGCCCGTTGAGTTTTTGAAGCGAATATGCCCGGCCCATGCGGTATTGCGCAGGCCAAAGAAAGCAAGCGAAGGTGTCAGGTCGCTCATTTCGACTTCGGGCCAGCGTGGCACAAAGACCAATGGTGAACTGCCATGACAGGTATTGGCCCCAGCAGCGGAACTCACAAGGCACCATAACGTCCCCTCCCTGATAACACTGATACTGTGGTCGCGGTTATGCCAGTTGGCATCTTCACGTAAATAGAGCAAATAGTCCCGCGCCTGGCTGGCGGTTTGCCAAAGCCGTTGCGACTGCTGCCAATATTGCCAGCCATAGAGCCCACTTGCGCTTAGCATGACCAGAATCAGCATCGCGACCAGCGTTTCAATCAGCGTATAACCACGTTGTGTTTTCATGCCGGCAGTATGGAGCGAGGAGAAAAAAAGACGAGGGCCAGTTTCTATTTCTTCGGCGCATCTTCCGGACTATTTACGCCGTTGCAGGACATTGCAAAATTGCGGGAAGGCGTCTCGAAGAATTTAACGGAGGGTAAAAAAAACCGACGCACACTGGCGTCGGCTCTGGCAGGATGTTTCGTAATTAGATAGCCACCGGCGCTTTAATGCCCGGATGCGGATCGTAGCCTTCAATCTCAAAGTCTTCGAAACGGTAGTCGAAGATGGATTCGGGTTTACGTTTGATAATCAACTTCGGCAGCGGACGCGGTTCGCGGCTTAATTGCAGATGAGTTTGATCCATATGATTGCTGTACAGGTGCGTATCGCCACCGGTCCAGACAAAATCACCCACTTCCAGATCGCACTGCTGCGCCATCATATGCACCAGTAACGCGTAGCTGGCAATGTTGAACGGCAGGCCGAGGAAGACGTCACAGGAGCGCTGATAAAGCTGGCAAGAGAGTTTGCCGTCTGCCACATAGAACTGGAAGAATGCATGGCACGGTGCCAGCGCCATTTTATCCAGTTCGCCTACGTTCCACGCTGAAACAATAATGCGGCGCGAATCCGGGTCGTTTTTCAGCTGGTTCAGTACCGTAGTGATCTGGTCAATATGACGACCATCTGGCGTTGGCCAGGCGCGCCACTGTTTACCATACACTGGCCCGAGGTCGCCGTTTTCATCGGCCCATTCGTCCCAGATGGTGACATTGTTTTCGTGTAGATAAGCAATGTTAGTGTCGCCCTGCAGAAACCACAGCAGTTCATGGATGATGGAACGCAGGTGGCAACGTTTAGTTGTCACCAGCGGGAATCCATCCTGCAGGTTAAAACGCATCTGATGACCAAAAATGGAAAGCGTTCCGGTTCCGGTACGGTCGTTTTTCTGTGTGCCTTCGTCGAGCACTTTTTGCATCAGTTCTAAATACTGTTTCATGGTTCCTCAGGAAACGTGTTGCTGTGGGCTGCGACGATATGCCCAGACCATCATGATCACACCCGCGACAATCATCGGGATGGAAAGAATTTGCCCCATGCTAATGTACTGCACCCAGGCACCAGTAAACTGCGCGTCGGGCTGGCGGAAAAACTCAACAATGATGCGAAACGCGCCGTAACCAATCAGGAACAAACCTGAGACAGCTCCCATTGGGCGCGGTTTACGAATATACAGGTTGAGGATAATAAACAGCACCACACCTTCCAGCAGCAGCTCGTAAAGCTGTGATGGGTGGCGCGGCAGCACACCGTAAGTGTCGAAAATGGATTGCCACTGCGGGTTGGTTTGCAGCAGCAAAATATCTTCTGTACGGGAGCCAGGGAACAGCATGGCAAACGGGAAGTTCGGGTCAACGCGGCCCCACAATTCACCGTTAATAAAGTTGCCCAGACGCCCGGCACCAAGACCAAACGGAATGAGTGGTGCGATAAAATCAGAAACCTGGAAGAAGGAACGTTTAGTACGACGGGCGAAGATAATCATCACCACGATAACGCCAATCAGGCCGCCGTGGAAGGACATGCCGCCGTCCCAGACACGGAACAGATACAGCGGATCGGCCATAAACTGCGGGAAATTGTAGAACAGAACATAACCAATACGTCCACCGAGGAAGACGCCGAGGAAGCCCGCATAGAGTAAGTTTTCAACTTCATTTTTGGTCCAGCCGCTGCCCGGACGATTCGCCCGACGTGTTGCCAGCCACATTGCAAAAATGAAACCCACCAGATACATCAGGCCGTACCAGTGAAGCGCCACGGGTCCTATTGAGAAAATGACCGGATCAAACTCCGGAAAATGCAGATAGCTACTGGTCATCTGTCACCACAAGTTCTTGTTATTTCGCTGAAAGAGAACAGCGATTGAAATGCGCGCCGCAGGTTTCAGGCGCTCCAAAGGTGCGAATAATAGCACAAGGGGACCTGGCTGGTTGCCGGATACCGTTAAAAGATATGTATATGATCCGCGCTATAACCCTCCGCGAATCAGCCCGCCCATGCCGCGACGCTCCATAAAGGCTGCAACCTGATGGCGAACTTCGGTCGCCAGTTGCGCTTCCAGACTACGCTGCGCAAGATTTTCTGCTTCAGCAAAATCAATGCGCCGCAGCAGGTATTTTACGCGCGCTACAGAACGTCCGTTCATAGACAGATGGCGATACCCAAGCCCAATGAGGATTGCCACGCACATGGGATCGCCCGCCATTTCACCGCACAAACGGAGATCGATTCCATGTATTTCCGCTTCCCGGGCGATCATCGCCAGAGCTCGTAACATTGCAGGATGAAGACTGTCATAAATGTTCGCCACCCGGGTATTGTTGCGATCAACGGCCAGGATGTATTGCGTCAGATCGTTGGTGCCAACAGAGATGAAATCGACCCGCTTTGCCAGATGCGGCAGCATAAATACCATTGACGGCACTTCCAGCATGATGCCGATACGTGGTTTGGGAATTTCGTAACCGATCATCTCCTCGACTTCACGTCCTGCACGTTCAATCAGGCGGCGTGCTTCGTCAACTTCATCGAGGCTTGTGACCATCGGCAACAGAATATTCAGGTTGCCCGTAGCGGCATTAGCACGCAGCATCGCACGCACCTGGATCAAGAAGATCTCCGGCTGATCGAGCGTAATGCGAATCCCACGCCAACCCAGGCATGGATTCTCTTCGCTGATCGGCATGTAAGGCAGCTGCTTATCTGCTCCGACATCCAGCGTACGCAAGGTGACGGGTTTATCATTAAACATTTGCAGCATCCCCTGATACTGCGCCACCTGTTCTTCTTCCGACGGAAAACCACTTTGCAGCATGAATGGGATTTCAGTGCGATAAAGACCGATGCCATCAATACGGCTGCCCAGTTTTTCTTCATGTTCCGGGCTTAAACCAGCATTGAGCATGACTTTTATACGCTCACCGCTTTTTAACTGCGCGGGTAAATTGACGTCATCTTCCGCCAGACGGCTAAGCTCAATCTCTTCACTAATTAGCCGCTGATATTCTTGCAGCAGTACCGGCTCCGGATCGACCAGCAATTCACCGCGATAACCATCGACGATCAGCGTCCGACGATGCAGCACCGAAGGCTGAATATCCGCGCCCATCACGGTAGGGATCCCCAGCGCACGTACCATGATCGCAGCATGGGAGTTGGCAGCGCCATCGCGCACGACAACACCGACTAAGCGATCCTGGGGCAGCTCAGCAAGCGTTGTCGCTGACAGTTCATCTGCCACCAGAATGAAACGTTCCGGCCAGGCGTTCGGCCCTTGATTAGCGTCATCAAGATGAAACAGCAATCGCTGGCCCAGCGCACGTAAATCGCCAGCCCGCTCTTTGAGATAGTTATCGCTTAGCGCGGCAAACTGTTCGGCAAATTTTTCAATGACCGTTTTTACCGCCCACTCTGCCACCGAGCCTTTATCAACCTCGGCAAACAATTCGCGACGCAGCCGGGTGTCCGAAAGCAGGTGCGAGTAAAGATCGAAAATAGCCGCCGTTTCTTTTTGTGCACCGGCAGCAAAGCGTTTGCTATAACGGCGAAACTCGTTTGCCGCTTCTTCCAGCGCCCCGGTCAGTCGTTCGCGTTCCAGAGCCGGATCCAGCGTTGATGCCTGATACACCTGTTCCATTAAAGGTAACGTGGCATCCTGCCAGCCTTCGGCAATCGCCACACCAGGTGCTGCCGGTAATGCGCGGATTCGCGTCTGGCGATATTGCCCAAACAAGGCAGTCAACTGCGACTGAGAAAGAATAGCTGCCATCTGGGTGGCAAGCGTCACCAGGAAGGATTCTTCACTTTCGTCATACTGGCGCAACTCTCGTTGCTGTACCACCAGTACACCAAGCAACTGGCGACGTTGAATAATTGGTACGCCTAAAAATGCGCGGAAACGTTCTTCTTTTACGGAGGGGACGTATTTGAAGCTGGGGTGCTTTTGCGCATCTGCAAGGTTTATCGGTTCCGCCAGCCTGCCAACCAGGCCGACGATCCCTTCATCAAACGCGAGCGTTACAGTGCGACCGCGTGGTTTTTTCAGCCCCCGGGTCGCCATCAGGTAGTAACAACGTCGATCATGATCGGCAAGGTAAACCGAACAGACCTCGGTATCCATCGCAAGACAGATGTCGGTAACCAGAATATTTAACGCCTCATTCAGGCGTGGTGCGCTGGCTACCTTTTCGACTATTTCGCGCAGGCGAGTGAGCATAATTGGCGTGACTTAACCTCTTTTACGTCGATAAGCAGATGCGTTTTGTGGTTTTGGCGTATTTTCCTGCAGTGACATCACCACACTCGCGAACTCTTTCATTACCTTACGGTAGACATCACGTTTAAATGACACCACCTGTCTGACCGGATACCAGTAACTTACCCATCGCCAGCCGTCAAACTCTGGTGTACTGCTGGTTTGCATATTGATTTCTGCATCGCCGCTCACCAGCTGCAAGAGAAACCATTTTTGTTTTTGGCCGATACAAACCGGCTTCGTGTCCCAACGCACCAAACGTTTCGGTAATTTGTAGCGCAACCAGTTACGCGTTGAAGCAAGGATTCGAACGTCTTTGCGGCTTAATCCTACTTCTTCAAACAATTCACGGTACATCGCCTGCTCTGCGGATTCTCCGGGGTTGATTCCGCCTTGCGGAAATTGCCAGGAGTGCTGACCAAATCGCCGGGCCCACATTACCTGCCCCTGGCGATTACAAATCACGATACCTACGTTTGGGCGGTAGCCATCGTCATCAATCACCGGACTACCTCAATATAAAGCTTTATATATGAATGATTGTTTCATACTCCAGGAAGACGGTAAACCACTCTCTGCAGGGCATTACACACTAATAACAATTGAATAACTCACAGTTATGTGCAGAGTTATAAACAGAGGAAGGGGTGGATAGCCGTTTTTATTCACCTTTTCTGTGGATAGAGTTGTGAAGAACTACGGAATTACTACGGGAAAACCCGGAGCATTCTGAATAAGCCCGATATAGACATTTTAAAATATTCATTATCAGTCAATGCATTACATGTAATTTTAGTAATGAAAAAGAGTAATTCGTGACCCAGGTCACACCTCTCATTTACGGGTTGGCGAAAGATCAACCAATGCCGTATTTATCCACAGAATGTGCCACTAAGTTAAGCACTGAACCACTAAAAACTGGAGTTTCGTCGCACGTCAAGGCTGTAAATGGAAACAGTAGTGGAGGTTTTTCACAGTTATCCCAGCTTTCTGTGGATAACATGGTGTAAGATCCTGTTTATTTTCAGTGACCAGATTTGGAAAACCCATTGCAGTGTTGCGCAACTCGATTACCGGCAACCTAAAAAGCAATATAAATCAGAGGATTGAACAACGCCTGTGGAAAAAGTTACACTGCGAATATTCGGCACATAATTGCTGTTTGTTTTTTAACCAAGGTATCGTGACATGTCCCAACCTCGCCCACTGCTCTCTCCTCCCGAAACTGAAGAACAGTTGTTAGCGCAAGCACAGCAACTTTCTGGTTATACATTGGGAGAACTGGCGGCACTTGCCGGGCTGGTTACGCCAGAGAATTTAAAACGCGATAAGGGCTGGATTGGCGTGTTACTGGAGATCTGGCTAGGTGCCAGCGCAGGGAGTAAACCTGAGCAAGATTTTGCTGCTCTGGGCGTGGAACTTAAAACTATCCCTGTGGATAGTCTTGGTCGTCCGCTGGAAACAACATTCGTTTGTGTTGCCCCGTTAACGGGTAATAGCGGGGTGACCTGGGAAACCAGCCACGTGCGCCACAAGCTCAAACGCGTACTGTGGATACCGGTTGAAGGCGAGCGCAGCATCCCGCTGGCGCAGCGTCGCGTAGGATCACCGTTACTGTGGAGCCCGAATGAAGAGGAAGACCGACAGCTACGCGAAGACTGGGAAGAATTAATGGATATGATTGTTCTCGGTCAGGTTGAGCGGATTACCGCTCGTCACGGGGAATATTTACAGATAAGACCGAAAGCAGCGAATGCGAAAGCGCTTACCGAAGCCATTGGTGCCCGGGGCGAACGGATTCTGACGCTGCCACGCGGCTTTTATTTGAAGAAGAATTTCACCAGTGCACTACTGGCCCATCATTTTCTGATCCAGTAGCCATCGCTTTGACCTGCCGCTTTCCGGGCATATAATTACCGCTTCATTTTTTTGGCAGGGCTTTTTAGATGTTATTTGCATGGATAACCGATCCTAACGCCTGGCTTGCGCTCGGTACGCTGACGCTGCTGGAGATCGTTCTTGGGATCGACAATATTATTTTTCTTTCTCTGGTGGTGGCAAAGCTCCCCACAGCACAACGTGCTCATGCGCGGCGTCTGGGGTTGGCGGGAGCCATGGTTATGCGTCTGGCGCTGCTGGCATCAATCGCCTGGGTTACGCGCCTGACAAATCCGCTTTTTACAATATTCAGCCAGGAAATTTCCGCCCGTGATTTGATTCTGCTTCTGGGTGGCTTGTTCCTTATCTGGAAAGCCAGCAAGGAAATCCACGAATCCATTGAAGGTGAAGAAGAAGGGCTGAAAACACGCGTTTCATCATTCCTCGGCGCTATCGTGCAGATTATGCTGCTGGATATTATCTTTAGCCTCGACTCGGTGATTACGGCTGTGGGTCTGTCAGATCACCTGTTTATTATGATGGCAGCCGTGGTGATTGCCGTAGGCGTGATGATGTTCGCCGCGCGCTCGATTGGTGATTTTGTCGAACGCCATCCTTCGGTAAAAATGCTGGCGCTCTCTTTCCTGATTCTGGTGGGCTTTACCCTGATTCTTGAAAGTTTCGACATCCACGTACCGAAAGGTTACATCTACTTCGCGATGTTCTTCTCTATTGCGGTTGAAAGCCTCAACCTGATTCGCAACAAAAAGAATCCGCTCTGATACTCCGTACGCTCTCCTGCGGGAGGGCGTACTCACTCCTGTTACCCTCACAGTTTAAGATTTTCCTGCTTTCAAGATATATAACGTCGGTTTATAAAAAGACTATTATCATAGGTGGGCCAAATGAGGATAACCGGATGAAAAAATGGGCAGTAATAATTTCTGCAGTCGGACTGGCGTTTGCTGTATCCGGGTGTTCCAGTGATTACGTCATGGCGACCAAAGATGGCCGTATGATTTTGACCGATGGAAAACCTGAAATTGATGATGATACCGGGCTGGTGAGTTATCACGATCAGCAAGGTAACGCGATGCAAATTAACCGTGATGATGTTTCGCAAATTATTGAACGTTAACAAATAAGGTCAGCATCCGGCTGGCCTTAAGATTTTTCTCTTTCCCTTTTCCCTTCCCTCTGCCATTTTTATATTCCTTATGTCGTGATTATAAAAAGGAAACGGCTATGCAATATCACCGTATACCCCACAGTTCGCTGGAAGTCAGCACGCTGGGGCTTGGCACGATGACGTTTGGTGAACAGAACAGCGAAGCCGACGCCCACGCACAACTCGACTATGCCGTCGCTCAGGGCATTAACCTTATCGACGTTGCCGAAATGTACCCAGTACCTCCGCGCCCCGAAACTCAAGGGCTAACCGAAACCTACGTCGGCAACTGGCTGGCGAAACATGGCAGCCGCGAAAAGTTAATTATCGCCTCCAAAGTGAGCGGACCGTCGCGCAATAATGACAAAGGCATCCGCCCGGATCAGGCGCTGGATCGGAAGAATATCCGCGAAGCGCTGCATGACAGCCTCAAGCGTCTGCAGACTGATTACCTCGATCTCTATCAGGTGCACTGGCCGCAGCGCCCAACCAACTGCTTCGGCAAACTCGGTTATAGCTGGACGGATTCTGCGCCTGCGGTTTCGCTGCTGGATACGCTGGACGCACTGGCAGAGTACCAACGCGCGGGAAAAATTCGTTATATCGGCGTGTCGAACGAAACTGCATTTGGCGTAATGCGCTACCTGCATCTGGCGGACAAACACGATCTGCCGCGTATTGTCACCATTCAGAACCCCTACAGCCTGTTAAACCGCAGTTTTGAAGTAGGTCTGGCAGAAGTCAGCCAGTATGAAGGGGTCGAACTGCTGGCCTATTCGAGCCTGGGTTTCGGCACACTGACCGGGAAATATCTCAATGGTGCAAAACCCGCTGGCGCACGTAATACGCTCTTTAGTCGGTTCACCCGCTATAGCGGTGAGCAAACGCAAAAAGCCGTCGCGGCGTATGTTGATATCGCCAGACGTCATGGCCTGGACCCTGCTCAGATGGCGCTCGCATTTGTACGCCGTCAACCGTTTGTTGCCAGCACTCTGCTGGGCGCAACCACGATGGAGCAGCTGAAAACTAACGTCGAAAGTTTGCATCTGGAGTTAAGCGAAGACGTATTAGCTGAAATTGAAGCGGTGCATCAGGTTTATACGTATCCTGCACCATAAGATTAACGCCGGTTAAAACCGGCGTTAAATATTAATGACGGCGCTGCCAGATCCACAGCGCCGTTATTGCCAGCGCAAACAGCGCACCGAAGCCAATGCCAATGGGCACGACCGGGACGCCTACCATTACCGCCAGCGAGTAAATGCCCAGCATCAACAACATGGCGCTGTTTTCGCCAAGGTTTTGTACTGCAATCGCATTGCCCGCCCCGACGCTTTTTTTACCCCGCTCCTGTAGCAACGCATTGAGCGGAACGACAAAAAAGCCCCCCAGCACGCCAATCAGCATCAACAAAGCATAGGCTGGCAGCAGCTCGTGTTGCAGGGAGAAAATCAGTACCACCACGCCAATCAAAATCCCGGCTGGCATACAGCGTGACACGGTTTCCAGCGTAACTAACTTCGCTGCCGCACCTGCGCCAACCACGATACCAATCGCTACCATCGCGTTGAGATAGGTGGGCGTAGCGTTATCGGTAATGCCCAGCGCCACCGGTACCCACAGCACCAACAGGAAACGCAGCGTGACACCCGCTCCCCAGAATAAACTGGTGCCCACCAGCGAAAAACGCGTTTCACCATTGCGCCATAGCGAGGTGCAGGCATTCAGGAAACTGCGGGTCATGTTGATGAGATTCCAGGACTGCCCCGGACGCGCCGCCGCCAGTTTGGGAATGTAGATATTGGCAACGACCGCACCACCGTAGGCCAGTGCGCATGCGGCCAGGGCGACCAGGACATGCCAGTCAGCCAGCACACCACCGGCTACGGAACCGAGCAAAATCGCCGCTATGGTAGACGCTTCCATTAAACCGTTAGCTTTTACTAACTTACTACCCGTGGTTAATTCGCCGAGAATACCGTATTTCGCCGGTGAATAGGCTGCAGCACCAACACCCACCAGCGTATAGCCGAGAAACGGATTGATACCAAAGCAGATACTGGCTGCGCCCAGCAGCTTCAGGCCGTTGGCAAACATCATCACCCGGCCTTTGGCGAAGCTATCCGCCACCTGCCCGACAAACGGCGCAAAAAGAATGTAAGCACCTACAAACACCATTTGCAGGATGGGCTGGCTCCACTCCGGATAGAACTGCGCTTTCAGTAACGCCAGAGTGGCAAACAGTAGGGCATTATCGCCAAACGCAGAGAGAAACTGCGCCACGATAACCGCTTTCATCCCCTTCGACCACAACGAAGTGTTAGTGTGCACTGACTCACTCATCGTGTTGTTCCGCTTCGTCTACCCAGCTTTTCAACGTGACAAAGTCAGGTTTGCCGCTGCCAAGTAATGGCATCTGTTTCGGATAGCGAATATCGCGCGGTACAGCAAGCTCCGGCACGCCGTGCTCGCGGGCATACTGTTGCAACTTATCGCGCGTCAGTTCGTTATCTGTGGTGAAAAGCACCAGCGCCTCGCCTTTGCTGGCATCGCTCTTAATCGCAGTGGCATGGACTTTATCTGGCGAAACACCAAGTGCCAGTTGTTCCACCATTTCCAGCGACACCATTTCGCCTGCAATTTTGGCAAAGCGTTTTGCGCGGCCCTGAATCTGCACAAAGCCCTGCTCGTCAAAACGCACGATATCGCCAGTGTCATACCAGCCGCGCTCCATTTCGCCGCGAACATTCTCGGCGGTGGGCACTTCCAGTACACCAGGCTTCTCCACCCGCAGATAGCCGTTCATTATGTTCGGCCCTTTCAGTTGCAGGCGTCCGCCCTCTTCGATACCAGGAACCGACAACAGGCGCGCATCCATTCCTGGTAGAATACGCCCTACCGTACCGGGTTTCGCCGCCATCGGTACGTTGATAGAAACGACAGGCGCGCATTCGGTCACACCGTAGCCTTCAAGGATGCGCAGGCCAAATTTATCCTGCCAAAGCTGTTTAGTACTTTCTTGTAGTTTTTCTGCGCCTGCCACCACATAGCGTAGACGATAGAAGTCATACGGGTTGGCGAAACGCGCGTAGTGACCGAGGAAAGTCGAGGTACCGAACAACACGGTGCAACTGCGGTCATACACCAACTCCGGCACAATGCGGTAATGCAGCGGGCTTGGATAAAGGAACACTTCTGCACCTGTAAGCAGTGGCGTAAACAGGCCTACCGTCAGCCCAAAGGAGTGAAACAGCGGTAATGCCGACATAAAGCGATCGTTGGTGGTGAAGTCGGCAATCGTTTTAATCTGCTCGACGTTCGCCAGAATGCTTTTATGGTTATGGACGACGCCTTTCGGATGGCCTTCAGAACCGGAGGTAAAAAGGATCAGCGCCTCTTCTTCCGGCTGCTGTTTAACCTGTGCCAGACGCGGCATCAGCAAATGAGCGAAGATCCACACTTTGTCGGCAGTGGTGACATCTGCTTTTAAATCTTCCAGATAGACCCAGCGTACCTGAGTAAGTTGCTCCGACAGATGCCAGAGTTTGCCTTTATCGAGAAACTGGCGGGAAGTGAAGATGGTTTTGATTTCAGCCGCCGTAATAGCACTGGTCAGCCCTTTTACCCCGGCGGTGTAGTTCATCATTGCGGGAATGCGGCGACGGGCGATGGCCCCAAAAATCACTGCCGCACTGATGCCTGCATTGGGCAGCATTAAGCCGATGCGTTCGCCTTCAACACTGTATTTTTCAAGGATGCGTCCAACAAACAGCGTTTTCGTAAGCAATTTGCGATAGGAGTCTGGGGTAAAGTTGACGTCTTCGACACATTTCTTCCCGGCTCCGAAGCGGTACATTGCGCTCAGTAAAGATTCGTACAGCGTTTCACGCGGGCGCACCGCCATACGCGCTTCCATCATTATTTGATGCAGCATTTCACCAGCGATTTTGCGACGGTCACGGGCACGCGGCGCATCCGGCATCGCCACCTGCGTTGGTGGCAAAATATGCAGAGTAATTTGCGGGAACAAGCGACGTTTAACCAGACCTTTCAGGCGGCTGAAGTGCGTAAGTTCCGCCCCTTCAATACGCACAGGAATTACCGTTGCACCAGACTTCGCCGCGACAAAACCCGCGCCATCGTAGATTTTCATCAGCGAGCCTGTAGTGGTGATGCGTCCTTCAGGGAAAATCACCACTGGTCGGCCCTGTTCCACCAGACGTACCAGATGTTTAATAGCCATAGGTTGCGTCGGGTCGAGAGGAACAAAGTCGATAAATGATTTCAGCCAACGCATATACCACTGTTGGCTTATTGAGGTGTAAACGGCAAACACTGGACGCACAGGTAAAAACAGTCCAAGCAAAATGCCATCAATAAAAGAGACGTGATTAGGCGTGATTAGAACG
>OBRI01000073.1_pt1 | contig 22181 bp, 19 predicted proteins | sample 1475581 | NCBI WGS metagenome assembly OBRI01 (sample SAMEA3360675, study PRJEB22359) | human gut metagenome | biome: ENVO:urban biome; feature: ENVO:human-associated habitat; material: ENVO:feces | place: Bangladesh | collected 2011 | reverse complement strand
ACCGGGTTGCCCTTCTTTACCCCACGGCTCCCCTTCCCAGCTTTCGACCAGCCAGAACCACAGAGTTATATGCCTGTCCGGGAATTCATATTCCAGTTTTTCAAATAGCGAAAAATGTTGTGGGGTAATCCCGACTTCTTCCTGAAGTTCACGCACCACCGCCTGTTCCGGCGTTTCGCCCATTTCAATTTTACCGCCGGGAAACTCCAGTTTATTCGCCATGTGCGCATCTGCTGCGCGACGGGTTATAAAGATTTCATTGTTCTCGTTGCGAATAATACCTACCGCAATTTGCAGCTTTTTCATTGTCTTAAACCTATAAAAAAGGCGCAGAATCCTGCGCCTTTTACTTCAACTGTTAGCTTTTATTGCAGGCGACCATGGCACTGCTTGTATTTTTTACCAGAACCGCACGGGCAAGGATCGTTACGTCCTACTTTGCGCTCACCGGTTTGCGCCGCCAGTGCAGCTGCAGCTGCAGAGTCGTCATCCTGATGGCTAAGCTGCTGCATTTGCGCTAAACGCTCGGCTTCCATACGACGCTGTTGTTCCAGCTCCTCAACCTCTTCAGGCATACGTACCTGAACTTTGCTCAGCGTGCTGATAACTTCATATTTCAACGACTCCAGCATCGCTGCAAACATGGAGAACGATTCACGTTTGTATTCCTGCTTCGGATCTTTCTGTGCATAGCCACGCAGGTGGATACCCTGACGCAGATAGTCCATCGCCGCCAGGTGCTCTTTCCACAGAGAGTCGAGAGTTTGCAGCATGACGCCTTTTTCGAAGTGACGCATCATCTCAGCACCAACCACTTCTTCTTTACGCTGATACACTTCGATGGACTGCGCCAGAATGCGCTCACGCAGCGTCTCTTCATGCAGTTCTGGTTCTTTATCCAGCCACTCGGCAATTGGCAAATCGAGGTCGAAATCGTTCTTCAGACGTTCCTGCAGTCCCGGAATATCCCACATTTCTTCCAGCGACTGTGGCGGAATGTAGGCATCAATGGTGGCTTTGAACACATCTTCACGAATGCTGTTGATGGTTTCGCTCACATCGCTGACATCCAGCAGTTCGTTACGCTGGGAGTAAATGGCGCGACGCTGATCGTTAGCCACGTCATCATATTCCAGCAGTTGCTTACGAATGTCGAAGTTACGGCTTTCAACTTTACGCTGGGCGTTGGCAATCGCTTTGGTCACCCACGGGTGCTCAATGGCTTCGCCTGGCTTCATACCCAGTTTACGCATCATGCCGGATACTCGGTCGGAAGCAAAAATACGCATCAGCGCATCTTCCATCGACAGGTAGAAACGGGAAGAACCAGCATCCCCCTGACGACCAGAACGACCGCGCAACTGGTTATCGATACGACGGGATTCGTGACGTTCAGTACCGATGATATGCAGGCCACCTGCTGCCAGTACCGCATCGTGACGTACCTGCCAGTCGGCTTTAATTTTTTCAATTTGCTCTGCGGTCGGATTTTCCAGCGCGGCAACTTCTGCCTGCCAGCTACCACCGAGCACAATATCTGTACCACGACCCGCCATGTTGGTCGCGATAGTCACCGCAGCCGGATAACCTGCCTGAGCAACAATCGCCGCTTCGTTGGCGTGGAATTTGGCGTTCAGGACGTTGTGCTTAATACCGGCTTTGGTCAGTTCGTTTGATACCAGCTCCGATTTTTCGATGGAGATAGTACCCACCAGCACCGGTTGGCCTTTCGCAGTACGTTCTTTGATATCTTCAATGATCGCCTGAATTTTTTCCGCTTCAGTCATGTAGACCAGGTCCGGCAGATCTTTACGAATCATTGGACGGTTGGTCGGAACAACGACGGTATCCAGCTTGTAGATGGAGCTGAATTCGAAAGCTTCGGTATCAGCAGTACCGGTCATCCCCGCCAGTTTTTCATACAGACGGAAGTAGTTCTGGAAGGTGATCGAAGCCAGCGTTTGGTTTTCGTTCTGGATCTGCACACCTTCTTTCGCTTCCACAGCCTGGTGCAGACCATCGGACCAGCGACGGCCCTGCATGGTACGACCGGTGTGTTCGTCAACGATGATAACTTCACCATCTTTAACGATGTAGTCGACGTCTCGGGTAAACAGCGCATGAGCGCGCAGCGCCGCCGTTACGTGGTGCATCAGCATGATGTTGGCCGGAGAGTACAGAGACTCCCCTTCATCCATGATGCCTTCTTTCACCAGCAGTTCTTCAATCAGCACCAGACCACGTTCGGTCAGGTTCACCTGGCGAGATTTTTCGTCCACCGAGAAGTGGCCTTCGCCCTGGAAGGTTTCGGAGTCTTCTTTTTCCTGACGGATCAGGTGCGGAATAATTTTATTCACGCGTTTATACATTTCCGAGCTGTCTTCTGCCGGGCCGGAAATGATCAGCGGTGTACGCGCTTCATCGATCAGGATGGAGTCCACTTCGTCCACCAGCGCATAGTGCAGTTTACGCTGTACACGTTCTTCAGGACTGAACGCCATGTTGTCGCGCAGGTAGTCAAAGCCGTATTCGTTGTTCGTACCGTAAGTGATGTCAGCTGCGTAAGCTTCACGCTTTGCCGGTGCTGGCATGCCCGGCAGGTTGATACCAACAGTCAGGCCAAGGAATTCAAACAGCGGACGGTTGTTTTCGGCGTCACGTTGCGCCAGGTAGTCGTTGACGGTAACTACATGCACGCCTTTACCGGTTAGTGCGTTCAGGTAAGCAGGCAGCGTTGCGGTCAGGGTTTTACCTTCACCGGTACGCATTTCGGCGATGCAGCGTTCGTTAAGAACCATACCGCCGAGTAACTGAACGTCGAAGTGACGCATACCAAAGACGCGCTTACTTGCCTCACGTACCACGGCGAAAGCTTCCGGGATCAGATTTTCCAGCACTTCGCCTTTTTCCAGACGTGCACGAAACTCTGCGGTTTTCCCTTTCAGTTCTTCGTCGGAGAGTTTTTCCATCTCCGGTTCCATGGCATTGATGATGTTGACCACTTTGCGCATCCGGCGCAGGGTGCGATCGTTACGACTACCGAAAACTTTAGTTAATAATTTGATTAGCATAATAAAATCTCAAACGCCCCGCGTTGCGGAGTTAATAAAATGAAGTAAAGGTTTATTGTTGTTAGCTGAGGCGTTGAGGGCCAGCACGGATGCCTTGCGCCTGGCTTATCCAGACGGGCGTGCTGAATTTTGCTTGTGGGGTAAAATGCGCATAATCAATGCGATAACCCTTTTCAGACGGCGTGCCTTCCTGGGTCAGGAGCGCGCTGAGCGTATCCAGTAATGCAAGATGTTGCGCCTGAAGAGGCAAAGATTCTTCAGCAACGGGCAGCGTTTGCGGTGCCATTGCGAAGGAAAGATGGCGGATTACCGTGCGAATGGCATGTTGATGCCAGTAATCAACGGAATAGTTCGAATTCGGGCGGCGCGTGTTCGCTTCCAGCAAGGCCAATTGACCAAAGTTAACTTTGGCTGAAGGCTCGTGGTTGCGGGTTGTCGCTTTTGCGGGCGCGTTTGGTTCGGCGGCATTGCTGAGTGCAGGCAAACCTAAACTCGCCGCGACCATCCCTAATAAGAGATGCGGCCAGAAGTAGCGTTTACCAAACTGTCGCCAGCGCGTCAGTATTCCACTCACGTTATTGCCATCCCGATCGTATTCAAACGTATTTAGCGCACAAATCTTATCATTAAAGCCTGCAGTCCACAGCACGAATGAAGATAAGTTGTCCGTAAAAGTGCTTAAGAAAACAGCGTTCGCACCGTTTTTTATAGCTCTTATAAAATTCAAAAAAAAACGACTGGTTCACCTGGCCGGAGAGAGTGCCAGATTTGCCAGTCGAATTTTATACGACAGTATAAATGTCGTTATGCCAGTACGGCTGAAGGCGCTTTGAAGGCCAACGGCAGTTCTGCGTCGTCCTGGAAGGTCACATATTCCCAGGCTTCCTGTTTCGCCAGGACAGCCTGCAGCAGTTTGTTATTCAGTGCATGACCGGATTTATAAGCGGTAAATGCACCAATAATATTGTGACCACACATGAACAAGTCACCGATCGCATCGAGCATTTTGTGACGCACAAATTCGTCTTCAAAACGCAGGCCGTCTTCGTTCAGTACGCGATAATCGTCAACAACGATGGCACAATCGAAGCTGCCGCCCAGGCACAAACCACGGGACTGCAGATATTCGATATCACGCATGAAACCGAACGTACGCGCACGGCTGATCTGGCGCATAAATGCATCAGCGGAGAAGTTCATCGCATAGCGCTGGTTGCTGGAATCAATAGCCGGATGGTTAAAATCGATGGTGAAATCCAGCGAAAAACCATTGTACGGCTTAAATTCAGCCCACTTATCGCCATCTTCGACACGAACAGTCTCTTTGATGCGAACAAATTTCTTGGCGCAGTTCAGCTCGTCGATACCGGCGTCAAGCAGCAGGTATACAAACGGAGCGGCGCTGCCGTCCATGATCGGGATTTCCGGCGCGTTAACTTCGATAACAATGTTATCGATGCCCAGGCCCGCGAGAGCAGCATTGAGGTGCTCTACGGTTGAAATCCGTACATCATGCTCGTTGACCAGACACGTACAGAGCATGGTATCACGCACAGATTTGGCATCGGCCGGGAAATCTACCGGTGGATTCAAGTCGGTGCGACGATAGATGACCCCGGTGTTGGCCGGCGCAGGGCGTAACGTCAGGGTGACTTTCTTGCCGGTATGTAAACCGACACCCGTCGCCTGAACGATACGTTTAAGTGTCCTTTGTTTGATCATCGTATTATCTCGCCAAATTACCTATCCAACCGAAGTGTACTATACATTCGGCGGGCCAGTTTAGCACAAAGAGCCTCGAAACCCAAATTCCAGTCAATTCTTAATCAGCTTGCTTACGCAGGAATGCTGGGATATCCAGATAATCCGGCTCTTTCGCAGTTTGCGGCGCATTGTCATTCACGACTTTAGCAACCGGCTTCTGCTCCTGGGTCAGCGGAGCCATCCCGTGCTGCTGGTAGCGATCCATCACTGGCTGCTGAACCTGCTTATTGGTCACCAGAGTGATTTCAGGACGTTTGTCCATGCCGATACCTGTCGCAACAACAGTTACGCGCAGCTCGTCATTCATATCCGGGTCAAGAGAAGTACCGATAACCACAGTCGCGTTGTCGGAAGCAAATGCACGGATGGTGTTACCTACCGTTTCGAACTCATCCAGACGCAGGTCGAAGCCCGCTGTGATGTTAACCAGCACGCCGCGCGCGCCAGACAGGTCGATATCTTCCAGCAGCGGAGAAGAGATAGCCATTTCAGCAGCTTCTTCCGCACGGTCTTCACCGCTCGCCACGCCAGAACCCATCATTGCGTAGCCCATTTCAGACATTACGGTGCGAACGTCTGCAAAGTCCACGTTCATCAAACCCGGACGAGTAATCAGTTCGGCGATACCTTGTACAGCACCTTTCAGTACATCGTTCGCTGCGCCAAACGCATCCAGCAGGGAGATACCGCGGCCCAGAACTTTCAGCAGTTTGTCGTTCGGGATAGTGATCAAAGAGTCCACATGCTTGGACAGTTCAGTGATCCCCTGCTCCGCGAATGCCATACGCTTCTTGCCTTCAAAGTTGAAAGGCTTAGTGACGACAGCAACGGTCAGGATACCCAAATCTTTTGCCACTTCAGCGACGACTGGTGCTGCACCTGTACCGGTACCACCACCCATACCCGCAGCAATAAAGACCATGTCTGCACCTTCCAGCGCCGCACGCAGTGCATCGCGATCCTCATCAGCCGCATTGCGGCCAACTTCTGGATTAGCGCCAGCTCCCAGTCCTTTGGTGATACCGCTACCGATTTGAATCGTCTGTCCAACCGCTGTTTTACGCAGCGCTTGTGCATCGGTATTTACCGCGAAGAATTCAACACCTTCAATGCGCTCGCGCACCATGTGTTCAACAGCATTACCGCCGCCGCCGCCGACGCCGATGACTTTAATCACCGCGTCATTGGTAAGTTCCATTGGTTCAAACATAGTTTCTCTCCGATTTGTGCCTGTCGCCTGAGGCCGTAATCATCGTCGGCCTCATAAAAATTAAAACTCTTTTCGCAGCCAACTATTGAGTCGCTTGATCCACGAGCCAACTGATGCTGTAACACGTTTTTCTACTTCAGCTTCACCGTTAAGATGTGACTCTTTCCCGTAATGAAGCAATCCCACCGCCGTCGAATAATACGGCTCCTGAGCATAATCCGTTAAACCGGTAATGTTCAGCGGCGCGCCGATACGCACTTGCGTATGAAACACGCGCTGAGCACAGGCTGCAAGACCTTCGATCTGCGCTGCGCCACCGGTTAATACAATGCCTGCCGCCAGGTGATGTTTAACCCCTTGTTGGCGAAGCTTTTCCTGCAACTGCAATATCTCTTCGTTGACCAGATTGAGCAGCTCGGTATAGCGCGGCTCGATCACCTCTGCCAGGGTCTGACGTTGCAGACTCCGCGGTGGACGACCGCCTACGCTCGGCACTTCCACGCTCTCATCTTTTCCAACGATGGAACCCAGCGCACAACCGTGGCGAACTTTAATCGCTTCGGCGTCGCTTGGCGGCGTGCCAAAGGCGTAAGCGATATCACTGGTCACGACATTGCCAGCATAAGGAATTACCTTAGTGTGGCGCAATGCCCCACCGGTATAAACGGCGATATCCATTGTACCACCACCGATATCGACGACGCAGACACCCAGTTCACGTTCATCTTCCGTCAATACCGAATAACTTGATGCCAGTCCGGCAAATATCAGTTGGTCAACTTTCAGCCCACAACGTTCAACCGCTTTGACGATGTTTTTCGCCATATCGTTGTGACATGTGATCAGGTGCACTTTTGCCTGCATCCGCACGCCCGAAAGTCCTACCGGATTCTTGATCCCTTCCTGATAGTCAATCGCATACTCTTGCGGGATCACATGCAGCACACGATGCTCATCGCGCACACGCACCGATTTCGCGGTATGGACGACGTTTTCCACATCTTCTTGCGTCACTTCTTCTTCAGAAATAGGCACCATACCAATTTCATTCTGGCAGCTGATGTGCTTACCAGAAAGCGCCAGATATACCGAAGAGATCTGACAATCTGCCATCAATTCTGCCTGGTCAATGGCGCGTTGTACGCACTTGACCACGGATTCGAGGTCGTTCACCCCGCCTTTATCCATACCACGCGACGGGCAGCTGCCCACGCCAATGATATTGACCATACCGTCGGGCAGAACTTCCCCTACTAAAGCGGCAACCTTCGCGGTACCAATCTCCAGTCCTACTACCAGTTTTCTGTCCGTCGCCTTGATCATTGTTGTTCTGCCTGTGCCTGATTTTGTTGCTGAGTAGATTCCTCTGGCGGCAAGGGCGCCCAGCCTACTGCCGCTCCAGAGTCATAACGCAAATCAACGTAGCTAATCCGTTTGCCATCGGTTTGCGCCTGCTGCTGTAAAACCGGATAAAGTTCTACAAAGCGAGCCAAACGTTTCATCGTATCGCCCCGGCCAAGATTGAGCTTAATATCGTTATTCAGCGTCAACTGCCAGGAACGCCGCGCGGTCATCGCCGCTTCCTTCAGAGTAAATCTGTCCTTTGCCAGCATCTGCCCCATTTCGCGATAGCCCTGCAACACTTCATTAGCGCTGCCTTCCGGGCCATACAGCATTGGAAGCACCTGCTTGCTGGTGCGATCTGGCGGCACGCTGAAGGTGTTTCCTTCCGCGTCTACCATGTGTTGATCATTCCACCGCGCAATCGGCACATATTCAACCAGATGAATCTTCAATTCATCAGGCCACTGCTTTCTGACGCTCACCTGCTTAATCCACGGCAGGCGTTGTTCTATTTGCGTCTGGATGATGTTGACATCCTGGGTCATAAAGGTACCTGGCTCACCCAATGCCAGGATCGACTGCCGGATATCGTCATTACGCGTGTAATGGCGTTCACCGGTCAACACCAGCTTTGAGAGCGGCAGGCGTTGCGCATCTTCCATCCAGCCCAACACGACCCAGCCGCTCACCAACACTGTCGTTAAAACGGTCAGCAGGAAAAGGATCCCCGCCAGACGCGTTCCATTATTGCGGCGAGAAGAAACCTCTTCTTCGCTGTTTCGCGTGTTCAGAGCAGCCTGCGACATATTAGTCCGCCAGTTCCAGAATTCGTACTACCAACTGCGAGAAGCTCATACCTGCCTGACGTGCCGCCATCGGCACCAGGCTGTGGCTGGTCATACCCGGTGAGGTATTGGCTTCCAGCAGATAAAACTGTCCATCGCTGTCCAGCATAACGTCAATACGTCCCCATCCTTTGCAACCTAACGTCGTCCATGCTTTCAGCACTAATGCCTGCAAATTGGCCTCTTGTGACGCTTCCAGACCTGCGGGGCAGAAATACTGTGTCTCATCAGAGAGATACTTCGCCTCATAATCATAGAAGGTTCCGGACGGTTGAATACGTATTGACGGTAAAATTTCTTCACCGAGTATCGCAACCGTGAACTCCGGCCCACTTAGCCATTTTTCAATCAATACTTCTTCATCGTGCTGAAATGCCAATCTTAATGCATCTTGTAGAGCATTTTCTGCTACTACTTTTGACATTCCCACACTGGAACCTTCGCGGCTCGGCTTAACGATAACCGGCAAACCTAAGGCAGAAATTTCTGCTAACTGCTTATCGCTCAGGCCTTTTTCAAACTCTGCGCGGGTTAATGCTACCCACGGCGCTACCGGTAAACCAGCGCCCTGCCAAAGCAATTTGCTGCGTAGTTTATCCATTGAAAGCGCAGATGCCATCACTCCGCTGCCGGTATAAGGCAAGCCCATCAGCTCGAGCATACCCTGCAGCGTGCCATCTTCACCGCCGCGACCATGTAGCGCGATAAACACTTTCTGAAAGCCCATCGACTTCAGTTGCGTCACGTCGACTTCTTTCGGGTCGACAGGATACGCGTCAATACCGCCTTCACGCAGCCCGGCTAACACCGCTGCACCAGAATTCAGAGAAACTTCTCGCTCAGCGGAGGTCCCGCCCAACAGGACCGCGATTTTATCAGTCATGTTGTTCTTCCTCCGGAGTTTGCGGCTTCAGTTTGATTTCAGCTAAAGAACGGGCAATTTTTCCGATATTACCAGCCCCCTGAACGAGAATCAGGTCGTTACCGGTTAATACCGGTGCCAGCATCTCGGCTACCTGCGCCGGGTCCGGCACCAGAATGGGATCAATTTTCCCACGTCCACGAATTGTGCGACACAGCGAACGGCTGTCCGCTCCCGGAATTGGCGCTTCGCCAGCCGGATACACTTCCAGCATCAACAGGGTATCAACCTGCGTCAGCACATTGGCGAAATCATCATACAGGTCGCGCGTACGGGTAAAACGGTGCGGCTGAAACAGCATTACCAGGTTTTTATCCGGCCAGCCTGCACGCGCCGCTTTAATGGTGGCGTCCACTTCCGTCGGGTGGTGGCCGTAGTCATCGACCAACATCGCCGTACCGCTTTTACCATTCACTGGCTCCAGCGGGAATTCACCGAGGAAATCAAAACGGCGACCAGTCCCCTGGAAGCTTTCAAGCGCCCGCAAAATAGCCTCGTCGTCAATGCCCTCTTCCGTAGCAACCGCAACCGCAGCTGCGGCGTTCAGCGCGTTATGACGACCTGGCGCATTCAGGGTGACGCGCATCGGCTCTTTGTCCTGGCGCAGCAGCGTAAAGTGCCCCTGCGGGCCAATCTGCTGATAATCTTCTACACGCACGTCGGCATCTTCGCTGAAGCCGTAAGTCGTGGTCTGACGCCCCACTCGCGGTAACAATTCGCGGATCACCGGATCATCAACACACATCACCGCACGACCGTAAAACGGCAGGTTGTGCAGAAAATTAATAAAAGTCTGTTTTAAATTCTCAAAGTCGCCCTGGTAGGTATCCATGTGGTCGGCTTCGATATTGGTGACAATCGCCACCATCGGTTGCAGATGCAGGAACGATGCATCACTCTCATCTGCTTCGGCAATCAGGTACCGACCATGCCCCAAACGCGCATGAACCCCCGCCGCTTTTACCAGCCCGCCGTTAACGAAGGTTGGGTCGAGCCCCGCTTCTGCGTAGATGCTGGAAACCATCGCGGTGGTTGTCGTTTTGCCGTGTGTTCCGGCAATGGCGATGCCATGACGAAAACGCATTAACTCAGCCAGCATTTCAGCACGACGGATCACCGGAATACGCGCTTCATGAGCGGCAACAATTTCCGGGTTATCGGCAGAAATCGCGCTGGAAACAACGACCACGCTGGCATCACGTACGTTTTCCGGGCGATGGTTGAAATAAATCGTCGCACCCAGATTCATTAACTGCTGCGTGACCGGATTTGGCGCTAAATCGGAACCACTGATCTGATAACCTTCATTGGCCAGAACTTCGGCAATACCGCCCATACCGGCACCACCAATGCCGACAAAATGTATGTGCCGAACGCGACGCATTTCGGGCACGATGGAACGCAGTTTTGCCAATTGTTGTGTATTCATTCTTTACGCCATTAACTTCTTAAATTCATACGATGCAAAAGGCATCGCTACAATTACGCCCGGGCAGCCCGGCTCACTTCATTTGCCACTCGCTCGGTGGCATCCGGAATGGATGCAGCGCGGGCGCGTTCTGCCATGGTTAATAAGGTTTCTCGCGACCACCCGGCCAGGGTGTTGGCGACAGCATCCACGCTAAGCTGTGACTGCTCGATAATTTTGGCTGCGCCCGCTTTTTCCAGCGGTAGCGCATTCCAGTATTGCTGGCGGTCTTTATGTTGAAACGGCACAAACAACGCCGGTAGTCCTGCCGCGGCGAACAACGCCGGAAGTCCTGCCGCGGCGATTTCACTCACCGTTCCCGCACCGGAGCGGCAAACAACGACATCCGCCCACGCATACGCCGCCGCCATATCATCAATAAATTCCGTCACTTTATGCTGCGGTTGTCCCGCTTCGGCATACGCCTGTTCAACGGATTGTTGCGAACCTTTGCCGCTCTGATGCCAGATAGTGACTGAATCACCCAGTTTTGCAGCAACCTGCGGCATTGTCTGATTAAGAATGCGTGCGCCCTGGGAACCACCCACTACCAACACACGAACCGGACCTTCACGTCCAGCCAAACGTTGCTGCGGCAACGGCAGCGCCAGCACATCGGTACGCACCGGGTTACCCACCACTTCCGCATTAGGGAAAGCGCCTGGAAACGCCTGCATCACTTTGGTGGCAATCTTAGCCAGCCATTTATTGGTTAAGCCCGCAATACCGTTTTGTTCATGAAGTACAACCGGAATGCCTAACGACCACGCAGCCAGACCACCTGGACCTGATACATAGCCGCCCATACCGAGCACCACGTCAGGTTTGTACGCTTTCATAATCGCCCGCGCCTGACGCCAGGCGTTGAAGATACGCAGCGGCGCAGCTATCAGTGCTTTTATACCTTTTCCACGCAGACCAGAGATACGAATGAAATCAATTTCGATGCCATGTTTTGGCACTAAGTCCGCTTCCATACGGTCGGCAGTCCCCAGCCAGCGAACTTGCCAACCCTGAGCCATTAGATGGTGCGCAACCGCCAGTCCCGGGAATACATGTCCACCGGTTCCGCCTGCCATCACCATTAATCGCTTTCCTTGACCACTCATCGTGAACCTCGTACAAACGCCTGCGCTTTCTCCAGACGCGTTTCATAATCAATACGCAACAGCATCATGATGGCTGTCGACATAATCAGTAAGCTCGAACCACCGTAACTGATCAGCGGCAATGTCAGACCTTTGGTCGGTAACATCCCCGCCGCCGCGCCTACGTTAACCAGCGCCTGGAAACTAAACCAGATACCAATAGAACAGGCGAGAAAACCGGAAAAACGGTGGTCAATTTCTAATGCTTTGCGGCCAATCGACATCGCGCGAAAAGCGACGAAGAATACCATTAAAAGTGCCAGCACCACACCGACATACCCCAGTTCTTCGCCGATAATGGCGAAAATAAAGTCAGTGTGCGCTTCCGGCAGATACTCCAGTTTTTGTACCGAGTTACCTAAACCTTGTCCCCACAGTTCACCGCGACCAAACGCCATCAACGATTGCGTTAACTGATAGCCGCTGCCAAAGGGATCTTCCCACGGATTCCAGAATGCGGTAACACGGCGGATACGGTACGGTTCGGCGAGGATCAGCAACACAACCGCTGAAATGCCCATACCGATAATGGCAATGAACTGCCACAATTTCGCTCCCGCCAGGAACAACATCGCCAGCGTAGTCACAAACAACACCACCACCGTACCAAGGTCTGGCTGTGCCAGCAGTAACACTGCCAACACCAGAATCACGCCCATCGGTTTCAGGAAGCCGCGCAGGTTATTACGTACTTCGTCGCCTTTACGCACCAGATAGTTGGCGATATAGCAAAACAGCGACAGTTTTGTCAGCTCCGCAGGCTGAATACGCAGCAAACCGAGATCGATCCAACGCGATGCCCCTTTAACCGAGCTACCCACTACCAGAACGATCATCAGCAGGATGATAGATCCGAGCAGCATCGTGGCACTGTAGCGTTGCCAGAACTCCATCGGCAGACGCAGCGTAATGATCGCCAGAATGAATGCCAGGATCAGATAGACGCCATCACGCTTCGCGAAGAAGAACGGATCGTTGGTTAAGCGTTGCCCTATGGGCATTGACGCCGAGGTCACCATGATAAAGCCAATCGCCGCGAGGCCGAAGGTCAGCCACAGTAAGGTGCGATCGTACATGATCAGGCTGTCGGTATCTTTTTCCCGCGAGCCCATCACCCAGCCCTTTAGCGCCGTGGAGATCCAGACCAGAATACTGAATCCTGGCAGGCGCGGCATTTTCAGGCGAGGGAGAGATAAACGCATCAACCTAACTCCTTCGCCAGACGGGCAAACTCATTGCCTCGTTGTTCAAAGTTCTTGAACTGATCAAGGCTGGCACAGGCCGGGGAGAGCAGAACCATATCGCCCGGCTGAACACGCGGAGCCAGCAAGCGCATCGCCTGTTCCATGGTTTCGGTTTGTTCTGCCACTTCCGGGCGTAGCGCCGCCAGCTGCGCGCCGTCCCGACCGAAACAATACAGACGTACGTTATCGCCATTCAGGTAACGCGCCAGTGGGCTAAAATCTGCCGATTTACCATCGCCGCCCAGCAACAAATGCAGCGTGCCGTCTACGTGCAGGCCATTCAGTGCCGCTTCCGTACTGCCGACGTTGGTCGCTTTTGAATCGTTAATCCAGCGCACACCGTTATGCTCCAGCACAACTTCAAAGCGATGCGGCAGACCAGTGAATGTGGTTAATGCTTTCAGGCTGCTGGCTCGCGGCAAACCAGCGGCATCTGCCAGTGCCAGAGCTGCCAGTGCATTGGTGTAGTTATGCTGCCCGGAAAGTTTCATTTCTTTCACGTTTAGCACTTTCTCGCCTTTCACCCGCAGCCAGGTTTCACCCTGCTGATGATTCAGGTGATAGTCACCCATGTTGACGCCAAAGCTGACGCAGCGTTCATCCGCACCGCGAATCGGCATTGTTAAGGCATCATCAGCATTAACCACGCAAATTTTAATCGGCATTGTTAAGGCATCATCAGCATTAACCACGCAAACTTTCGCGTTTTCGTAAATGCGCAGTTTTGCTGCACGATACTGTTGTAAACCAAACGGATAGCGATCCATATGATCTTCAGTCACGTTCAGAATGGTCGCTGCTACCGCCTGTAAACTGGAGGTGGTTTCAAGCTGGAAGCTCGACAGCTCCAGCACGTACAGTTCGCACTCATCATCCAGCAGCATCAACGCAGGCAGGCCAATATTGCCACCCACACCAACGTTAACCCCCGCCGCTTTCGCCATTTCACCCACTAGCGTGGTGACCGTGCTTTTGCCGTTAGAACCGGTGATCGCCACAATCGGTGCTTGTGCTTCACGACAGAACAGCTCGATATCGCCAACGATTTCGATTCCGGCATCAGCGGCAGCGCTTAAGGATGGATGCGCCAGTGCAATACCGGGACTGGCGACAATCCGTGTGGCGTTCTACAGCTTCGGGTAATTTATCCAGGCCAGGCGGTGTCATACGCGTATCCATAACGCGCGGCGTCACACCGCGAGCGAGGAAAAAGTCCACGCAAGAAAGCCCGGTGAGGCCCAGGCCGATAATGACGACATTTTTACCCTGGTAATCAGCCATGATTAACGTACCTTCAGCGTTGCCAGACCAATCAGGACCAGCATCAGCGAAATAATCCAGAAACGTACAATGACGCGCGGTTCCGGCCAGCCTTTCAGTTCATAGTGGTGATGAATCGGTGCCATGCGGAAAATACGTTGTCCGCGCAGTTTAAAGGAGCCGACCTGCAGGATGACAGAAAGCGTTTCTACCACGAACACGCCCCCCATAATCACCAGCAGGAATTCCTGACGTAGCAGTACGGCGATAATGCCTAACGCACCACCTAACGCCAGCGAACCGACATCGCCCATAAAGACCTGCGCCGGATAGGTGTTAAACCACAGGAAGCCCAGTCCTGCCCCGACTATCGCGGTACAGACAATAACCAGTTCCCCGGCGTGTCGCAGATACGGTATGTGTAAATAGCTGGCAAAGTTCATGTTGCCGGTCGCCCACGCCACCAGCGCAAAACCACCGGCGACAAATACGGTCGGCATAATTGCCAGACCGTCAAGACCATCGGTCAGGTTTACCGCGTTGCCAGTACCCACAATGACGAAGTAAGCCAGCAGAATGTAGAACAGCCCCAGTTGCGGCATCACATCTTTAAAAAATGGGACCACCAGCTGCGTTGCGGGCGTGTCTTTGCCGGCAAGGTACAGGGCGAAGGCGACACCCAGCGCAATGACCGACATCCAGAAATACTTCCAACGAGCGATCAACCCTTTGGTGTCTTTACGCACTACTTTGCGATAATCATCAACAAAGCCAATAACACCGTAACCTACCAGCACTACCAACACGCACCAGACGTACGGATTGGACGGGTAAGCCCACAGCAGTACGGAGATCACAATCGCTGTCAGGATCATAATCCCGCCCATGGTCGGCGTACCGCGCTTGCTGAAGTGTGATTCAGGACCGTCGTTACGCACCACCTGACCAAAGGAAAGTTTTTGCAAATGAGCAATCATGCGCGGGCCCATCCACAATGAGATGAACAGCGCAGTCAGCAGGCTGACGATGGCGCGAAACGTCAGATAGGAAAAGACGTTAAAGCCGGAATAATATTTGACCAAATGTTCGGCCAGCCAAACTAACATGTCCCATTCTCCTGTAAAGCGCGTACTACCTCTTCCATGGCGGCACTACGTGAACCCTTAACTAAAATCGTAATTACCTGTTGCTCAGCAATCAGTGATTTAAGACGCGTAATTAACGCAGTTTTATCAGCAAAATGTTCGCCAACGCCGCTGGCGGTGCTGATAGCATGGCTTTGTTTACCCACGCTTAACACCAGCTTTTGCCGCCTCGCCCACCTGTACATGGCAGGCTTCGCTTTCAGCGCCCAGTTCCGCCATATCGCCCACCACCAGCACGCGGTAGCCCGGCATTTCAGCCAGTACCTGGACTGCTGCAGTCATTGAACCGACATTGGCGTTGTAGGAGTCGTCGAGCAGCAACTGGTTTTCTGCCAGTTGGATGGGGAACAGACGGCCTGGAACAGCTTTCAGATTTGCCAGCCCCGCTTTGATAGCATCAAGCGTTGCGCCCACGGACATGGAGAGCGCAGCGGCTGCCAGCGCATTCGCAATATTGTGACGCCCCGGCAACGGCAGCAGAACATCCACGCTACCGGTTGGGGTTTGCAGGGTAAATTCCGTACCGTGCGAAGTCACATGGATGTTGGTGGCGGTGAAATCGCTGTTGGCGGCATTAGGTGAGAAACGCCACACTTTGCGTGAGCCAATTACGCTCTGCCAGTTCAGCCAGTCGTTGTTGTCGGCGTTCATAATGGCGATACCGTTTTCCGGCAGGCCGCTAAAGATTTCACCTTTCGCTTTCGCGACACCCGCAAGCGAGCCAAAACCTTCCAGATGCGCCGCTGCCAGGTTGTTGACCAGCGCCGCTTCCGGGCGAGTCAGACTCACAGTCCAGGCAATTTCGCCCTGATGGTTCGCGCCAAGTTCAATTACTGCGTAATCGTACTCTGGCGTTAAGCGCAACAGCGTCATCGGTACACCGATGTCGTTGTTGAGATTGCCTGCCGTATAAAGCGTGTTGCCACACTGGCTTAAAATCGCTGCCGTCATCTCTTTAACGGAGGTTTTGCCGGAGGAACCGGTCAGAGCAACCACGCGCGCCGGAACTTGCTGGCGAACCCATGCAGCCAGTTCACCAAACGCCAGACGCGTATCCTTGACGATTAACTGCGGCAGGTCGATGTCCAGCGGACGGCTAACCAGTAGTGCGCCTGCGCCGCCAGCTTTCGCCTGGTCGGCAAAATCGTGGGCATCAAAACGTTCGCCTTTCAGGGCAACAAACAGGCAGCCCGGCGTCAGTTTTCGGGTATCAGTGGTTACAGCATCAAGGGTGATATCTGCACCTTGCAGTTCACCGTTGAGAATGTCGGTAAGTTGGCTAAGGGTTACGCTAATCATGCAATCACCCCCAGCAGACGCGCCACCGTGACGCGATCGGAGTAGTCCAGACGCTGATTGCCAACAATCTGGTAATCCTCATGACCTTTGCCCGCGACCAGTACCACATCATTCTCTTTAGCCTGCATAACGGCGCAAGTCACCGCTTCAGCACGGCCTTCCATCACTTTGGCATGTCCGGCATCTAACATTCCCGCCAGAATATCGTTGATGATGGCACGCGGTTCTTCGGTACGCGGGTTATCGTCCGTCACCACCGCCACGTCAGCGAACTCTTCAGCAATTGCGCCCATCAGTGGACGTTTGCCTTTATCACGATCGCCACCACAGCCAAAGACGCACCACAGCTTGCCCGCACAGTGCAGGCGCGCCGCCTGCTTACCTTTATCGCGATCGCCACCACAGCCAAAGACGCACCACAGCTTGCCCGCACAGTGCAGACGCGCCGCCTGTAAGGCTTTTTCCAGTGCATCCGGCGTATGCGCGTAATCCACCACCACCGTCGGTTTGCCTGGCGCAGTGAACACTTCCATACGTCCGCAAACCGGTTGCAGACGCGCGGCGGTTTTCAGCAGATCAGCCAGTGGATAGCCGAGTGCCAACAGTGTCGCCAGCGCGAGCAGCAGGTTGCTGACGTTAAAAGCGCCCATCAGATGGCTTTCAATTTCGCCATCGCCCCAACTTGAGCTAAAGCGAATCGTCGCACCGCTGTCGTGATAGTTCACTTCTGTCGCTTTCAACCAGCGTCCGTGACAGTTCGGATTGATATGATCTTCCATTGATACCGCAACCGCGTCCGGCAGTTTTGCCAGCCAGCGGCGGCCCACTTCATCGTCGGCGTTAATAATCGCCTGACCGCAATGATGCTCAGAATAAAGCAGCCATTTCGCGGCTTCGTAGTGTTCCATATCACCATGATAATCAAGGTGATCGCGGCTTAAGTTGGTAAAGACCGACGCCGCAAATTTCAATGCCGTCACACGGTGCTGTACCAGTCCGTGGGAGGAAACTTCCATTGCGCAAAAAGTCGCGCCCTGATCCACCAGCCCCGCCAGCTCATGCTGAACATCGACTGCCGAACCGGTTGTATTTTCTGTCGGGATCACTTTCCCCAGCAGGCCGTTACCAACGGTGCCCATTACCGCGCTGGTTTCGCCAAGCAGTTGGCTCCACTGCGCCAGCAGCTGGGTCGTCGTGGTTTTGCCGTTGGTGCCCGTTACGCCCACGAGACGTAAATTGTCAGAGGGTTCATGGTAAAAGCGGCCCGCCAGTGCAGATAAACGCTCGTTGAGCTGGCTGAGATAGATGACCGGTACGCCGTGCATTTCACGGATTTCACCGTCGGTCGCCTCATCTTTCGCCTCTGCAATAATGGCAGCCACACCTTGCGCTATCGCCTGCGGGATATATCGACGCCCGTCCGCCTGATGACCTACTACAGCTACAAAGAGATCGCCCGCCGCAGCCACACGGCTGTCGAGTGTCATCTCTCGCAGTGCTCGCGAAGGTGCGTCTGGCACCCACGGAGCAAGAAGGTCGCGCAAATTACGATCTGCCACCTGTCCCCTCGCCTTGATTAATCACAAATTCATTTTTATCGCCCGTTGTCAGCGCATCCGGTTCGATGTTCATGGTACGCAATACGCCGCCCATGATGGCACCAAAGACCGGCGCGGAAACGGCGCCGCCGTAGTATTTACCCGCCTGCGGATCGTTGATAACAACAACCAGCGCGAAGCGCGGCTGACTCGCAGGCGCAACGCCTGCGGTATAAGCAATATATTTATTGATGTAGCGACCGTCCGGCCCGACCTTTTTCGCGGTACCGGTTTTAATGGCGATACGATAGCCTTTAATCGCCGCCTTCACGCCGCCGCCGCCCGGTAGCGCCACGCTTTCCATCATATGCACCACGGTGCGAACAATGGATTCCGGGAAGACTCGTTCACCGGGAACCGGGGGGTCAACTTTGGTAATCGACAGTGGGCGATAAATGCCGTAGCTGCCGATAGTTGCGTAGACTCGCGCTAACTGTAACGGTGTTACCATTAGCCCGTAGCCGAAAGAGAAGGTGGCCCTCTCTATGTCAGACCACCGTTGTTTTTGAGGATATAAGCCACTGCGTTCTCCGACCAACCCCAAATTGGTCGCTTTTCCCAGTCCAAAACGTGAGTAAGTATCTACTAACGCTGAGGACGGCATCGCTAACGCCAGCTTGGAAACACCGACGTTACTCGACTTCTGTAATACCCCGGTCAGGGTTAATTCGCTGTAGCGTGCCACGTCTTTGATTTCGTGGCCGTTAATTCGATAAGGAACGGTATTCAGTACCGAGTTTTCCCGCACTACGCCACGTTGCAACGCGGTCATCACCACCATCGGTTTAACCGTTGAACCCGGTTCAAACACGTCAGTGATGGTACGGTTACGCATCGCCTCTTTCGGCGTGCCACTCAGATTGTTTGGGTTGTATGACGGGCTGTTAGCCATCGCCAGCACTTCACCGGTGTTGACATCCACCAGCACGGCGCTACCAGATTCAGCTTTGTTAAAGGCCACCGCGTTGTTCAGTTCGCGATAAACCAGCGCCTGCAGGCGTTCATCAATACTCAGCGCCAGGTTGTGCGCCGCCTGACTGTCGGTGGAAGAGATATCTTCAATTACGCGACCATAGCGGTCTTTACGCACAATGCGCTCACCCGGCTGCCCGGTAAGCCATTTATCGAAACTCTTCTCGACGCCCTCAATCCCCTGACTATCGACGTTAGTAAAGCCGATGAGGTGAGCGGTCACTTCGCCGGATGGATAATAACGGCGAGATTCTTCACGCAGATGAATCCCCGGCAGTTTCAGTTTTTTGATGTACTCTGCCATGTCAGGGTTTACCTGACGCGCCAGATAAATAAAGCGCCCTTTCGGGTTGGCGTTAATGCGGGCTGAAAGCTGATCCAGCGGAATATTGAGCGCGTTAGCCAGCGCCTTCCAGCGGTCACCGACGCTGATACCGCCAGCGTCATGCACTTCTTTCGGGTCAGCCCAAATCGCTTTTACCGGCACGCTCACCGCTAACGGGCGACCAGAACGGTCAGTAATCATGCCGCGGGAGGTGGAAACTTGCTGAACGCGAAGAGAACGCATGTCGCCCTCTTTTACCAGCATATCCGGGGAGATAACTTGTAACCACGCTACGCGTCCGAGCAGAAAAGCCAGCGCCAGGAGAATACAGCCGCATAACAACGCAAAACGCCAACTGATAAAGTTGGCATGTTCTTCCTGACGTTTTGGTTTCTGCGTTTTCGCCGCTGCTTTCATGCGTCGCGTTTATCCTTATTTTTGCACTACGATATTTTCTTGTGACGGATCAACATGCTGCATTTGCAGCTTTTCCGTGGCGATCCTTTCCACCCGGCTATGGTCGCCGAGCGCATTCTCTTCAAGGATCAGGTTGCGCCATTCAATGTCTAAAGCATCTCGCTCCAGCACCAGTTGTTCGCGCTGAGCGGTCAGTAAACGGGTATGGTGCGCCGTGGTTACCACGGTCACCGCCGTCAAAATAATGCAAATGAACAGGCAGAGTGGCAGCTTCCCAAATCGCAAAAGATCATCACCGATAACACCAGGCAATGCATGGCGCTCGTGGCTTCCCATCGATCCTTTAACTTTGCTTAGAGCTTCTGTCACTCTGCTGATCATGCGTTCGTCCTCTCTGCAATACGCAGAACTGAACTACGGGCACGAGGGTTCTCAGCCACCTCTTCTTCACCCGGCATTAACTTGCCTAGTGCTCGCAGCTGACGGCCACCCAGTTTTTTGAGCTGCTCTTCAGTCATCGGTAACCCTGCCGGAACTTGCGGACCGCGGCTGTTTTCACGCATAAAACGTTTCACAATACGGTCTTCCAGCGAGTGGAAGCTGATGATCGAAAGCCGCCCACCCGGGGCCAGCACGTTGAGCGAGCTTTTTAGCGCCTGCTCTATCTCCTCCAGTTCACTGTTTACCCAAATGCGCACCGCCTGGAAGGTACGGGTCGCGGGATGTTTAAACTTATCTTTCACCGGCGTTGCAGCAGCCACGACTTCCGCCAGTTCTTTGGTGCGGGTCATCGGCTGTTCGCGGTTACGCTCGACAATGGCGCGGGCAATGCGTTTGGCAAAACGCTCTTCACCATAGGTTTTCAATACCCAGGCGATATCGGCTTCTTCTGCGGTTTGTAGCCATTCAGCGGCTGACTGCCCACGGGTTGGGTCCATACGCATGTCCAGCGGACCATCGCGCATAAAGGAAAAGCCGCGTTCAGCATCATCAAGTTGCGGTGAAGAGACGCCAAGATCGAGGAGAATGCCGTCGATCTTGCCGATAAGATCGCGCTCGGCAACGTATTCGCCCAGCGCGGAGAAAGGTCCGTGGATGATGGAGAAGCGCGGATCATCAATAGTCTTCGCAACGGCGATAGCCTGCGGGTCGCGATCGATCGCCAGCAAACGCCCCTCTTCGCCAAGCTGCGAGAGGATCAGACGTGAGTGACCACCGCGACCAAAAGTCCCATCAATGTAGATGCCATCAGGACGGATATTGAGGCCATTAACGGCTTCATCCAGCAGCACCGTAGTATGTTTATAGTTTTCCATCATTTTATAGAGACAAGTCCTGCAGTCGCTCCGATAAGTCTCCAGTAGCCAACTGCTCTGCGTCGATATCTTCCTTGACCTGTTGATGCCAGGTTGTTTCATCCCACAGCTCAAACTTGTTGAACTGTCCAACCAGCATCACTTCTTTTGTCAGCCCGGCATGTTGCCGCAGTACTGGCGCGATTAACAATCGACCTGCGCCATCCATCTGACATTCGCTGGCATGACCTAACAGTAGGCGCTGCACACGGCGCTCAACCGGGTTCATGCTCGACAGACGCGATAATTTTTGCTCGATAATTTCCCATTCAGGCAGGGGGTAAAGCAGCAGGCACGGGTGATGAATGTCAATGGTGCAAACCATTTGACCGGCAGCGTTCTCAAGCAGCTGTTCCCGATAACGGGTAGGCACTGATAAGCGCCCTTTGCTGTCGAGATTGACTAACGTTGCTCCCCGGAACATGCCAGCCTCACCCCTTATTCCCACTTTGCCCCACAATTTCCCACTGAAAGGAGTTTACGGAGCGGAGGAAAAGCTTGTCAAGCCAGTCACAAGGCATACCGAGGTAAAAAACCCGATGTTTACGGCTAATATCAGCGTTGTTTATTTTACGTCCAACGTGCGAAGCAAATTAACGTTATGAATAGCTGTAAGAAAAAATCCCTCATCGTCATCACCGTTTTAAAATGACTCACTATTTTCCACAGCAAATATAAAGTGTCAGTTTGCGACGCGAGCGGCATTTTAGGACATATCTTCCCCGGTTAACAGTCCCTGTTGCGTCTGTGTGGCGCTTGATGCCAGCGGGTTTGCGCAAAAGCAAAGAAAAGTG
>OBRI01000052.1_pt1 | contig 28269 bp, 20 predicted proteins | sample 1475581 | NCBI WGS metagenome assembly OBRI01 (sample SAMEA3360675, study PRJEB22359) | human gut metagenome | biome: ENVO:urban biome; feature: ENVO:human-associated habitat; material: ENVO:feces | place: Bangladesh | collected 2011 | reverse complement strand
GGAGGGGGGTACCCTCGTAGAAGATGGTACCCAGCACCTCGAGGTTGACCGCGCTGTTCACGGGCGTGCCGGTGCGGACGATCTCAGAAAGGTTGGTGTTCCGCTCCAGCACGATGAGCGCGCCGGTCTTGGTCTCCGAAAAGCGCTCTGCCGCGTCGCAGATGGCGATGATGGCGCTGCGCCACGCGCCCTTGAGGCTGGTGTCGTTGTAGCGGTTTTTATTGAAGAAGCGATAGGCCCACTGGTCGGTCTGGCCCATCCGCTCCAGCGCACGCCGTATCTCGGGCTGGAACAGCACCACCAGCGTCAGCAGACCGACTTGCAGCAGCGAGTTGAGCAGCCAGGTGACGGTGCGCATATTCAGGATGTTCGCCACCAGATAGACCGCCATCACGATGAGCGCGCCCTTGGCCAGCTGGCCGGCGCGGGTGCGGTTGACGAAGCCCAGCAGCTGGTAGATAAGGAACGCGATGATGAGGATGTCCAGCAGGTCTACCAGCTTGAAGGTCTGGAAGTTTGCTACGATAGAGTTCAGAGTCATGGGTCACATTCTCCCGTTCACACTGCTTCGATGAGGGCGACGGCGTGGGCCGCGATGCCCAGCCCCTCGCCGGTAAAGCCCAGATGCTCCTCGGTGGTGGCTTTGACGCTCACGGCGTCCACCGGCATCCCGAAAGCCTCGGCCAGCTTTGCCCGCATGGCCGGGATGTGGGGGGCCAGCTTCGGGCGCTGGCAGAGGATGGTGGCGTCGATGTTCTCGATGCGCCAGCCGTGCCCGGTCATGATCTCTGCCACACGGCGGGCCAGCATGAGGCTGTCGGCCCCGGCGTACTCTTCCGCCGTATCGGGGAAGTGCTGGCCGATGTCGCCCAGCGCCGCTGCGCCCAGCACGGCGTCCATGACCGCGTGGGCCAGCACGTCGGCGTCCGAGTGGCCCAGCAGGCCCTTTTCATACGGCACCTCCACGCCGCCCAGGATGAGCTTGCGGCCCTCCACCAGACGGTGGACGTCGTAACCATGACCAATGCGCATTTTCTTTCCTCCGTTCCCGGCCCGGGGCAGGTCCTCCCGGGTGGTTATCTTGATGTTTGCGTAGTCGCCCCGGACCAGCTCCACCGGGCGGCCCGTCAGCTCGAACAGGCTGCAGTCGTCGGTGACGAGGCGGGCGCTGGCCTCGTCCAGTTCATCCAGCGCCGCCAGATAGGCGGCCCGGTCGAAGCACTGGGGCGTCTGCACCGCATAAAGGGTGCTGCGGTCGGGGGTGTTCTCCACCATGCAGCCTTCCGGCACAGCCTTGCCGTCGCCGCCCTTCGCCCGCTTGATGGTATCCTTCACCGGCACCGCCGGGGCGGCGGCACCGCAGCGGGCAGCGGCCGCTATCGTATCGGCGATAACGCTCTGGCTCACAAAGGGCCGGGCCGCGTCGTGGACGGCCACCAGTCTGCCGTGGGCTGCGGCCACGCCGCTGCGGGCGCTCTCGGCGCGGGTCGAGCCGCCCTTCACCAGCCGCACCGGCTTTTTGCAGCGGGCAGCGGCCCGCTGGGCATTCTCACCGGACGCGCCGGTCACGATCACCAGCTCGTCCACCTCCGGACACTCGTCAAAGGCCCGGACGCTCCGCTCCAGGACGGTCTCACCGCCCAGATCAAAGCTCAGTTTATCAAATCCCATCCGGGTGGAAGAACCAGCCGCCACCAGGACTGCCGTCACGCGATGTTCCAATTTCTTACACCTGCCCCATTTTATTCCTGCCCTGCGCCGCACTGCACAGAGCGTATTATTATTCATTGAATATTATAGCGTATCCACCCACAAACTGCAACTGCCCGCGCCCATCAAAAACGCCCCCGTGCAGCACTTTTGGCGCTGTACGGGGGCATAAATTTTTTATGAAATTTCTGCGTTATGCGAGGATGGGCTCGATGGCAGCGGCCAGAGCATCCTTCTGAGCCTGAGCCTCGGCCAGGTCCTTGCCCAGAGTGGTGAAGTAGGTCTTGATCTTCGGCTCAGTGCCGGAGGGACGGACGACCACGGCAGCGCCGTTGTCCAGAGTGTAGATGAGGACGTTTGCGGCGGGCAGGCCGGTCTCTTCGGGCTTCTTGTAGTCGGTGATCTTGACCACCTTGTGGCCGGCCAGCTCGGTGAGGGGCTCGTCACGCAGCTTCTGCATGATGGAGGCCATCTTCTCCATGCCGGTCAGGCCGGGGAACTCGAAGCTGTCCACCTTGTTCAGGTAGCGGCCATACTCCTTGTAGATCTCTTCCAGACGCTCCTTGATGGAGGAACCGATGCTGCGGTAGTAAGCGGCCATCTCGCAGATGAGCATGGAGCCGATGACAGCATCCTTGTCACGGACATAGGGGCCGGCCAGATAGCCGTAGCTCTCCTCGAAGCCGAAGATGAAGCGGTCCACTTCACCGGCAGCTTCCAGATTTGCGATCTGGTCGCCGATCCACTTGAAGCCGGTCAGCACGCTGCGCATCTCCACGCCGTAGTGGGCGGCGATGGCATCGGCCAGCGGGGTGGAGACGATGGACTTGACGGCGACGGGGTCCTTGGGCATGGTCCCCTTCTCGATGCGGCCAGCGCAGATGTAATCCAGCAGCAGAGCGCCCATCTCGTTGCCGGAAACCAGCTCATAGCTTCCGTCCGGACACTTCATAGCGATACCCACGCGGTCGGCGTCGGGGTCGGTGGCCAGCATCAGGTCGGCGCCGGTCTTGGTGGCGAGGTCGAGGCCCAGCTTCAGAGCCTCGAAGATCTCGGGGTTGGGGTAGGAGCAGGTGGTGAAGTAGCCGTTGGGGTACTCCTGCTCCGGCACGATGGTGATGTCGGTGATGCCTATGTCGTTCAGAACGTGGGTGACCGGCACCAGACCGGAGCCGTTCAGCGGGCTGTAGACCAGCTTCAGGCCGGCGGTCTTGCACAGGCCCGGGCGCACCTGACGTGCCTCGATGGCGGCGTAGAGGGCGTTCTTGCAGTCGTCGCCCACAAAGCGGATGAGGCCCTGCTCGACGCCTTCGGCAAAGGAGATGTACTTTGCGCCGGTCAGGACATCGGTCTTCTGGATCTCGTCGTAGACGATGGCGGCGGCGTCATCGGTCATCTGGCAGCCGTCGGGGCCGTAGGCCTTGTAGCCGTTGTACTTGGCGGGGTTATGAGAAGCGGTGACCATGATGCCCGCATTGCACTCATAGTAACGGGTGGCAAAGCTCAGGGCCGGGACAGGCATCAGAGCATCATAAATGCGCACCTTGATACCGTTTGCGGCCAGAACGCCGGCGGCAGTTTTGGCAAAGAGGTCGCTCTTCAGGCGGCTGTCGTAGCTGATGGCCACGGTCTGGCTGCCGCCCTGGGTCTTGACCCAGTTTGCCAGACCCTGGGTGGCCTGACGCACGACATAGATGTTCATGCGGTTGGTGCCAGCGCCCAGCACGCCGCGCAGGCCGGCGGTGCCGAATTTCAGTGCAACGGCAAAGCGGTCCTTGATCTCGTCGTCGTTTCCCTCGACCTTGGCCAGCTCCGGCTTCAGATCTGCGTCCTCCAGATCCGCTGCCAGCCAGCGCTTATACTCATCCTGATACATATTGCACACCTTACCTTTATAATTTTTGACCATAATGGACAAATTCATCCAAGTCTACTTATAATATAAGCTTTTATACGCTTTGTGTCAATTCAGGATTATGTACCAAGTTTGCCCCCTCAAAACCAGCAAATGCCACAAATCGTGCAGGCTTTCCGCTCTCCTGCTGCCCATTTGCAGCCGTGCAGGGCCAGTACACCTGCCCTGCGTCGTCCAGTACATCCAGCCAGTGGCCCAGCCCTACTCCATTTTCGCACAGATACCGCATCAGGGACATCAGCCGCCCGAAGTCGCCCACCGGGCAGATGACCTGCTCCGTGACACACTCTTCTCCCTGCTGCCGCCGCACTGCCAGTACAACACCCTCTTCCTCTACGCTTGCGCTGTAGTACAGCGTGTGTGCAAGCTGAAAGCCTTCGATACTGGAATAGGGCCTTGTGTAACAGCAGTACTCTTTCGCAACCATAAGATTCTTCCTCCAATTACAGATGGTTCGCGTTTCGTTGACATCTCACATGCCCTCTAATATAATAGATTCAAACAGAAAATTGTGTCGAACTTGGGCATCTGCGCCCTGTCTTTACCATTTCTTAGTCAGTTCTTAGCCAACCATTCCATGTCTTTTGTCTGTTATTTCAGAAGAAATTTCGAAATACCGCAAAAAATTTCGTCATCTCCTTTTATGGATGGTCTCTGCCGCCCCATCGGGCAGAAAGGAGCGCCCATGTACGCAGTCCTCAAGAGCTTCGGCCTCAAGGGCCTCAACGGCTTTCCCGTGGAAGTCGAGGCCGACATCTCGGGCGGGATGCCCGCCCTCTCCATCGTCGGCCTGCCGGACTCCGCCGTCCGGGAGAGCGGCGACCGCGTCCACGCAGCCCTGAAAAATCTGGGCTTCAAGTGGCCTGACCGCCGCATCACCATCAACCTCGCTCCCGCCGACGTCCGTAAGACCGGCCCGGTGTATGACCTGCCCCTGCTGCTGGCGGTGCTGGCCGCTTCCGGGCAGCTGGAGCCGCCGCCGAAGGACACGGCCTTTCTGGGGGAGCTGGCGCTGGACGGCAGTCTCCGCCCGGTGTCCGGCGTCCTGCCCATGGCGCTGGAGGCTGCCGCCGGCGGTGTGCGGGCGCTCTATGTCCCTGCCGAGAACGCGGCCGAAGCCGCTGAAGCCTGCGGCAGCGAGATGCAGGTCTATCCTGCCGCAACGGCCCGTCAGGTCGTGGATGCACTGCGGGGCATCCAGCCCATCCTGCCTACGATGCCTGTCCCCTTCGACCCTGCCGATGCGTGGAGCCAGGTTCCCGATTTCGCTGACGTCTGCGGCCAGCCGCTGGCCCGCCGGGCGATGGTCATCGCGGCTGCGGGCGGACACAACGTCCTGCTCGTCGGTGCGCCCGGCACCGGCAAATCCATGCTGGCCCGCCGCCTGCCCGGCATCCTGCCGCCCCTGACCCGGGAAGAAGCCGTGGAGACGACGAAAATTTACTCCATCGCCGGGCAGATGCCCGCAGGCCGGGGCCTCGTGACAGCACGGCCCTTCCGCAGCCCCCACCACTCGGCCAGTTCGGCTGCGCTGGCGGGCGGCGGGGCGCTGTTCCGCCCCGGCGAGTGCAGTCTGGCCAACTGCGGCGTCCTCTTCCTCGACGAGCTGCCCGAGTTCTCCCGCGAGAGCCTCGAAGTGCTGCGCCAGCCCCTCGAGGACGGCTGCATCACGGTCAGCCGGGCCGCCGGAAGCGCCACTTATCCCAGCCGCTTCCAGCTCGTCGCCGCCATGAACCCCTGCAAATGCGGCTACTACGGCCACCCTACCCGGGCCTGCACCTGTTCGCCCAGCGCGGTGCGGCAGTACCGCAGCCGGGTGTCCGGCCCGCTGCTGGACCGCATCGACCTCTGCGTCGAGATGGACCCGGTGGCCTTCGATGAACTGCATGGCGCTGCCCCTTCCGAGAGCAGCGCCGAGCTGCGGAAACAGGTCCTTGCCGCCCGGGCCATCCAGGCCCGGCGGTACGCTGCTCCCGGCTACGAGGATGTGCGCTGCAACGCCCAGCTCACCGCCGGGCAGGTACGGCTCATCTGCCGGATGACCCCCGCCGCTGAACAGCTCCTGCGGGCCTCCTACGAGACGCTGGGCCTTTCGGCCCGCGCCCACGACCGCATCCTCCGGGTGGCCCGCACCATTGCCGACCTCTCCGGCAAGCGCCTCCTCGACGAGGATTCGCTGCTCGAGGCTCTGCAATACCGTGCGCAGGAAAAGGTCGATCTGACGTTCTGATACAGACAAAAATCCCCCGGCTGGACCGGGGGATTTTTTGCGTTATAAAACTTTTAGAATCTTCTCCACGCATCGGGCAGGAAGAGCACCAGCATCGGGAAAATCTCCAGACGACCGGCCAGCATATCGAAGATGAGCACCAGCTTTGCAAAGTTGGAGTAGGCCCCGAAGTTCATCATGGGGCCCACCTGACTGAGGCCGGGGCCGATGTTGTTCAGGGTGGCGGCGACGGAGGTGAAGTTCGTCACCATATCAAAGCCGTCCAGACTGACAAGCATGAAACTCGCCGCAAAGATGAAGATGTAGGCCGCCAGAAAGACGTTGGTGGTGCGGATGGTCTCATGATTGACCAGCTTGCCGTCCATCCGGACAGGGGCCACCACCTGCGGGTGGAGGGCCTGCTTCAGCTCCTTGCCCAGCGTCTTGCCCAGCAGGAGGAAGCGGCTCACCTTGATGCCGCCGCCGGTGCTGCCCGCGCAGGCACCCACGAACATCAGCAGCACCAGCACCTCTTTTGCCAGCGTGGGCCAGAGGTCGAAATCACAGCTGGAAAAGCCGGTGGTGGTGATGATGGAGCCGACCTGGAAGGCCGCATGGCGCAGCGCCTCGCCGAAGGTGCCGTAGAGGCTGCGGATGTTCACCGTGATGACGGCCACCGCCGCCAGAATGATGGCGAAATAGGCGCGGACCTCCTCGCTGGACGCTGCTCGGCGGAACCGGCGCAGCAGCAGCAGGAAATACGCGTTGAAGTTGACGCCGAAGAGGATCATAAAGATGGTCACGACCCACTGGATGTAGGGCGAGAAGCTGGCAAAGCTGTCGTTCCTGAAGCCGAAGCCGCCAGTACCCGCCGTGCCAAAGGCCGTGAGCAGAGAGTCGAACACATTCATTCCGCCCGCCAGCAGGAAGCAGAGCTCCACCACCGTGAGCGCGAAATAGATGCCGTACAGGATCTTGGCCGTAGACTGCACCTTCGGCACCAGCTTGTCCACCTGCGGGCCGGGGCTTTCCGCCTTCATCAGGTTGACGTGGGAGCCGCCGGTCAGGGGCAGCAGGGAGAGCAGGAACACCAGAACGCCCATGCCGCCGATCCAATGGGTGAAGCTGCGCCAGAACAGGATGCCGTTGGGCAGGCCCTCCACGGCGGGCAGGATGCTGGCACCGGTGGTGGTGAAGCCCGAAACGGTCTCAAACATGGCGTCCACGGGGTTCGGGATGCAGCCGGTGAGGACGAACGGCACTGCACCCATGATACTGATGGTGATCCAGCTCAGGGCGGTGGCCGCAAAGCCCTCCCGCATATAGAACACCTTGCTGCGGGGCTTGATGGCCTGCAGGGCAAAGCCCAGCGCCCCACTGATGGCCGCCGTCAGCAGGAACACGCCCATGACGGCCCACTCGGCGTAGATGAGGCTCGTCACCGCCGGGAGCAGCAGCAGTGTGCCCTCTATCATCAGGATGTAGCCCAGCAGACGAAAGACGATCGCATAATTCATACGTCCTGTCCCCCGTTACTCTTCCACGATATCCCGCAGGTCGTGCAGGCCGTGTTCCAGCGTGACGACGATGACGTTGTCGCCCACCTGGATCTGGTCGCCGCCGCGGGGGATGAGGATGTTGTCGCCGCGGGTGATGCAGCAGAGCAGCAGATTCTTTTTCAGATGCAGCTGGCTCAGCGGCACGCCGGTGGCCCGGCTCTCCTCATGGACAGTGAATTCCAGCGCTTCCACGCGGTCGTCGAGGATGCGGTAAAGGGTCTTGATGTTGTTGCCGGCCTCGTTCTGCAGGGCGCGGACGTACTGCACGATGTAATCGCAGGTCATGTACTTGGGGTAGACGATGCTGCCCAAATCGAGCCCGGCCAGAATATCGTCGAACTCGAGGCGGTTGATCTTCGTGACCAGCTTGCCCTTGGAGTGCTTTTTCGCAAACAGGGTCAGCAGCACGTTTTCTTCGTCGATGTTGGTCAGAGCCACGAAGGCTTCGGTGGATTCCAGACCTTCCGAGAGCAGGAAGTCGCGGTTGGAGCCGTCCTCGTTCAGGATCTGTGCCTCAGGCAGGGACTCGGCCAGAACATTGCAGCGGGCCGGGTCCCGCTCGACGATGCGGACGCGGACGTGATTTTCCAGCAGCTCCTGGCTCAGATAATAGGCGATGGCGCCGCCGCCCACGATGAGGGCGTTGCGCACCGGCCGCACCGGCATATTGATACGCTGGAAGAACTCGTGGGCCTTCTCCTGCGTGGCGAGGAAGGTGACCTGGTCGCCGTTCTGCAGCACAAAGTTACCGTTGGGGATGATGACCCCGCCGTCACGCTCCACCGCGCAGACCAGAATGTCGCTCTTGAGGCGGGTGGGGATCTCGTGGATGGCCACGCCGTCCAGCCCCTGCCGCTCGGTCAGCGCAAACTTGATGAGCCGCACCCGTCCGCCTGCGAAGGTGTCGATCTTACTTGCGCCCGGGAACCGCAGCAGGTGGGAGATCTCCTTGGCCGCTGCCATTTCGGGGTTGATGATGGCCGAGATGCCGATCTGCTTCTTGATAAAGTCCAGCTCATGGCTGTAAGACGGGTTGCGCACGCGGGCGATGGCGTGGCAGTGGCCCGCCTTTTTGGCGAACATGCAGCACAGCAGGTTCAGCTCGTCCGAGCCGGTGACTGCGATGAACACGTCCGCCTCCTCCACGCCAGCCTCGGACAGGGTAGTGATGGACGAGCCGTTGCCGAGGATGCTCATCACATCGTAGGACTCCCCGATATGCTCCACACGGGCCTTGTTCGTATCGATAACGGTCACGTTGTGACCCTCTTCACTGAGCTGCCGCGCCAGCGCTGTGCCGACTTTGCCGCCGCCCACCAAAACGATCTTCATAGAATAACCCTTTCTCTTCTCCTGCGCCGTCTGGGCGCTATTGAATAGATTATATCACATCTCAGGCAAAACATCTACTCAAACCGGGATTATCCGTCGAAACGTGCTTTTTCGTTGTTAAATATGCGTGCTTTACAGCTTTGCCTCTGTGTCAGGGTGGTAGGCAACCACATCTTCCAGCCCACAGTCCAGAATGCGGCAGAGCTGGTCGAGGGTGTAAGTGCTGACATTCCCGTTTTTGCGCAGTCTGTCCAACTGGCCGGTGCTGATTTTGTATTCTTTGATGAGTTTATACTGCGAGATACCTTTTTTCTTCATCGTCTTCCAAAGCGGCTCAAACGAAATCATACGAAATACCATCCAATCTTTCCATTATGTAATTGAATGGTAAGGGAGGACTCGCATATTGACAATTGCCCGTAAACGGGCTATAATTTTGTCAAAAAAAGACTTTAGAAAGAGGATTTTATGAAGCTTTCAAAAATTATCAGTCTGCTGCTGGTGCCGTTGCTCCTGTTCGCGCTGGCACTGCCTGCCTATGCGGATGGCGGCAGCGAATCCTATCTCATCTATTTTGAGACGGGCGGCGGCACAGGCGTCCCCATCATCGCCAGCACCAATCTCGACGGCAAGCTCACCTCCCTGCCCAGCCCCGTCATGGGCGGCTACACCTTCGAGGGCTGGTACACCGACGAGCTGGACGGTGACCGCATCACGACCAACACCGAGTTCACCTCGGATGGCACCATCTACGCCCACTGGCGTCCCATCGCAAAAGGCGGCTCTTCCGCCGCGTCCAAGCCCTCGCCGGACACGCCGACGGAGGACGAAGGCTTCTCCTTTCGAGCACACGCCGGGACATTTCTTGTCGCCGGGACGATGTTTTTCACACTTGTGGCACTCTACGCCAGATAAGGATGGTTTTCTATGACTCTGACCCACTCGCTCACCCTGCCCGCCGCCTGCCGCCCGCTCTCCCCCGCTGAGGCAGACGCCGTCCTCGGCGGCGCGGACACCGCCACCGACGATAGCAGCTTTACCACCGTGCTGTCCAACATCGAAAAAGTCAGCAAGGTCTTCAACTATATGGCCCGCATCTTTTCCTCCACCAGCGCGATGCTCAACAACTTCATCACGATTTATAACACCGTGAAGCAGCTGAACGAGTTCATCTCAAACAATTTTTAATGCTTTGGTCCGCTCCGGCGCAAGGCCGGTCTATTAAAATACAGGAGGTCTTTTATGAAAAAACGATTGCGTCTGTTGGCGTGGATGCTCACGCTGACCATGCTGTGCGAGCTGCTACCCTTCGGCGCTTTTGCACAGTCCGATGTCGGGCAGCAACTTGCGCTTGCCGCTGCACAGAGCCTCGAGGAGGAAAATGGAGAGGCTGTTGCTTCCGGATCATGTGGTTCCTATGTAAGATGGAGTTTATCCGGTGACGGTACTCTCACTATTTATGGAAGAGGAGCGATTTACAACTATCATCCAAATGAAAATTTATGTAATCTTCCTCCTTGGTGGGATTATCGAGAGAGTATCAACACTATTATACTCGATTCTGAAATTAGCCGTATCGGCGATGCAGCTTTTTATGGCTGTAACATAGCATCTATCGATATTCCGGACAATATACATTCAATCGGAAAATGGGCTTTTTCTTACTGTACTCGTTTATCTTCTGTCACTATACCTGATGGTATAACCTCTATTGCTTGGAGTGCTTTTTCTAACACTGCACTAACCTCTTTTACTATCCCCGAATCTGTAACTTCTATTGATGGCTATGCTTTTTCTAATTGTCCATTATCGTCTATCACCATTCCAGATAATGTAACTTCCATCGGTGAATATGCATTTTCTGGTTGTTCTTTATTGACCCACATCAGTATTCCTAAATCTGTAACTGCTGTTAATGACAATACATTCGCCGGCTGCACTTCCCTAACTTCTATCAGTATTCCCCACTCTGTAACTTCTATTGGTTCTTCTGCCTTCCGGTCTTGTTCTTCTTTATCTTCTGTTAATATTCCCGATTCTGTAGTCTCTATTGGTAGTTTTGCATTCGACCATTGCTCCGCTTTGACTTCGGTTAATATCCCTGATTCTGTGACTTCTATCGAGTCTTTTGCATTTTCCGACTGTTCTGCGTTAACTTCTGTTAATATTCCCAAGCATGTAACTTCTATTGGCTATGATGCATTCTCTGATTGTTTTTCATTAACCTCTATCAGTATTCCTGATTCTGTAACTTCTATCGACCGAGATGCATTCAATCTCTGTCCCTCTTTAAGCGATGTCTATTATTCTGGTTCTAAAAATCAATGGGACGCAATTTCTATCAGTTCCGGAAACGACGACCTTCTGAACGCCACCATACATTTTCAGAATTCAAGCACTGGCAATGATTCCATTTACTCCGGAAAATGCGGTGATAATTTAACTTGGACTCTATCCAGCGATGGCGTTTTGACTATTGATGGAACAGAGGAAATGTATGATTTCAGCCTTTCTTCCAACGCATGGAGTGATTATTCAGATAATATTAAAACCGTAATCGTAAACTATGGTGTAACTCATATAGGTGACTATGCTTTTAATGCTTGCACCAATTTATGTTCCGTTACACTTCCAGAATCCGTAACTTCGATTGGTCATAATGCATTTTATCGTTGCGATTCTTTGACGTCTATTATTCTCCCTGAATCAGTATCTTCTATTGGCGAAGCCGCATTCCGAGGCTGCAAGGCCCTCACCGCTGTCAATATTCCTATCTCGATAACTTCTATTGAGAATTATACCTTTGACAATTGCGAATCTTTAGCAACAATTAATATTCCGAAATCTGTAATTTCTATTGGCCTCTATGCATTCGGATCCTGCGCTTCCCTGAACTCTATAGATATTCCTGAGTCTGTAACTTCCATTGGCTATGGTGCGTTTTCGCGTTGTACTTCTTTGACTTCTGTCACTATTCCAAAATCCATAACTTCTATTGAAACTTATACATTCAACAACTGCACTTCTTTGGCTTCTATCTACATTCCCGAATCTGTAACTTCTATCAATAAAGAAGCCTTTTTTGAATGCACCTCTTTGAGCGATGTCTATTATTCCGGCACCAAAAATCAATGGAATGCAATTTCCATTGACTCCGGCAATGACCCTCTCCTGAACGCCACTATCCACTACCAGTCTACCGGGCCGGAGGATGAGAAGGAGTTTACTTTCGGACGGGATAATTTAAGTTTTTTGAATCATTCTGATTACTTTTTCAAGCGTTCAAATCCCATTATGTCCAGCTTTTTTGATTTTATTGTAAAGCCGAACTATATCAACGCCACCCTTGCCCTTTCGGATGAAAAATTTGATTTATTGACAAAGAATTATGTTCCTCGTGTAAAAACCGTGTTGGATCTTTGTCGCTCTAGCTCCTGGGGTGGCTCCTGTCTCGGAATGACTGATGTCGCTGCCATCCATTACATTTCTCCCTATAAACTTCCTTTTTCTGCTGCAACTACATATGACCTTGCTGCCCCTGTCAATGATAAATCCGTTCAAGATTTGATAAATTACTATCAAATCCTACAGTATTCTCCCACACTTCGAAAAGTAGCTATTGATCGTGTAGTTTTTTGTGGCGACAATTTTGATGAAGCGATTTCCGAAATAGTCACAAGCCTCAATACCGGTTATCCAGTTCTTGCCCTTATCGCTTCTGAAGGGCATAGTTCCCATTTTATTTTATTGCTTAACATCCAAGAGGAAACTCACGAATATTACGCCATCCGAGTCTACGATCCCAATCAATCCAAAGAGAAAATTCTTTATTTGCACAAATTCTTTTCTGAGAAAATAGGTCAATTACCTATTTCTTATGAAAGTTGTGATGTAACATACAATCGGATAAATTATTATCGCTTATGCAAGAATGATTTGCAATTCCTCGACTTGCGAAATTTCTATGGAATCGGTGACAATGAGACTGCTACCGATTATGACGAAAATTTTGTCATCGTGAACAGTGATTACTCTTTAAGCCTCAAATGGGGACGTGCTTACTATCGTGCTTCCAATGGCAAACTAGTTGAATATAGCGACGATATAACTGTCATTCCTGATGGCTCCACTATGGCAGACGGCACCTATGCTGGCAATCTGTGGATTTCCGTTCCAACACCTACGGATGGTTCAGATTTTACACTGGAAACGTCTTCTTCTGATACAGGGCTTACAAGCCTCCTCCTCAACGACACCCTCCTTTCCATCTCCACCAGCGGCCCGGTCGAGTTGACTTACAACGAAGCCGACCGCACCGTGGATGTGACTGCGGAGGCCCCCACCGATGTCAACCTGCTCATGACCAAGAATGATGTAAACGAGAGCTGGCCGTGGCACAGCTGGGCGCTGGACACCACCGGCACCACCACTCTCCACGCCGACCTCGACGACGACGGCCTGCATCTGAGCGGTGACGGCATCACCAACGCAAAATATGCGACCGAGAACGCCGACACCGAAAATGTTGACAGCGGCACCATCTCTGTCCAGCCGGACGCAGACGGCATCACGACTGTCACCATCACCAACAAAAAATCCAGCTCCGGCGACTCCCTCGAGATCGTCACGCCCTCCGCTCCCACCACCGGAAATGCCATCACCATCACGAACGGCTTCGCTTACATCGATGACCCGGAGCAGCCCGTCAACAGCGCCGCTCTCGGCGATGTCGTCACCATCGTGGCCAATGACCGCTCTTCCGAGGGCAAGACCTTCACCGGCTGGGTCGTGAACAGCGGTGATGTCACGCTGAACGACAGCTCTGCATCCCCCACCTCCTTCACGATGGGCGACAAAGCAGTCTCCATTACGGCACAGTACAGTACCAATTCCACACCTACCCCCACCCCCGGCGGCGGTTCCTCCTCCGGCGGCGGCGGCGGTGGCGGCGGCGGTGCCGCTGTCCTCATCGGCGTGGGCGCAGCAGCGGCCATCACGGCAGGCGTTATTATGATGTCCCCCGTTGACGTCAAGGGCCGCGTCGTGCTGGCCGACCAGGCCGCCGTGCCGGGCGCGAAGATCTCGCTCCTGCGCGAAGGCAAGGTCGTGGCGCAGACCACCGCCGACGAGAACGGCAGCTTTGCCCTCAAGGCAAAGCGCGGCAATTATGAGCTGACGGTGGCCTACACCGACGCCAACGGCCAGCTCATCCACAAGACCACCAACATCAAAGCCCCCGCAAAAGACCTCACAGTGACCTTCTAAGACCCTACAGACAGCAAAAGCCCCGCAGGACGTAAAAAATCCTGCGGGGCTTTTCTGCGTTATCTCAGGGCTTCTCAGTACCGCTCCACGCCGTCCTTGGTGACGAGGGCGTAGACCAGCGGGGCTTCCTCGGGCTTTTCGGGGCCGTAGACGAGGCCGCTGCGGTACTCGGCGGCGGCAGCGTCGAACTTATCCGCCGCGCCGTAGAAGGTGGCGAGGCTCTCGCCCTTATGGACGTAGTCGCCGCGCTTCTTGTGGAGGGTGATGCCGGCGGCGAAGTCCAGCGGGTCGCCCTTCTTCTGACGGCCTGCGCCCAGCAGAACGCTGGCAGAGCCGATCTTCTCGGCGTCGTTGGTGACGATGTAGCCGTCCTCTTCGGCCAGCAGCTCATAGCTGGCGGCGGGCTTCTCGAAGAGGCTGTAGTCGTCCAGAACGCGGGTATCGCCGCCCTGGGCCGCGAACATCTCCTTGCACTTTGCATAGGCAGAGCCGTCCGCGATGACAGCCTCGGCCATGGCGCGGCACTCGGCGGGAGACCCCTTATCGGCCAGCACCAGCATATTCGCAGCCAGCTGCAGGCAGACCTCGGTCAGGTCGGCGGGGCCGTGGCCCTTGAGCACGTCCATGCTCTCCATGACCTCAAGGCTGTTGCCGATGTTGTGGCCCAGCGGGGTGTCCATGTCGGTGATCATAGCGGCGACGCGGCGGCCATGATGGGTGCCGATGGAGACCATCAGCTTGGCCAGCTCGATGCTCTGGTCCACGGTCTTCATGAACGCACCGGTGCCGGTGGTGACATCCAGCAGGATAGCGTCCGAGCCGGAGGCCAGCTTCTTGGACATGATGCTGGACGCGATGAGGGGGATGCAGCTGACGGTCGCGGTGACGTCGCGGAGGGCGTACATCTTCTTATCTGCCACGGCGATGCCCTCGCTCTGGCCGATGACCGACAGGCCGATCTTATTCACCTGTGCAAAGAACTCCTCCTGCGAGAGGGCGGTCTTTGTGCCGGGGACGCTCTCCATCTTGTCGATGGTGCCGCCGGTATGGCCGAGGCCGCGGCCGCTCATCTTGGCGATTTTGACGCCGCAGGCCGCGACGATGGGCGCGATGACCAGCGTGGTCTTGTCGCCCACGCCGCCGGTGGAATGCTTGTCCACCTTGATGCCCGGGATGGGCGAAAGGTCCACCATGACGCCGCTGTGGGCCATCACGTCGGTCAGCTCGGCAGTCTCCTCGTCGGTCATGCCGCGCAGATAAACTGCCATCATCCATGCCGCCATCTGGTAATCGGCCACCTCGCCGCTGACGAAGCCGTTGACGATGGCTTCCAGCTCCTCGCGGCTGTGGGTGCCGCCGTCCCGCTTCTTGGCGATCAAATCGTAAATGCGCATAAGGTCACGCTCCTAAATAATATTCTCCGCCGACGGCCCGGGCCGCGCTGCCCCGCCTCCGGCAATCGTATGACATTGTAATTCAAGTATAGCAAATTTTCCCGCAAAAGCAAGCGCTGTTTTGTGGAATCTGTTGAAAAAGAAGCAAAAAGGGCGCAGCCGCCCGGATAAGCAGCTGCGCCCGGAAAATACGCTCGAATCAGCGGGAACCCTTGTCGTAGGGGATGCCCTCGGCCTTGGGAGCCATGCTGTTCTTGGAGGTAAAGGCCAGAATGACCATGGATGCCACGAAGGGCATCATGTTGTAGATGTTGCTGGACCAGTGAAGCTGTGCGAGGAAGGTGGAGTCGGCGATGTTGGCCAGACTCTTGAACACGGCAAAGAACATGGCTGCGCCGCAGATGTGGAAGGGCTTCCACTGACCAAAGATCATAACAGCCAGAGCAAGGAAGCCTGCACCGGCCACGCCGACCTCAAAGTTCCAGGTCTGGACGGGAGGCACGATATAGGCCAGACCGCCGATGGCACCCAGAGCGCCCGAGATGACGACACCGGCATAGCGCATCTTGTAGACGTTGATGCCCACAGAGTCCGCAGCCTGAGGATGCTCGCCGCAGGCGCGCAGACGCAGGCCGAAGCGGGTCTTGTACAGCACGATGTAGCTGATGATGAGCAGTGCGATGCCCAGCGGGACAAAGATGCTCAGCTCCAGACCGCCGATGCTGAACAGGAAGGGCTTGTTGGAGTAGTTCAGCTTGGCGCTGCCGCTGTCGCTGAAGTGCTTGGAGATGACCACAGCCACCGCCGTCGCCAGCAGGTTCAGGGCCGTGCCGCCGATGGTCTGGTCCGCTTTCAGGTTGATGGACGCGAAGGCCAGCAGCAGGCTGTAGACCATGCCGGCGATAGCCGCCACCAGCACCGCGATGAGCACGGTGGCGAAAGCCGGCATGCTCGCGGGCAGCATGGTGAGGGTGAGGACACCCGCCACACCGCCGATGACCATGATGCCTTCCAGTGCGATATTGATGATGCCGGAGTGCTCACTGAACATACCGCCCAGAGCGACCAGCATCAGCACGATGCCATACAGCAGAGTATACTTGATGAGAAGCAGCATATTACTTGCCCTCCTTCTTGGTTTCGGTCTTAGCAGGGGCAGGCTCTGCATTCACGTTGGTCTTGTCCGCATTCTTGAACAGCATGGAGTGGATCTTGCCACGGAACAGCATGGAGAATGCGCACAGGTAGATGATGATACCGCTGATCAGGTCGGAGATCTCGGTAGGATAATACTTGGTGGACAGGAAAGAGCCGCCGACCGAGATGTGGGAGATGAAGATCGCGGAGAAGATGGTGCCGATGGGGTTGGAGCTTGCCAGCAGGGCCACAGAGATGCCGTTGAAGCCCATGGTCGGCAGGCTGGTGGAGTTCAGCGGGTTCCACTGAGAGACGTTGGACAGGTAGTAGAGGCCGGCGCCGAAGCCTGCCAGAGCGCCTGCAATGGCCATGGAGAGGATGATGTTCTTCTTCTCGTTGATGCCGGCGTAGCGGGCGGCGCTCTTGTTCAGGCCGACGGCCTTCAGCTCATAGCCAAAGGTGGTCTTGTTCAGGATGACCCAGATCAGAATGGCGACTGCCGCAGCGAGGAAGATCGCGATGGTGGTGCTGTTGGTCTGGAACATCTTGTTCAGGCCAAAGTCCGGGATGAGGGCCTTAGACAGCTCGGCGCTCTTTCCGAGGTTCAGGGTGCGGGTGTTGCGCACGTCGTACATGGGGCCGGTGCCGTTCTGGTAGATAAGCTCATTGACCAGATACAGGCCGATCCAGTTGAACATGATGGAGGTGATGACCTCGTTGATGTTGAAGTAAGCCTTGAAGAAGCCGGGGATAGCGCCCCAGATGCCGCCGAGGATGGTGGCGGCGATCAGGCAGACATACCAGGGCATCTTGAGCATGATGGCGCAGTAGAGAGCGCCGTAAGCGCCCAGCGTGTACTGACCGGCAGCACCGATGTTGAACAGGCCGGTCTTGAAGGCGAAGGCCACGGACAGACCGGTCATGATAAGGGGCGCCGCGTTGGCCAGCTCCTTGCCGACGCCGTAAGGAGCGTCATGGAAGCCGCCCTTGAGGATGCGGACAAAGCCGTCGCCCCATGCGTGGGCCGGGTTGATGGCCAGCAGCACGAAAAAGCCCACAGCCATGCCGATGACGATGCACAGCAGAGCGGCCAGCACACTGGTGATGGAGCTGTTGAGGTTGCTGTGGGAAAGTTTTTTCTTGTTCATTTATTTGCTCTCCTTTCCCTGCTTGCGTGCGCCGGCCATGTAGAGGCCCAGCTCCTGCACAGTGGTGGTCTTGGGGTCGAACTCGCCCACGATCTCGCCCTCGTACATGACGAGGATGCGGTCGGACAGGTTCATGACCTCATCCAGCTCGAGGCTGACCAGCAGGACAGCCTTGCCCCTGTCGCGCTCGGCGACGATCTGGCTGTGGATGTATTCGATGGCACCGACATCCAGGCCGCGGGTGGGCTGAACAGCCACCAGCAGCTTGGGGTCTTTGTCGATCTCGCGGGCGATGATGGCCTTCTGCTGGTTGCCGCCGGACATGCTGCGCACGATGGTGGAGCTGCCCTGACCGCTGCGGACGTCGTACTGAGCGATGAGCTTATCGGAGTACTCGCGGACTTTATCGGACTGGATGAAGCCGCCCTTCTGGAACTCGGGCTGCCAGTAGCGCTGGAGCACCATGTTGTTCTCGAGGCTGTAATCCAGCACCAGACCGTGCTTGTGGCGGTCTTCGGGGATGTGGCTCATGCCGTCCCTAGAGCGCTGGCGGATGCTCTCGCGGGTGATGTCCTTGCCGTCCAGCGTGATCTTGCCGCCCGACAGTTTTTCGAGACCGGTGAGTCCGTAAATGAACTCGGTCTGGCCGTTGCCCTCGATGCCCGCCAGACAGACGATCTCGCCTGCGCGGACCTGGAAGGTGACGTCCTTGACGGAGTCCTTCTTGCGCTGGTCGTTGTGGATGGTGACACCCTCCACGTCCAGCACGACATCGCCCGGGTGAGCGGGCTTTTTATCGACCTGAAGCTGGACGTCACGGCCGACCATCATGCGGGAAAGCTCTTCCTTGGTGGTGTCCTTGATGTCCACGGTACCCATATACTTGCCCTTGCGCAGGACGGTGCAGCGGTCGGCGACCGCCATGATCTCGTTGAGCTTGTGGGTAATAAAGAGGATGGACTTGCCCTCCTTCTTGAACCCGCGCATGATCTCCATCAGCTCGTCGATCTCCTGCGGAGTCAGCACAGCGGTGGGCTCGTCGAAGATGAGGATCTCATTGTCGCGGTAGAGCATCTTCAAAATCTCCACGCGCTGCTGCATACCGACCGAAATATCACTGATGAGCGCATCGGGGTCAACACGCAGGCCGTACTTCTCGCTCAGGGCCATGACCTTCTTGCGGGCCTCGGCCTTCTGCAAAAAGCCCAGCTTGTTGGGCTCCACCCCCAGAATGATGTTGTCCAGCACGCTGAAGCACTCCACCAGCTTGAAGTGCTGGTGGACCATGCCGATGCCAAGTGCGTTTGCATCGTTGGGGTTGCGGATGGCGACCTCCTTTCCGTTTTTGAGGATCTTACCCTCCTCCGGCTGATACAGGCCGAACAGCACGCTCATCAGGGTGCTTTTGCCTGCGCCGTTCTCGCCCAACAGGGCATGGACCTCACCTTTGCGCAGCTGCAGGGTAATGTCGTCGTTTGCCTTGATGCCCGGGAACTCCTTGGTGATATGGAGCATCTCGATCACAAAATCCTCTGCCAATCTGCTCACTCTCCTTTCGTGTCCAAACGACACTTATACTATTCTAATGCCCATTATACCGTATTTTTGCTGTTTTGCACACTTCTTTTTGAAAATTTAATGTTTTGCCATATCATAAGTATTACTTTTGTGCATTTTGACGGGAATTCCTTCATCGTCTTGAAAAAGCACGCAAAAAAAGGCGGGACGCCCTTTGCAAAGCGCCCCGCCCGGGAAGTTTCTGATTACTGGATGTAGTTGACGGTGGTGAACTCGCTGACGGTGGGCTTGGTGCTGTCGTCAGAGCTGTTGTCCACAACGATCTCGCCGCTCTTGATCTTGTTCTTCAGAGCCTCGTACTCGTCGGTGGTGAAGGTCTTGAAGTTCCAGCTGTCAGCATCGGTGGGCAGGCCGACGTAGTCGCCGTCCTCCAGACCGAAATTGCCGTTGGAAGCAGCGATGTTGCTCCAATCGCCTGCCTCGATGTCGGACAGAGCGGTGTTGACAGCCTCGGTCAGGCCCTTCATTGCAGAGGTGATGAAGGGGTTGTAAGCAAAGGAGCCGTCTGCCACGCCGTTGACACCGATGTAGTTCTGGTCAACGTCAACGCCGACAACATAGCCGTTGTTCTTCAGAGCAGCCTCAACAGCGGAGGTGTAGATGCCGCCGCCGCAGGCGAAGACGACCTGCGTGCCGTTGGAGTACCAGCCCTCCATACGGGAGGTGATGTTTGCGTCGCCGTAGAACTGGCCGCCGTAGAAGTAGTTGATGTCGATGTTGGTGCCCAGCTCCTGAGCAGCGGCGTCAGCGCCCTGCACATAGCCGTAGCCGTAACGGATGACAGCGGGGACAGCCATGCCGCCGAGGAAGCCCAGCTTGGTCTTGCCGTCCTTAACGACAGCGTAGCCGGCCAGATAACCTGCCTGCTCCTCCTTGAAGGTGATGCAGTAGCAGTTTGCGGGGATGGCGTCGGTGCCGATGTCGCCCTGGGTGACGTCGATGGCGATGAACTTGACATCGGGGTACTGGTCAGCAGCCCATGCCAGAGAAGCGCCGTACAGGTAGCCGACGCAGACGATGACATCAGCGCCGTCGTTGACAGCCTGACGGATCATGGTCTCGCGGTCCTCATCGGAAGCGTCAGCCTCGGGGATGTAGTACTGGCAGTCATCGCCCATGTAGCCGGAAACAGCGGTCCAGCAGGCCTGGTTGAAGCTCTCATCGTCGATGGTGCCGGTGTCGCAGGTCAGAGCGACCTTCACGATCTTCTCGCCGCCCTCAGCGGTGGAAGCGGCTGCGCTGGTGGAAGCAGCTGCAGAGGAAGCAGTGGAAGAGAAAGAACCGCCGCAGGCAGTCAGAGCAGCGGCAGCAGCAGCGGCGCCAGCCACTGCCAGGAAGTTGCGACGAGAAATCATCATAATGAAAACTCTCCTTTTATTTTATATAACCGCGTTTTGTTGACGAAATGTGCGCACTTGCACATTTACTGGCTCAAGTATAGCGGGAAGAAACGGCAGATGCAAGCCTTTTCCGATTACAAAACATTTACAAATATTTTATCAAAATTGTAAAAAAATCATACTTATCCCGGAAAATCCGCTCCGCCCGGCCTTTTTCGCGCAGCTGCGTTCAGTCTTCCACGGCCTTGTTGCCTGCCACGTTGGAGGGGCCGAAGCCGAAGGGCAGCAGCTCGTCCATGCTGCGCTCGATGAAATCGTCCGGGCTTTTTGCCATGATGACATTCAGCTCCGGGCCGCCGAACTCGAACAGCGCCTGACGGCAGACGCCGCAGGGCGAGGTGATCTGCTTGTTGACCTCGCCCCGGCGCGCACCCACCACGGCGATGTCGGTGAACCTGGTCACGCCCTCGGCCACCGCCTTGAACAGGGCCGTCCGCTCGGCGCAGCTGGTGGGGGTAAAGGCGGCATTCTCCACGTTGCAGCCGGTGAAGATGCGGCCATCCTCGGCGCGCAGGGCAGCGCCCACCATAAAGTCGCTGTAAGGCGTGTAAGCCCTCTCCCTGGCCGCAAGGGCCATCCGGATGAGCTCCTGCTTTTCTTCCAGAGTCAGTTTTGTCATAGTCGGTTCTCCTTTTTGCAATTTGTAGATATAGCGTTCTTCGTCCTGCGGGACGAAGCCAATGGATTCAAACATTTTCTGCGACTGGGTATTGAAGGAATAGATGTGCGCGAAGCACTCCGCCAAGCCCCTTTCCCGAGCCAGCTCCAGCATTTTTTCGATGACCTTCCGCCCGATGTGTTTATTCTGGTACTCCTTGCAGATGACGATGGCCAGCTCGCCGGTCGTCCGCAGGCTGACGTCACCACAAAGCACACCCCGATACTCGATATAAAACAGTTCCCCGTGTGTGTCCAGATAATGATACATCCGCTTCAGCAGTGGCAAATCATAAACGAAGTCCCTGTTATCTACCTGTTTGCAGAGCTGTACATCCTGATACCACGCAAGTGCTGTATCGTAGGCCGGATAATACGGAACAAGCCGGATGTTCCCCTCCACAGAAATCGGACTGTGCACCATGTTCACCGTTTCTCTGTTCATCGGCCTCATTCCCTTCTGTGTCGTACATTCTTCTGTGTCGTGTATTTAAGTATAAATCATTCTTTTGAGAAGTGCAAGCAAAGCCGCCGCCTCTGCGTCGAAAAAGAGGGTCGCTGCAACCACAGCGGCCCTCTTTGATCCAAAAAGCTCTTAGTACTCCGCGCCCAGTGCGACCTTCATCATATCGGTGAAGCTCTTCTGGCGCTGCTCTGCGGTGGTGATCTCCGGGGAGACGAAGCTGTCGGAGATGGTCAGCAGGCAGGCGGCGTTCTTGCCCAGCACCTCGGCGTTTGCGAACAGAGCAAAGCTCTCCATCTCCACGCAGAGGCAGCCGCGCTCGTCACGCAGCAGCTCCCAGTAGGTGGGCTTTGCGTCGGAGGGCTGACGGTAGAAAACGTCGGAGGAGTGGATGTTGCCCTCGATGAGCTTGATGCCCTGCTTCTTGGCGGAGGCGCGCAGCTTGTCATTCAGCTCCTCACTGGGGAAGGTGATGTCGTGGTCGTTGCCGCTCTGGACGCGGGCATAGTTGGACTCACTGACCGCACCGGCAGCCAGCACGGTGTCGAACAGCTTGGCGTCGGCAGTGTAGCTGCCGGCAGAGCCGATGCGGATGATGTTGTCCACATCGTAGAACTTGAACAGCTCGTAGGAATAGATGCCGATGGAGGGCATCCCCATGCCGCTGCCCATCACGCTGATGGGACGGCCCTCGTAGGTGCCGGTAAAGCCCAGCATCCCGCGGACATCCGTCACCTGACGGACATCCTTCAGGAAGGTGTCAGCAATGAACTTTGCGCGCAGGGGGTCGCCCGGCATCAGAACAGTCTTTGCGAAATCGCCCTTTTCGGCGCTGATGTGAGGAGTAGCCATAATAATTATCTCCTTTTTATGAATTTTATCTAGGCAGCGGAGTCCGCCGCCTTGCGTTACCCAAAAGCTTTTTTCATTCCGCTGAATGTCAGCCGACATGCCAAAGCCTCCCCTTTTTAGGCAACGGCGACGACTGCCGCCAGCGGCGGAAACAGGGAGGAGCTGTTGGGGCAGCGGCCAGCAGAATGCAAGCGACAGCGAAGCAGACTCTGGGAGCCGCAACCCGGCCAGTGGCGCGCCGCAGGCGTGACGGAGAGGTTTATTTCTTCCCCGGAAATACGTTCTGCGGGGGAATGTACGAACCATTGAGACGTATCTCAAAGTGGCAGTGGTTGCCGGTGGAACGGCCCGTGCTGCCCAGATAGCCGATGAGCTGGCCCTGCTTGACGGTCTGGCCCGCGCTGACGGTCAGGGACAGGCAGTGTGCATACACAGAGCTATATCCGCCGCCGTGGTTGATGATGACCGAGTAGCCATAGCCCGTACCTGCACCGGCCTTGTTGTAACCCGCCTTTGCGACGGTGCCGCCTGCGGAGGCGTAGATGGGCGTACCGGCCGGGGCGCAGATGTCCACGCCCTTGTGGCGTCCGCCGTACCAGCGCGAGCAGTAGCGGTAGTTCGGCACAGGCCAGATGAACCGGCCGCTGCCGGTGATGTACTTGGTGCCGGAAGTCACCTTCTTGGTGCCTTCGACCACCTTCTTGTTCACCGGCTCCTTGATGACCTCGGTGGAAAGCACGCTCTGGTCCACAAGGATATTCTTGGTGTCGTAGACGTTCTGGAGGGTCACGCGGCGCAGACCGTTCTCGCCCTCCTGGAGCACCTTGGTAGTCCCCTTCGTATACTCGTTGGATTTTGTCGTCTCCGTGGAGAATGCGATCTCTTCCTCACGGGTCTCGATGCGGGTGATGCGCACCTCAAGGCCAGCCTCTTCTTTGGTGATGACGAGATGGTCGCCCTCAAGGATGCTGGACGTCTCGCTCAGCGGCTCACCCTTGAACTCCGGGTTGAGGGCGCACAGCTCACGGAAGGTCAGGTCATTGTTATGTGCGATGGACCAGAGGGTGTCGCCCGCCTTGACGGTGTAGACCTTCTGAGCCTGCTTCACGCCCACCAGCTCCTGCCGGACAGTCTCAAAATCCTGCAAGCCTTCCTTGAAGTAGAGGCCGTCTTCCAGCGTGACCTGCTTGTTGAAGCCCACGCTCACATCGGGGCCGTTCTCTTCTTCCTCGTAGGGGTCGAGCATGGCGGCGAGGTAATCCCGCAGCGCGTTGCCGTCGCTGCACACCGCCGTCAACTCGCCGTCCAGATAAAGAGCCGTGCCTTCGCTGATCTGGTCGCCGGCGCTCTGGATGATGGCGTTTGCCATCTCGTTTTCGTCCATCATGTGGTGGGCGATGGCGAGGGTGTAGCTCGGCTCGATGGTCCACTCGGTCTTGTCGGTGCCGGCGTATCTGATACGCTCCATCACGTCCTCGCGGGCCGTGTTGAAGACGTCCTCATTCGCCACATAGCCCACGGTTTCGCCGTTGACCCGGACGGCCAGCGCATAAGGCTGGTGGATGACATATTGGAACACTGCCGCGCCCAGCGCCAGTGCGCAGATGGGCAGGGCATACATCGCCATGCGGGGCAGCAGACTGAGGTTGCGGCGGACGCCGTTTTTGAAGTAGTGGACGCTGGCCTCAAATGCTGCACCGAAGCCCTGCTCCCTGCGGATGCGGTGGGCATGGATGAGAAGGGACACGGTGCCCTTCGCAAACAGCACGATGGGGCCAAACAGGTCTTTGGCCACCTGTGCTGCGCCGGGGAACGCCGTCTCCGCCAGAGCCTTCGCAAAGCGGCGGATGCATCCAGCAGCCCAGAGAGCGGCGTACTTGACGGCACGTCCCACCCGCACGGCAGCATACTCCGCGCCAAAGCCCAGTGCGTAGAGCACTGCGCCAACGCGCAATACCAGCTTCGACGAGCGCAGCTTCCGGGAGACATTGTCCAGCCGGTGTCTGCGGCGGCGATACCGCCGGTGGCGGCGCAGCAGATGGACGCACTGGAGCTGCGCCCAAAGCGAGCGCAGCTTTGCGCGGAAGCCGGTGTGCCGCGTTTCAGTTGTTTTATCTTCCAGCAAAAAGGATTCTCCTTCCTGTATCTTCAGGAGATTCTGATTTGTCTCTTTTCTCTGTTATCGACACGCTGCCGCATCAGGACAGCTTTTTTGACAAGAATAGCTCTATTTATTATACACCCTGCCAGCGCCGAAACAAGCATTGACACAGAATTTGGGCTTAGCTTTCACTTACTTTTCACGAAATACACAAATTCAGTCAAAAAGGGCTGCCATATCCTCCGGCAGCGGGCTTTCCACCGTCACCGGCCTCAGGGTCGTCTCGTCCACCGGCACTTCGATGCGGATGCCGTCCGGCATCGGCTCGCAGCGCGGCACCCAGAACGTCTGTTTTGCGCAGTGGAGCGCCTGCCGCCCGATGCGCGCCCGGCTCCCGCCGTAGAGGTCATCGCCGGCCAGCGGGTGGCCGATGGATGCAAAATGTACCCGTATCTGGTGGGTGCGGCCCGTCACCGGGACGCAGGCCGCGAGGCTCAGGCCGTTTTCGGCTCTCAATATGGTATATTCCGTCCGGCTGGGTTTGCCATCGGGGGTGACGCACCGCCCGATGATGCTCTCCCCCTGCCGCCCGATGGGGGCGTCGATGACGCCCGGCCCGAGGGGAAGCTCTCCTTCCGCAACGGCGTAGTAGAGCTTCTCCACCCGCTGAGCCAGCAGCGGGGCGGCGTAGCCATTCTGGGCCGCCAGCACGAGGCCGCTGGTGTCCTTGTCGATGCGGTTCACCGGGCGGAAAACGGGGCTTCTGCCCTGACGCAGCGCCCAGGCGGCATAGCCGTTCGCCAGCGTATCCAGCGGGTAATTCAGGGTAGGATGCACCGCGAGATGGGGCGGCTTTTCCACCACGAGGGCGAAAGCGTCCTCGTAGACCACATCCACCGGGATGTCGTCCTGCGGCGCAACGCCCTCCCCCTCCGGCGGCAGTTCAAAGGAGATGACCTGCCCGGCCTCCACCCGGCGGTTGGCCAGGATGGGGGCGCCGTCGGCAGAAAAGCCGCTGCCCCGGAATTTCACGGCCCGGGACAGGTCGGTGGAGACACTGCACCTGCGCAGAAAACCGCGCAGCAGCATCCCATCCGCCTCGGGCGGGACTTTGAAATAAAGCTTCATCTTCCCACCTCCGGCGCGGGCAGCATATAAGATAAGTATAGCAAAATTCTCTTTCTCTTGCAAATCTTGTTTTTTTATGGTATCATGAGGAGCGGAAAACGAGTGGAACATACGGCGGCGGGGCGGCTTTGACCGCTCTGAGGAAAGTCCGGGCCTCACAGAGCACGGTAACTGCTAACGGCAGCCGAGGGTGACCTCAGGGAAAGTGCAAAAGAAAGGAAACCGCCGCAGCAATGCGGTAAGGATGAAAGGGCGAGGTAAGAGCTCACCAGCGCATGGGTGACTATGCGGCTTTGTAAACCCTACCGGAAGCAACGCCTATATGGGACGTACAGCGCTGCTCGCGTGTCCCGAAGGCGGCACGAACCTGTCAGCAATGGCAGGTCTAGACAGATCGTCGTTTAATACAGAACCCGGCTTACGGTCTATCTCGTTTTCCATCTTTTGTTTTCAGCGCTGTCTGCGGTGTGCAGGCAGCGTTTTTTCGTTTCTTTAACCACACTGTCACTTTTCGTTTGGGCCGGTTTGTGGTATACTGAACAAAACCCCGCAGCGCATGTCTCCGCCGGGGCCTTAATCCAACAGACAGGATGTGAAATCCTCCGATGAAAGATGGTTTTTTGAAGGCAGCCGCCCTCTCGCCCTCGCTGCGGGTGGCCGACTGCAATTATAACGCTTCCCAAATCGTATCTCAGCTACAGGACGCTGCGGCCCGCGGCGTCAGGCTGGCGGTGTTCCCCGAGTTCTGCCTCACCGGCTACACCTGCGGCGATCTGTTCTTGCAGTGCACGCTGCAGCAGGGCGCGCTGGACGCCCTGCAGACCGTGCTGGACGCCAGCCGGGAGCTGGACGTCGTGGCCCTCGTGGGCCTGCCGCTGCTGGTGCGGGGCAAGCTGTACAACTGCGCCGCCGTCCTCTGCGGCGGGCGTCTGCTGGGCCTTGTCCCCAAGACCTACCTGCCCAACTACGGCGAGTTCTACGAAAAGCGCCAGTTCACCCCGGGCAGCACCGAGGTGGAAAATGTGACGGTCTGCGGGCAGGAGGTGCCTTTCGGTACGTCCCTGCTCTTCCGCTGCCGCCAGATGCCCAGCTTCGTTCTGGGCGTGGAGATCTGCGAAGACCTGTGGAGCGCTCTGCCCCCCTCCACCTTCCACGCGCTGGCCGGTGCCACCGTCATTGCGAACCTTTCGGCCAGCGATGAGACGGTCGGCAAGGCCGAGTACCGCCGGGCGCTGGTGTCGAACCAGTCCGCCCGCCTGCTCTGCGGCTACCTGTACGCTTCTGCCGGCCACGGCGAGAGCACCCAGGACATGGTCTTCGCCGGCCACGACCTCATCGCCGAGAACGGCACCCTCCTCGCCGAGACGTCTCCCTTCGAGGGCGGCTGGGCTGAGACGGAGCTGGACTGCCAGCGGATGGAGTCGGAGCGGGCGCGCAACACCAGCTTCGAGCCCAGCGCCGAGGGGTATCTGACCGTCGATTTCGACCTTTCCCTCACCGAGACCAAGCTCTCCCGCTGGGTAGACCCCACGCCCTTCATCCCCCACGACGAGCGCCGCCGGGCCGAGCGCTGTGAGCTGATCCTGAAAATGCAGGCCGACGGCCTCGCCAAGCGCCTCGAGCATGCCCACGCCAAGACGGCGGTCATCGGCATCTCGGGCGGTCTGGACAGCTGCCTCGCTCTGCTGGCGGCCGTCCGCGCCATGAAGCAGCTGGGCCGCCCCACCGGCGATGTGCTGGCCGTGACCATGCCCTGCTTCGGCACCACCCGCCGCACCCGCAGCAATGCGGAGATCTTATGCGACGAGCTGGCCGTCAGCTTTACCGAGATCGACATCGCCAACACCGTCCACAGCCACTTCAGGGACATCGGCCAGGACGAGAGCGTGCCGGACGTCACCTTTGAGAACGGACAGGCCCGTGTGCGCACCCTCGAGCTGATGGACACCGCCAACCGCACCGGCGGCCTCGTCGTCGGCACCGGCGACCTCTCCGAGCTGGCGCTGGGCTGGGCCACCTACAACGGCGACCACATGAGCATGTACGGCGTCAACGCCGGTGTCCCCAAGACGCTGGTGCGCCACCTCGTCCAGTATGAGGCCGACATTGCCGCCTCCGCCGAGCTGCGCCGGGTGCTGCTGGACATCCTCGACACCCCCGTCTCCCCGGAGCTGCTGCCCGCCAAGGACGGCGAGATCTCTCAGAAGACGGAAGACCTCGTGGGTCCCTATGAGCTGCACGACTTCTACCTTTATTATGTTCTCCGCTTCGGCTTCGGCCCGTCGAAGATATTCCGGCTGGCGAAAGCGGCCTTCGCAGGCCGGGCCGAGTACCCGGACGAAGTGCTCTACAAGTGGCTGCGCAACTTCTACTGGCGGTTCTTCGCCCAGCAGTTCAAGCGCAGCTGCCTGCCCGACGGCC
>OBRI01000046.1_pt1 | contig 31357 bp, 32 predicted proteins | sample 1475581 | NCBI WGS metagenome assembly OBRI01 (sample SAMEA3360675, study PRJEB22359) | human gut metagenome | biome: ENVO:urban biome; feature: ENVO:human-associated habitat; material: ENVO:feces | place: Bangladesh | collected 2011 | reverse complement strand
CGTCACTGGAACTCACTTGCAAACTCCTGAATCTCTCCCTCTCCACTTTCATCCGCCGTGCCATCCACAACGTCAAGATTGAGAAAACGGTCATCGTTGCAGGCGGCGGCGAAGAAACCCTGACCGCTGTTTCCACTTTGCTTGCTCAGTGCAGCAAGGTGAGCGGCAACCTCAACCAGCTTGCAAGGCACTTCAATTCTGGCGGTGCAGACACCGAGCAGATCCGGGCGAAAATTCTTGACGAACTTGCAGACCTGACCGCATTCCGGCTGCACGCCGAGAAAGTTCTGGGTGAACTGTATGGCAACGCTCAAGCATATCGCCTCTAAAAATTCGGACTACTCTGCCATCGAAGCGTACCTCGTTTACCAGCACGATGAATTTTCCGGCAAGGTAATTCTGGACGAACAAGGCCGACCCATGCTGCGGGAATCGCACCTGCTCGACACTCTTGAATGTGGCGAGGCCTCGTTTGCAACTGCCTGTTTGCTGGCAAATCGAAAGTACAACAAGAACAACCACCCGGATGATATCAAAAGTCACCAGTATATCATCAGCTTTGACCCAAGAGATGCAGCCGACAACGGCTTGACCATGGAAAAGGCACAGGCACTTGGCCTGAAATTCTGCGAAGAAAACTTCCCCGGTCATCCCGCTATCGTCTGCACTCACCCCGATGGGCACAACCATTCGGGAAACATCCATGTCCACATCGTGATCGGCAGCATCCGAACACGGGAAGTGGAGCGCAAGCCTTATATGCAAAAGCCCCGCGACTGGCGTGAGGGCATGAAGCACTCCAGCACAGCCCAGACCATGAGGCACTTGCGTGTCGAGGTCATGGAGCTGTGCGAGGGTGCCGGACTGTACCAGATCGACCTGCTCAACGGCTCGAAAGAGCGTGTCGGCGAAGCTGAGTATTGGGCGCGTAGGCGTGGCCAGTTGAAACTTGACCGTGAAAACGCAGCCCTCACCGCAGATGGACAGCAACCCAAGCAGAAGAAGTTTGAAACCGTGAAAGACACTTTACGGAGACAGATTTCTTCGGTGCTGTACCGTGCCACCAGCTTTGAAGATTTCTCTGACAAGCTCATGCAGCAGTACGGCATCGCCGTCAAGGAAAGCCGTGGACAACTCAGCTATCTGCCCTCTGGCAGAACAAGGTTCATCCGGGCGAAACATCTCGGTGACAAGTTCGATAAGGCGGTAGTGCTTGTCACGTTGCAAGCAAACGCCGAACGCAAACCCAAGGCGCAGTTCAAGCAGGATACCATCGGGAAACTGGTGGATATTCAGGCGAAGCTGAAACAGGGCAAGGGCATCGGCTACGAGCGTTGGGCGAAAAAACACAACCTCAAAGCCATGGCACAGACCTTGATTCTCCTAGAAGAAAAGGGCTTGACTGACGAGGACGCACTCGACCAGAGAATCGCAGAGCTTGACACCAAGTTCCATGAATCACTGACCGTAGTGAAAGACCTCGAAGGTCGCATGAAAGCCAACAAAGAGCTGCGCTATCACGTCGCAGCCTACACCAGCACCAAGAGCGTTGCACAGCAGTTAAAAGCTGCAAAACGACCCGCAGCCTTTGAAGAACAGCACCGTGCAGAGCTGACAGCGCACCGGGCGGCAGCAGCCTATTTCAAGGCAAATGATATCACCAAGCTGCCCAGCCCGAAGAAACTGGAAGCCGAGTATGCGCAGCTGGCATCCGAAAAGGCGAAGTTCTACGAGCAGTACAAGGAATCTAAAGAGGAACTGCTCAAACTGAAAACCGCAAAGCAGAATGTTGTGTCCTTTTTCCGGGAGGAAGAACAGACGCAGCAGGAGAGATAAAGGAGTGTGCGTATGATCAATCTGAAAATCGACCCGGAGTTCCAGAATCAGATTCCGCCGCTGACGGACGATGAGTACAAGCAGCTTGAAGAAAATATCCTCAAGGAAGGCAAGCTGCTTTCTCCTTTGATCGTTTGGAACAACACTCTTGTTGATGGTCACAACCGTTATGCAATTCTTCAGAAGCACCCGGAGATTTATTTCTCCACCATGCCGCTCCCGTTTGAAAGCAGAGAAGAAGTTCTCGCTTGGATTTGTAAGAACCAGTTGGGGCGGCGCAATTTAACCCCGGAGCAGAAGTACTACCTGATGGGCAAACAGTATGAAGCCGAAAAAGCCGCGCACGGCGGTGATCGCAAGAGCAGCGATGCAAAATCAAGTTCGCTAAAAGCGAACTTGATCGACAACAGCAAAACCTGCGACCGAATCGCAGAAGAAAACGGAGTGAGCAAGGACACCGTTATCCGCGCCTCGAAGTATATGAAGGGTGTGGAGATTGCGGAAGAACTGATACCGGGCTTAAAGCAGAGCATCCTGTCCGGACAGACAAAAATGTCCAAAGCGGATATGCACCGCCTCGCCAAGGCTGCCTACAATGACCGTGCACAAACTTTGCAGGATATTTTGCACCCGGAGCTGAAGGTGGAACCGACGCCTGACGCTGACGGTGTGATCCGTGTTCCGGGCAAAGCGCCTGTCATGCCATTCCGAAAGTTTGAATCGGTTTACGACAGCGATGCTTACCCGGAGAATGTACGGTACGAGTATGTGGCGTTGGAAGAACTCACTACTCGTTTCCGTATTTCATTCAACTACCAGTTGGAGCAGATGCCCGATAATGCACAGCGTGATGTGATTCTGGAGATCATTCACAAGCATAAGGACTACCTTGCTTCTCTGGAAGCCGCACTCGCAGATGTTAAAGACCAGACAGCATAACATCAGGCACATGGTATGCTGTTCACAGATGTCCAAAGGAGCGTGCGTTTGAACAAAAAGAAAAAGTCCACAAACACTTCCCCCTATCCCGATGAAGTCATCGACCGTCTGGCACGGGCATTCTACCCGGCCATCCTTGCCTGCTGGAACAGCGAGGAAGGCCAGAGGGAGTTTGCCGCGTGGCAGGCGGAACAGGCTCATATCTCTGGCAAAGAAAAACAGGAAGTTCCCGCTGGGGAACTCCCTGTCTTACTTATCGTGTGTGGATTTTTGCGGGGTGCGTCCTATTCGGGGCGCACCCTGTTTTTGTTTTGTTCTCAATCTTTTAACACGTGACTTCCTGCCACGTTTCGCTGATATTCTTCCGGTTCGCCGTTCAGAATCAGTTCTGCATACGCCAGAGGGTCATTATAGATGAGGTAGTCCAGCTCTGACCGCTGCGCCATGGTAACGTCCAACGCATCCTCGACCCCGGTACAGTCGATAGAGATTTTTCTCCCATCCCGGAGCAGCAGCTCCACACAGCCGGTGTCCATGTTGAATTTGCAAGCTCTTTCATCGTACTTCATGTTTGTGTCCTTTCTGCCTTACGGCACCTTTACAGTTGTGACTTTCGTTACACGATTCTTCTGATAAGGTTTCGGACACACAGCCGTCAGGGAAGAACTCGAATTTTCATTTCCGAAGAAAACAAAAAATCCGAACCCTTCTCCTATCGAGAAAAAGTTCGGATTTTCATGGTTTGGTGCGAGTAGTGATACAGAACTTTTCAAAAACCATCGTAGTACAATTTGTTTTTGAGGTCATCGGATAGCAACTTGCTTGTATCGCACCCCGATGGGCGGCTGTATTGAAAAAACAGTTGCCTTTTATATACCACACAACCTAAAAATTATCAAGTACGCGCAGCGTTCACTTCTCCCATCACCGGGAGCAAATGGACGCTGCTTTTTTTGTTTGCAACGAAAGGAGGCATCCGTGAAATGGCAGTTTTTCGGGTAGAAAAGAACAGCGGCTACACGGTCATGTCGAACCATCACCTACGGAACCGGGCCTTGTCCCTGAAAGCCAAAGGCTTACTCTCCCAAATGCTCTCCCTGCCGGAAGATTGGGACTACACCCTGCAAGGGCTGGCCCGTATCAACCGGGAAAGCATTGACGCGATACGGCAGGCCATCCGGGAACTGGAACAGGCAGGCTACATCCAGCGTTCCAGAGAACGGGATGAGAAAGGGCGGCTGCGCGGCGCAGACTATGTGATCTTTGAGCTGCCGCAGCCCGTTCCTGCATCGGTTTCACCTACATTGGAAAATCCAATGTTGGAGAATCCCACGCAGGAAAACCCTACGTTGGAAAATCCAATGCAATTAAATAAAGATAAACTAATTACAGAAAAACAAAAGAAAGAGGGATTAAATACCGATTCCATTCCTATCCATTCCCCAAACCCCTTACCTTTGGACGAGGACGAGGCAGCGGCACCGCCGCCGGAACGGACAGGAAGCCGAAAGGAAGCGGCCTATCAAATCTACCGGGACCTGATTTTGGAGAACATCGAGTATGACACCCTCACCCAGAATCCCCGGATAGACCGGGAACAGCTGGACGAGATCGTGGACATCCTGCTGGAAACTGTCTGTACCAACCGCAAGTCCATCCGGGTGGCCGGGGACGATTACCCGGCAGAGTTGGTCAAGGCGAAATTCTTGAAGCTGGACAGCCATCACATCGAGTTTGTCATGGACTGCCTGCGGGACAACACCACCAAAGTCCGCAACATCAAGCAATACCTGCGGGCCATGCTGTTTAACGCACCCAGCACCATCAACAGCTACTATGCGTCCCTTGTGGCGCACGATATGGCGCAGCCCGATTGGGGCCGTCCGCCCAACACCTGACCGAAAGGAGCGTCTACCCATGAGAACCCTTTACCTGCGGCGGCTGGTGGTTCCACCCTAGCTGCCGCTCTGAATTTTCTGCAACAAGGAGGGATTCATATTGCAGGAAGAAGTCACCCAGAAAACTATTGCCCTGTCCATGAAAACGGGCAAGCTCACCGCCCAAGCGTTGCAAGCTGCCCTGAAAAAATATTTGCAGCACCGGGCCAAGGGGCCAAAGCTGCACCACGGCAAGCAAAGCCTGAAACAGCTGAAAGCCCACGGCGCGGCCCTGACCAACATTGAAGTCACGGAAGCGAACATCGGGGCGTTCAAGCCCTGCGCCAAGAAGTACGGCGTGGACTTCACCTTGCGTAAGGACAAGACCACCCAGCCACCCCACTACATCGTGATCTTCAAGGCCAAGGATGCGGACAATCTGGAACAGGCGTTCCGGGAGTTCACGGCCAAAACGCTCTCCAAGGAGCAGCGGCCCTCCATCCGCAAGGTGCTGACCGCAGCCAAGCAGAAAGCGGCCCAGCAGCCGAAACGTGCGAAAGAAAAAATCAAGCAAAGGGAGCTGGAACGATGAAGCCTGAACTGAAAAAGCTGCTGGTGCTGAATCTGCCATATCTGCTGTTCGTGTACCTGTTTGCCAAATGCGGGCAGGCGTACCGTCTGGCGGCGGGTGCGGATGCTTCGGCAAAGCTGCTTCACCTGACGAGCGGCATCTCCGCCGCCTTTGCAAGCCCGCTGCCCAGCCTGCACCCGTTTGACCTGTGTGTGGGCGTTGTTGGGGCGGTGGCTGTCCGTCTCATTGTGTACAGCAAGGGCAAGAACGCCAAGAAGTACCGCAAGGGTGAAGAATACGGCTCTGCCCGGTGGGGCACCGCCAAGGATATTGCCCCCTACATCGACCCCAAGTTTGAAAACAACATCCTGCTGACCCAGACCGAACGCCTGACCATGACCGGGCGGCCCAAAGACCCTAAGACGGCCCGGAACAAGAATGTGCTGGTGATCGGCGGCTCCGGCAGTGGCAAGACGCGGTTTTACGTCAAGCCCAATCTCATGCAATGCTTTCCCACGTCTGATTATCCCACCTCATTCGTAGTCACAGACCCGAAAGGCACACTGGTTCTCGAAACAGGCCAAATGTTCCAGCGGGCGGGCTACCGGGTGAAAATCCTGAACACGATAAACTTTTCCAAGTCCATGAAGTACAACCCCTTTGTCTATATCCACTCGGAAAAGGACGTGCTGAAGCTGGTGAATACCCTTATCGCCAACACCAAGGGCGAGGGTGAAAAATCAGCAGAAGATTTTTGGGTGAAGTCGGAACGGCTGTTCTACACGGCTCTGATCGGCTACATCTGGTACGAGGCCCCGGCAGAGGAAATGAACTTCACCACCCTGCTGGAAATGATAAATGCCAGTGAAGCCCGCGAGGATGACCCGGACTTTCAAAGCCCGGTGGACCTCATGTTTGAGCGGCTGGAACAGAAAGACCCGGACCACTTCGCTGTCCGGCAGTACAAAAAGTTCTTGCTGTCGGCGGGCAAGACCCGTTCCTCCATCCTGATAAGCTGCGGCGCCCGTTTAGCCCCATTTGACATCCGGGAGGTGCGGGAACTGATGGAGGACGATGAAATGGAGCTGGACACCATCGGGGATGAAAAGACAATTCTGTTTTTGATTATGAGCGACACGGATACCACCTTCAACTTCATTCTTGCCATGCTCCAAAGCCAGCTTATCAACCTGCTGTGTGACCGTGCAGATGATAAATACGGCGGTCGGCTGCCTGTCCATGTACGGCTGATTCTGGACGAGTTCGCCAACATTGGGCAGATTCCCAACTTCGACAAGCTGATCGCCACCATCCGCAGCCGGGAAATCTCGGCATCCATCATTTTGCAGAGCCAGTCGCAGCTGAAAGCCATCTACAAGGATGCGGCCGAAATCATTTCGGACAACTGCGATTCTGTTCTCTTTTTGAGTGGGCGGGGTAAGAATGCCAAAGAGATCTCCGATGCGCTGGGGAAAGAGACCATCGACAGTTTCAACACCAGCGAGAACCGGGGTTCTCAAACCTCCCACGGACTGAACTATCAAAAATTAGGAAAGGCGTTGATGTCAGAGGACGAAATCGCAATCATGGACGGCGGCAGGTGCATTTTGCAGCTGCGGGGCGTGAGGCCGTTCTTCTCGGAGAAGTTCGACATTACAAAGCACCCGCACTACAAGTACCTTGCGGACGCGGACAAAAAGAATACCTTTGAGGTGGACAGGTTCTTATCCACCCTGCGCCGGAAACGGCAGCAGGTAGTCGCACAGGACGAAAGTTTTGACCTGTACGAAATCGACCTGTCGGATGAAGCTGCAGCCGCCGAATGAGGCGGCATTTTTTGAAAAAATTTTTGAGTGCCGCAGAACAAGCGGCAGAAAGTGAGGACCTTATGGAATTTTTCAACAGCGCAGTCGATACTTTGCAGACAATCGTGGTCGGTCTGGGCGGTGCCCTGTGTGTCTGGGGCGGCATCAACCTGTTGGAGGGTTATGGACAGGATAACCCCGGCAGCAAGAGCCAGGGCGTCAAGCAGCTTATGGCTAAGTAGATGTAATCAAGAAAAGAAAGGAAAAGCACAATCCAGACGGAACCGGCGGTTGTGTCAAGAAATGTTTGTGGAATAGCAAGAACTTTGATATAATAGGAGCAGGAACCCCGTAACCGGGAGAAAGGCAGGAGGATAAATGCACATAAGCTATAAACCTCTCTGGCATACGCTGGTTGAGCGCAATATGAGGAAAGAGGACTTGCGGATTGCCGCCGGTCTTACCACAAATATGATTGCCAACATGGGTAAAGGCAAAAACATCAGCATGGAAACGCTGGTTCGTATCTGCGAAGCCCTGAATTGTGGAATTTTGGATGTGATTGAGTTGGAGCAAGACGAACCGAAACATGATTGACTTTTGGGGGATAGGATGTTATACTAAGAGAGAATCATAAGCAACTCTGTTTTGTCAGAGTAAATACACAGGGAGGATTTGTTATGTTTAGAGAAATGCGCCTGAAAAGGCAACTTCTTTCAAAAGAAGATACCCAAAAAGTATTGTATCAGGGAACATCTGGAGTTTTAGCTGTATCAGGTGATGATGATTATCCCTATGCGGTTCCGCTTAGCTATGTATATGATGGGCATAAAATTTATTTCCATGGTGCCAAAGCCGGACACAAATTAGACTCTATTGTCAAAAATCCGAAAGCCTCTTTTTGCGTAATTGACAAAGACCAAATAGTACCGGATGAATACACAACTTATTTTAGAAGTGTCATTGTTTTTGGAACGATTCGCATTCTTCACGATGAAGCAGAAAAAAGAGAAGCCATTGAAAAATTGGCAGTTAAATATGCGCCTGATGATACAGAAGAAAATCGTAACAAAGCGATTGAACGGGAATGGAATGCGTTATGTGTGTTGGAAATGACCCCTGAACATATAACTGGAAAAGAAGCGATTGAGTTAGTTAGACAGCATAAATAAGCAATCAAATGTTATTATCAGCCCGCCGGGGCATAGATATTGTGTAGTAGGCCTGCGTTACACAAAACGCAGGCCTATTTGTATTTAAGGAGTGAAAGAATATGTGGTTTTTATTAGGTACTACATTAACAGCAAGTTTTTTTGACAGTTTGAATCCATCTGCTATTGCACAGCAGATGTTGCTTCAAGCTATGGTAAAAAAGAAGCGCCATATTTGGTTTTTTATTTGTGGCATTGGAACAGCAAATTTGATAATGGGCCTTGCCATTTACTACGGAATTGCTACATGGGTATCAAAATTTCTTACGAAAATCGTCAATGCGTATCCGCTGTATGTGTATGGGGCGGCGGCAATAGGCGGTATCGTCCTTTTGGGGGCTGGAATCCGGCTTATCATCAAGACAAGACAAAGCAACGCTGAAAAAAAACAATAATGGATGTGAGGAAACCGAAAATGTCAAAGCCCCTGCCCAGCTTTCCCCGGTATCGTTGTTTATCATGGGAGCAGCTTTTTGTATGGTAGAATTGACGAGCGCATTTCCGTATTTTGGCTTTTTAGCACTATTGACAAGTTATCATTTGATATTTCCATTGGCGCTGCTATTTATGTTGATTTATAACTTTATGTATATGCTCCCACTTATCCTGCTCTATTTTGGTTATAACAAATTGCAAGGGACAACTACAATCAAAAAATTAGAAAGCGTATTGGATAAAGTATCATCGTACATTGTACCAGTTGTGGTAAGTTTGGTTGGTATCCTTTTAGTATATTATGGCGTGACATCGCTAATGTAAATAAAAGTTAAAATCATTTTTAGGGAGGATTTCTTATGAATAAGATTATTACAATCAGCCGGGAATTTGGAAGTGGCGGCAGGGAAATAGGTCGGCGTTTGGCAGAAGCAATGAAGATTGCATATTATGACCAAGAAATTGTAGCCGCTCTAATAAAACGCACAAAAAAGGCAGAGGAATATGTCCATTATATGGAAAAAGAACGCCCGCTTCCGCTGCTCCCAATCACAACTGCACGCACATTTGGTCTGCCAACAAATTATGCTGTTACAGAAAATCTAAACTTTTATATGCAGGAGAGCAAAATCATACAGGAAGTTGCGGAAAAATCTGATTGTGTGATTGTCGGAAGATGTGCAGACTATGTGCTTCGTGATATGAAACCTATTCGCTTATTTATTTATGCGGATATGGAGTATAAGATTGTCCGCTGTAAAGCAAAAGGCGATGATATCGAAAATCTCGCTGACCCGGAACTGCGAAAAAAGATATTATCTGTAGATAAAAAACGTTCAAGATATTATCAATTCTACACAAATCAGGTCTGGGGGAAAAAGGAACACTATGATTTATGTATTAACACATCGCGCTATGCTCAAATCAAGGAAATCATCCCTGGTTTGACGGCTTTGGTTACAATGTAATTTTAGTATGTCATTTTTTGACATAGATTTATCCATTCACCTTAATGGAGGAAAGGGGGAATTTTTATGACCTGTACAGAAGAATACAAAGAGCATATCGAATACACATTCCAAGCCTTTTGTAAAGTTGTCATACGCAATGCAGCAATTACTGCGGCGAGGACAAGGAGCAGGAAGCACAAAAGAGAAATATCCCTTGAATACCTCCACAGATGAAAAACACTACCCTTTAGGAACAGCAGGAAAAGATTTCCGAGCGCCGGAGCCGGACGAGGAATACATCATCCAGCTTTGCGGCGATACGGTCATACTGAACAACGGTTTACTTGTGGAAGCTCTCTCCCGATTGCCGGTTTGGAAACAGGAAATGGTTTATCTTTCCTATTTCCGGCATATCCCACAGAGGGAGATCGGCAGGCGATACGGGCGGAGCCGCAGCGCAGCGGGCTACCATATTCGCAAGGCTGTCCGGCAGCTTCACGAAGAAATGGAGGGAATGACGCATGAGGAATAGCAGACTTCTCCCCTATGAGACCATCGTACAGGCCACCACCGGCGAGCCGGAAGCGGTCAACGCTGTATTACAGCACTATGGGCGGTACATACGTTTTTCGGCTCTTGTGGATGGACAAGTAGACAAAGACGCAGAGGACTATATCACACAGACGCTACTTGCGGCGATATTCAAGTTCCGCTTCACAACTGAATAAGGAAAGTCAAAGCTGCCGTTGCAGGAACACCCATTCCCTCAACGGCAGTTTTCATTTCCACGGCCTGCGTCGGAATTTCATACCGGACTGTTTTATCAGCGGGGATTTCTTGAACAGTTTTTTCAAAAGGCTTCGTTCTTCTTGTGAGAGCCGCTTGTATTTAAGCTGGAACGCCTTGCAGAATATCTCCGTGAATTGCTGAACCCTGTCCCCCGGCGATTGCATGGCCTTTTGTACTTCCCGTATCAGTTCATCGGCGGGCGTGGTATCCGGCGCACTTTCACTGTCATTTTCGTGCGCCTTGCGTATGTCGTGGAGAATGACATCCCATGTTTTGTGCGTTACATGGCAGAAGAAATCTTCTTCCTCTACCTGACAGGCTTCCAATACTTTGATTGCCCGGTCTGCCGTAGCTTCGGGATGTTCTTCCAGTATCATAGCCCGTAAAGCAGCCAGTGAGCTGTTTGTGTCATGGAAGTGCATGGTTGCTATCCCGTCCACATAGATTTCTGCGTCTGCCAGCAATTCCCGGAATTTTTCATGGGAGATAATCTCACACAGCAGCCGGTTGTTGAAGCGTTCACTTTTCAGCAGTTCCACGACTTCATCACTCAAATGCAATTCTTCTATCGGCGTGTTTTCATATTTCCGATTGTTGGTAAGGCCGAGCAGATAGTCAACGGACACCTGATAGAAGTCTGCCAGCTTCAACAGGCTGCCGTGATTGATTTCCTTGTATTCATCGTTGTCGTTTTCATAGCTGCCGAGGGCTGATTTTGAAATGCCGGTTTTCTGCGCCAGTTCTTCCAGATTTAAGCCCTGTTCCACCCGTAAATCTTTCAGGCGTTCCTGTACGGAAATGCGGGTTTTCATAGATACATCGCTCCTTCCTGCGGCTGGCTGCCGCCGTCAATTCCATTATACCATACCTGTTCCGCAATCGTGGAAATTTTCGATTTCGGGGCGGTTTTCCTACTTTGTGGATATACGGGAGAAGGCTCAAAAATGTGCCATAATGGGCTTAGTTCATCGATGGATTATTCCAATCGAATGACCGGCCTGTATGGGATATGCTCCCCGGCGATGTAGCGCAACGACTTGCGGCAGGGAAATGGAGGAACCATGACCGCAACGAGCGTACCAAAGGGAGCGAAACGCCGTTGTGAGAGCCAGGGGCAGGAACGACATCAGGGAGAACCGGCGAAAATGAACACCGAATTGATACCGAAACACAACAATCCGATAGGGCATAGTCTACCCTATCCGTAATACTACGGGGGATTTCCGGGCGGCTCTATGGCTGCTTTTTCAAGGAAAATCGCCCCGAAACACGACACTAAAATCTGTTATCCGTCTATTGCGGCTGTTACGGCTGGAATGGGCGGATTTCTGTTTAAGGAGGCACCATGCCGAGAATGCCGAAAAAGAGGAAGCTGGAACTGTCCTTCTTCCTCAATGAACGGGGGCGGGTAACGTACAACGACCTTTGCCGGAAATGCCAGCGCACTTGCAAGCAGAGTTTCCGGGCGGTCATTGTGGACTGCCCCCATTATCTTTCCAAACGCTCAAAACCAAAAGCAAAGGAGGACACCGATTGAATGGAAGTTGAATTTATGACCGCAGACACCACCCTGCCGCCCTGTATGCCGTTGCCGAGAGCCATGCTGCGGCTCCCGATCAGCAGCACCGCCAAGGTCATGTACGCCCGGATGTTGGATATTGTTTTCCTGTCCGGCATGGAGGACGCCAACGGGATTTTATTTATCCATTTCCCCATCGTGGAACTGGCGGCGGCACTTGCCCGCAGCACCATGACCGTGAAGCGTTCCCTGAATGAATTGGAGGACGCCGGACTGATACTGCGAGTGCGTCAGGGCTTCGGGGAACCCAACAAGATATATATACTCATTCCGAAAAAGGAGGACAGCCGCCTATGAATGAAAAGCTGGAAAAACTCAATCAGGAGATAGAGAAAACGGAAAAGAAGCTGCGGAGGGCGCAGCATGAAGAAAAGATGTTGGAACACCAGATAAAGACGCTGACACGGAAGGAACGGACACATCGGCTTTGCACCAGAGCCGCCATGCTGGAAAGCTACCTTCCCCACCCGGAAGCCATTACAGATGAACAGGTCAGTCTATTCCTGAAGCTGCTGTTCCACAAAGACAGCACCCGTCAGCTTATGGAAAAACTGTTCGCCGGAAACGGCACAGAGAAGGAGGGCGCAGAATGAAGATGAATTTTTCAAAAGACGAGTTGGCTATGGTCTATCAGTACGCCGCCGGTACGAAGGAAGAAACCCTTGCGGGGCTGAAAGAAATCGTTCCGGTTATCCGTGACCGGCAGACGAGGGAGATTGTGGAGAGTACCATCCGAAAGCTGGACGCCATCCCGGAGCCGGAGTGCCGCCGCTTTATCGCTGATACGAAGCAGCGGTTTATCCAGAAGCGGGACAATTCCATCCGGCGCAGGCTTGCCGAAGCCAAGGCACAAGCGGGGACGGAAAAGCCACATCCCAAGAAAAAAGAGCCAGACCGGGAACGGTCATAATCGCTTCCAGAGCCGCAGCCCGTGGACTGCCCCTCTGAAAGAGGGCGCAACTATACACCACCTGAAGGTAGTGTGTTGCGCCCTGCCGGGGGCTTCCTGCGGAAAGCCGATGATTGCCCGCAGCGTTCCGGCTCCTGTCAATCATCACAGGGGAAGCTACACTTCCCCTGCGCTGGCTGCCGCCAGCTACCCCTTTGTGGACTTGCCGCCCGGAAACACCTTGCGTTGCAAGCTGTTCCCGTTCAGCAAGTTTAATTTATCGTGCTATCCATCATCGGGCCAACCTGACCCGAACTTTCAAAACTGAATACCAGCCGCCACCGGCGGCACCACTGAGCAGGAAATCTTGAAAGAGGTTCCCTGCTCTTTTTATGCCCGGACGTCGGGAGAAAGGAGGACATTACTTGCCATGCCCGCACTTTGATGTGAAAATCATCCAGCGCAGCAAGCGTCAGTCAGCCGTTGCGTCTGCCGCCTACCAGAGCGGGGAACGGCTGTTTTCCGAATACGACCAGAAACAGAAATACTATTCCCATAAAAGCGAAATCGTCCACACTGAAATCATGCTGCCGCCCCACGCCCCGCCGGAGTACGCAGACCGGAATAGCTTGTGGAACGCCGCCGAAGCGATTGAGAAACAATGGAACTCCCAGCTTGCCCGGAGGTTCGTGCTTGCCATACCGAGGGAACTTCCCCCGGAACAGTACGCCGACCTTATCCGGGACTACTGCCGGGAGTTTTTCGTTTCCAAGGGCATGATTGCCGACTTTGCCATCCATGACAAGGGGGACGGAAATCCCCACGCCCACATCCTTCTTACCATGCGGGCAATGGATGAAACCGGGAAATGGCTCCCCAAGAGCCGGAAGGTCTACGACCTTGACGAGAACGGCGAGCGTATCCGGCTTGCGTCCGGCAGATGGAAAAGCCACAAGGAGGACACCGTGGACTGGAACGACCAGAAGTACGCCGAGATATGGCGGCAGGGCTGGGCTGACACGGCGAACCGCTATCTGGAAGCCATCGGCAGCCCGGAGCGCCTTGACCTTCGCTCCTATGCCCGACAGGGGATTGATAAAATCCCCACCGTCCACATGGGGCCAGCGGTCAGCCAGTTGGAGAAGAAAGGCATACAGACCAACATCGGCAACCTGAACCGGGACATCAAAGCCGCCAATTCCCTCATGCAGTCTATCCGGCAGATGGTACGCAGCTTAAAGGGCTGGCTGTCCGGCCTGAAAGAGAAAAAGGCGGCGCTGCTGGAAGCACTGGAACAGGCCAAGGAGCCGACCATCCCCGAACTGCTTTCCCGGTATCTGGATAAACGGAGCGAGGAACGCACCGGCTGGACTTCCAAGGGAAAGCTGAAAGGCACTGTTGGAGATTTCAACAAGGTCATGGAAGCCCTTGACTTCCTGCGGCAGAAAGAGATTTCCACCGTAGAGAGCCTTGACGCCTATCTGGATGAAGCCAGCGCACAGGCCGTTTCCATCCGTGAGGAAATCAAGCCGATGGAGAAGCGTGTAAAAGAGATTGACCGGCTGCTTTTCCATATCGGGAACTTTGAAGCAAACAAGCCGGTTCATGCGAAATATGCCGCTATCCGCTGGAAGAAACCCAAGGAGAAATTTGCCGCCGACCATAAGGAGGAACTGGACGCCTACAACACTGCCCTGCGGTATTTCAAGGTTCACCTTGATGGGACGAAGTACAGCACGAAGAAGCTGGCCGAAGAACAGGCACAGCTTTCAGAGAATATCGCTTCCAAGACGGAAGCACTGACTGCCGTACAGGAGGATGTGAAAATTTTGCGGGATGTGCGCCACTGGCTCAATCAGGTTTTGCCATCCGAGCAGTACCGCCAGACCGCAGAGCCGGGAAAGAAACCGTCCATCCAGCAGGCGGTCAAAGGCCGGGAGCAGCGTATCCGGGAGGAACAGGCAGAGAAACGCCAGCAGCCCCGCCGCCAGCAAAAACAGGATATGGAACTTTAACCAATCAGGCGCTTGCCATTTTCCCCGTGAGAATGACAGGCGCTTTTCTTATTTTCAGGAGGATTTGCCTATTGAACGTATTTGAAGCCGTGAAGCAGTCTGTTACCACCCGGCAGGCCGCCGAGCATTACGGCGTCCGGGTGGGAAGAACCGGGATGTGCCGCTGCCCCTTCCATGACGATAAAAACCCCAGCATGAAGGTTGACCGGCGCTTCCACTGTTTCGGCTGTCAGGCAGACGGGGATGTGATTGACTTTGTTTCCCGTCTGGAAAACGTCAGCCCCAAGGAAGCCGCCCTCATGCTGGCGCAGGACTTCTCCATCCCCTATGAGGACAGGGAGCCGCCAAGCAGGAGCCGCCCAAAGCCAAGAAAAAGGCAGGAAAGCCCGGAACAGCAATTCAAGCGCATGGAGCGGTATTGCTTCCGGGTACTGTCTGACTATCACAATCTGCTGCGCCGCTGGAAGCGGGACTATGCCCCCAAGACGCCGGACGAGGAATGGCACCCGCTTTTCGTGGAAGCCTTGCAGAAACAATCCCATGTGGAATATCTGCTGGATGTGCTGCTGTTCTCCGACATAGGGGAACGGGCTGCCCTGATTGCCAGCTACGGAAAGGAAGTGAGGAACCTTGAGCGGAGAATGGCAGACCTTGCCGCCCGAACTGCGGCAGGCCGTGACGGACACCATCGAAGCCGCACCCCCGCCCCGGAGCGTTGAGGAAGTGAAAGCCATGCTGGAAAGCACCGAGAAAGGCGGCGTGCGGAACAGTATTCAAAACTGCCTGACCGTGTTCCAGCATGACCCCATTCTTTCCGGGGCGGTTGCGAAAAATCTCTTGACCGAGCGCATTGACCTTCTAAAGCCCATCGGCAGGAAACGCAGAACCGGCAGCAAGGCCATGACCGATACGGACATGAAATATATCCGGCTGTATCTGGAAAAGACCTACGGCCTGACAAGCGAGAAAAAGATAGCGGACGCCGCCGACCTTGCGGCAGACGCCAACAGCTACCACCCCATCCGGGACTACCTGAACGGCCTTGTCTGGGACGGGAAAGAGCGTATCCGCTATTGCCTGCGGCACTTTCTGGGAGCCGACACGGACAATTACACCTTCCAATCGCTGCGGCTGTTCCTGCTGGGAGCCATCCACCGGGCGTTCTGCCCCGGCTGTAAATTTGAGGTCATGCTTTGTCTGGTGGGCGGTCAGGGAGCCGGGAAGTCCACCTTCTTCCGGCTGCTGGCCGTGAAAGATGAGTGGTTTTCCGATGATTTGCGGAAGCTGGACGATGATAACGTGTACCGCAAGCTACAAGGCCACTGGATTATTGAAATGTCGGAGATGATTGCCACCGCCAACGCCAAGAGCATAGAGGAAATCAAGTCATTTTTAAGTCGCCAGAAGGAGGTCTATAAAATCCCCTATGAAACCCACCCGGAGGACAGGCTGCGGCAGTGCGTGTTCGGCGGGACTTCCAACGCCCTGGACTTCCTGCCCCTTGACCGTTCCGGGAACCGGCGCTTCCTGCCGGTCATGGTCTACCCCGAACGGGCCGAAGTACACATTTTGGACGATGAAGCCGCTTCCAGAGCCTATATCGAACAGGTATGGGCGGAAGCCATGACAACCTACAAAAGCGGCGATTTCAAGCTGTCTTTTACCCCCGAAATGATACAGTACCTCAAAGAACACCAGCGGGATTTCATGCCGGAGGACACCAAGGCCGGGATGATACAGGCGTACCTTGACCGCTACACCGGTAGCGCCGTATGCTCCAAGCAGCTTTTCAAGGAAGCCCTGAACCACCCCTTTGACGAGCCGAAACAATGGGAAATCCGGGAAGTCAACGACATTATGAACCACGGTATCACGGGATGGAAGTATTTCTCCAATCCCCGGATATTTGAAGGATACGGCAGACAAAAGGGCTGGGAACGGGAGGCCCCGGCAACGGACGCTGACAACGGGCGTGAAAAAACGCCGGACGGATTTGTGGAAGTCACGGAACAGATGGAGCTTCCCTTCTGAAAAATCCGGGGAAATGACAGCCGGTTGCCGACCCCGTTGCTATCCCGTTGCCGGGCCGGTTGCCGGGAAAAAGCCCGTAACTGCGGGCTTTTCTCCCCTCTGACAACCAAAGCAACAGAAAAATAAAAGAAAAAGTAAATAAAACAGTAACCCGCCAGACAGAGATTGTTTTCGAGGTTTTTTGAAGCCCGTTGCCGGACTTCGTTGCCGACCTTCTCCTGTCTGGCTTATTTCATTTATGGAGGTAACTGCCTATGGCAAAAAGCAAAACTGAAATTCATGTCACAACGGTATTTGACGGCGAACTGGACGCTACGGACGTTTTCGTGAGCCTGATTGCACAGAAATACAGTCAGAGAGATGATAAAGAATATCTTGCGAAAAAGCAAGATTTGGGATATAATAAAGACAAGGTTCAGAGTGACCGTGTTCCGTCTGGATTGTGCGGGTAACGGTTATGATGAACGGATTTGAATATACAGGCGTAGACGCAATACTGGCAGGCAGCTTCCGGGCGGCTATCTATTGCAGGCTTTCCAAGGACGATGACCTTGACGGGGAGAGCGCCAGTATCGCAAACCAGCGGGCTATGCTGGAAACCTACTGCGAGAAGCAGGGATGGGAGGTTGTTGCAGTCTATCAGGACGATGGCTACACGGGGCTGAACATGGAGCGCCCCGACCTGAAACGGATGTTGAAAGCCATCGAGCGCAGGCAGATAAACCTTGTGGTCACGAAAGACCTGTCCAGACTGGGTAGGAATTACTTGCAGACCGGCTTCCTGATTGAAGATTTCTTTCCCCGCAACGGCGTGCGGTATATCGCCATGAATGACGGTATCGACACCATGCGGGACAACAACGACATTGCGCCGTTCAAGAACATCCTCAACGAGATGTACAGCAAGGACATTTCCAAGAAGGTTCATTCCTCTTATCTGCTGAAAGCGCAGAAAGGCCAGTTTACCGGCTGCCTTGCCCCCTTTGGGTATCGGAAAGACCCGGAGGACAAAAACCATCTGCTGATTGATGAGGAAACGGCTCCCATTGTCCGGCGTCTGTTTGCGTGGGCGCTGGAAGGACACGGCCCCAACTACATCCGGCGCAGGCTGGAAGAAGAAAAAATCCCATGCCCGACCTACTGGAACCGGGTGCGGGGCTTTCGGAACGTGTCAACCAAGTGGGAAAAGAAAGACCCGGTAAACGGGCGGTATATGTGGGACTTCTCCGTGATTAAGGACATCCTGATGAACCCCGTCTACACCGGCGCTATCGCTTCCCAGAAGAAGGAATACCGCTTCAAAATCGGCACCATCGGGGAGAAGAAGCCGGAGGAATGGATTGTAGTGGAGAACCAGCATGAGCCGCTTGTTGACCGCAAGACCTTTGACATCGTGCAGCGCAAGCTGAAATCCCGGCAGCGCCCCCGCCAGACCGGGGAAATCAGCCTGTTTGCGGGGCTTATCAAGTGCGGCGAGTGCGGGAAGTCGCTGACGATCCGCTACACCAACGACAAGCACCCGAAGCAGATTTATTCCTGTAAGACCTACAACGCCTACGGGAAACAGCACTGTACCCAGCACCGGGTTGAGTACGACACCCTTTACAGCCTTGTGCTGAACAAAATCCGGGAGTGCGCCAGAGCCGCCCTGATGGACGGGGAGGCCGTTGCCGGGAAGCTGACTGACACCTGCGAAGCCGAGCAGAAAGGCCAGCGGGAAGCGTTGGAGCGTTCCCTTACCAAAGACGAGGAACGGATTGACGTTCTGGAAAAGATGGTGCTGCGGCTGTATGAAGACATGGTTGCCGGGCGTATCAGCGAAGCGAACTTCAATCTGCTGATGGAAAAGACGCAGGCGGAACAGGCCGAGTTGAAAGCAAAGGTCACGGAAGGCCGGAAGAAGCTGGCCGATGAAATCCGGCTTGCGTGTGACGCCCGCCAGTGGGTAGAAGCCATTCAGGAATACGCCGACATCACGGAACTGGACGCCGCCACCTTAAACCGCCTGATTAAAGAAATCGTTGTCCATGAAAGCATAGACAGCGATAAGACAAGACACATTTCTATCGAAATTCATTTCAATCTCAAACCCATCCCGGAGGTAGAGCAGGTCACAGCCTGACCTGCCCCCGCCGGGGCGGTTCTTAAAAAACTCCATAGATATTTCTTGACACGCCGCCGCCCGCCATCGAGCCGGTTTCCTACACCTATTTGGGTATGAAACAGCTGGTCGCGGGCGGCGGCGTTGCCCTGATCGGCGTGACCCTTGTCCCGCTGCTGTCCGGGCTGCTGGGCTAAGTCCTGCATCGCTGCCCACAATTTTCCGAACAACGAACACTTAAAATCCTACTCCGCGCTCTCCCTCTCACATGGGAGGGCGCGGGAAAGGAGGTATCTTTGCTTGATTAGTGAAATCATCGAGAAATGGATAAAGGGCATTTTGATAGATGGCATCACGGGCAACCTCTCCGGCCTGTTCGATAACGTGAACGCCAAGGTGGGCGAAATCGCTTCGGATGTCGGCTCCACCCCGCAGGCGTGGAACAGCGGCATCTTCAATATGCTGCGTAGTCTTTCCGAAACGGTGGTGCTGCCCATTGCAGCGGCTATCCTTGCCCTTGTGATGTGCCATGAGCTTATCCAGATGATTACCGAAAAGAACAATATGCACGACTTTGACACCTCCATGTTCTTCCGCTGGATTTTCAAGTCTGCTTTTGCCATCCTCATTGTCAGCAACACATGGAATATCGTTATGGGTGTGTTCGATGCCACCCAGAGCGTTGTTAACCAAAGTTCCGGCGTTATCATCGGTGAAACATCCATCCACTTTGACCGCCTGATACCCGGACTGGAATTTCAGCTGGAAAGCATGACCATTGGCAGTCTGCTCAGCCTGTGGTTCCAGACCCTTGTGGTGGGCCTGACCATGAACATCCTGTCTATCTGTATTTTCCTTGTGACCTACGGCCGCATGATCGAGATTTACGTTGTGACCGCACTGGGGCCTATCCCGCTGGCGACCATGGGCAGCAGCGAGTGGCGCAGCACCGGGCAGAACTACTTGAAGTCTTTGCTGGCACTGGGTTTCCAAGCGTTCCTGATTATGATTGTCGTGGGCATTTACGCGGTGCTGATACGCAACATTTCGGGCGCGGCGGACATTGCCGGGGCTATCTGGGGCTGCATGGGCTACACCGTGCTGCTCTGTTTCTGTCTGTTCAAGACCGGCAGCATCAGCAAGTCCGTATTCGGTGCCCATTGAGAAAGGAGCGTTTGAATGGCGTATGTGACCGTTCCCAAAGATTTGACCCATGTAAAATCCAAAGTCTTATTCGGGCTGACCAAGCGGCAGCTGGTCTGCTTCGGCGGTGCGCTTTTAACGGGCGGACCGCTTTATTTTTTGACCCGGAACTATCTTTCCAACAGCGCGGCGGCCCTGCTGATGATTTTTGCCATGCTGCCGGGGCTGCTGTTCGCGCTGTTCGAGCGGCACGGCCAGCCCCTTGAAGTAGTGATTCAGCAAATGATTCAGTGCTGCTTTATCCGTCCCAAGGAAAGGCCCTATCAGACCAACAATGCTTACGCCGCCCTTGTGCGGCAATACCAAATGGAACAGGAGGTAAAGGCCATTGTCCAGAAAAACGACACCCCGCGAGACCGAAAAGCCCAAAAAGCTCACCCGCGCCCAGAAAAAAGAAATTGATGCCGTTATCCGCAAGTACAAGGGTGACGGCAAGCCCCGCACGGCACAGGCCACCATCCCGTATGAGGCCATCTACCCGGACGGTGTGTGCCGCATTGACCGACGCACATTCTCCAAGTGCATTGCCTTTGAGGACATCAGTTATCAGCTGGCCCAGCCGGAAACAAGAACCGCCATCTTTGAACACCTGTGCGACCTCTACAACTATGTGGATGCTTCCATCCATGTGCAGCTTTCGTTTTTGAATCGCAAGGTTGACCCGGTGCAGTACGCAAAAAGTTTTGAGATCGCACCGCAGGGGGATGATTTTGACGACATCCGCGCCGAGTACACCGCCATCCTGCAAAAGCAGCTTGCCAGCGGAAATAACGGCATTGTCAAAACCAAATATCTGACCTTCACCATCGAGGCCGACAGCCTGAAAACTGCGCGGGCTCGGCTGACCCGCATTGGCCTTGACCTGCTGGGCTATTTCAAGACCATGGGCTGCGTGGCGCACGTCATGGACGGACAGGCGCGTTTGGAGGTGCTGCACGGCATCTTCCACCCGGACGGGGAACCGTTCCGCTTTGACTGGGACTGGCTGGCGCCCTCCGGCCTGTCCACTAAGGATTTTGTGGCCCCGTCCTCCCTCTGCTTCGGCACGGCCAAGACTTTTGGACTGGGCGGCAAATATGGAGCTGTGAGCTTTTTACAAATCCTTGCGCCGGAACTTTCGGATGAAATGCTGGCCGATTTTCTCAAAACGGAAAGCGGCATTCTCGTCAATCTCCATGTGCAGGCCATCGACCAGACCGAGGCCATCAAAACCATCAAGCGGAAGATAACAGACCTTGATGCCATGAAGATTCAGGAGCAGAAAAAGGCTGTCCGTTCCGGGTACGACATGGATATCCTCCCCAGCGACCTTGCCACCTACGGCGAGGATGCCAAAAAGCTGCTGAACAAATTGCAGACCCGGAACGAACGGCTTTTCATGCTGACTTTTTTAGTGCTGAATGTGGCCGACACCAAGCAAAAACTGGGCAACGATGTGTTCCAAGCGGCAGGTGTGGCCCAGAAGTACAACTGCTCCCTTATCCGGCTGGACTACCAGCAGGAGCAGGGTCTTGTGTCCAGTCTGCCGCTGGGCATCAACCAGATAAGGATTCAGCGCAGCCTTACCACCTCCAACGTGGCGGTGTTTGTGCCCTTTGTCACGCAGGAGCTTTTCCAGAGCGGTGCGGCCATGTACTACGGCATCAACGCAAAATCCCACAACATGATCATGCTGGACCGCAAGCAGGCCCGGTGTCCCAACGGCCTAAAGCTGGGCACGCCCGGCAGCGGCAAATCCATGAGCTGCAAGTCTGAAATCGTCAGTGTGTTTTTAACGACTGCTGACGATATTTTTATTTCAGACCCAGAAGCCGAGTATTATCCGCTGGTCAAGCGGCTGCATGGGCAGGTCATCAAACTTTCGCCCACCAGCAAGGACTATGTGAATCCTTTGGACATCAACCTGAACTACTCCGAAGATGACAGCCCTTTGGCCCTAAAATCGGATTTTGTGCTGTCGTTCTGTGAACTGGTCATGGGCGGCAAAACAGGTCTGGAAGCGATTGAGCGCACCGTGATAGACCGTGCCGTGAAAGCCATCTACCGCCCCTATCTGGCGAATCCCAGCCCGGAGAATATGCCGATTCTCTCTGACCTCCACCAAGCCCTGCTCGACCAGCACTTGCCGGAAGCGGACCGGGTGGCGCAGGCACTCGATCTGTATGTGTCTGGCTCGCTGAATGTTTTCAACCACAAAACGAATGTGGACATCCACAACCGGCTCGTGGCCTTTGACATCAAAGAGTTAGGCAAGCAGTTAAAAAAATTAGGGATGCTCATTATCCAAGACCAGATATGGGGCCGTGTCACCCAGAACCGCAGTCAGGGCCGCGCCACATGGTATTTTGCAGACGAGTTCCATTTGCTCTTGAAAGAAGAACAGACCGCTGCTTATTCCGCAGAAATCTGGAAACGCTTCCGCAAATGGGGCGGTGTGCCCACGGGCGCCACCCAGAATGTGAAGGACCTTCTTTCTTCCCCGGAGATCGAGAACATTCTGGAAAACAGCGACTTCATCACGCTGCTGAATCAGGCATCCGGCGACCGCAAAATCCTTTCGGAACGGCTGAACCTCTCCGCAGACCAGCAGAAGTACATCGACAATTCGGAACCAGGCGAAGGACTGCTGATTTTTGAGAACGTGGTGCTTCCGTTTTCCAACCCCATCCCGAAAAACACACAGCTCTATAAGATCATGACCACCCGGCTCAGCGAGGTGGTGGAGCTATGAGCTTAACACATTTCAGCTTGTTTTCCGGCATCGGCGGCATCGACCTTGCCGCGGAAGCAGCGGGGTTTACCTCTGTCTGTCAATGCGAGTGGGCGGCATTTCCCGCCGCTGTGCTGGCAAGCCACTGGCCGGAAGTGCCCCGTTTTCAGGACATCACCACTGTAACAAAGGAGGCTTTCTTTGAAAAAACAGGACTTCGCACCGTCACCCTCATTTCAGGTGGCTTCCCGTGCCAGCCGTTCTCCACCGCAGGGCGGCAGCGCGGCTTCCACGATGAACGCTACCTGTGGCCCGAAATGCTGCGGGTCATCCGGGAATTGCAGCCCCGTTGGGTGCTTGGAGAAAATGTTGCTGGCTTCCTCCGTATGGGGCTCGACAAAACGCTCATTGACTTGGAGCAGGCAGGTTACGATGTTCGGGTTTTCGTATTACCTGCTGCTGCCGTTGGCGCATGGCACGAACGGAAACGGGTATTCATCATCGGCTCCGCTGCTTCCCACGCCCCTTGCCAGCGACACCGGGGATGTGGGCAAGGGGCTGGACATCCAAATCTCTGCGAACGGCAGTTACCGCAAGATGAACAAGGATGGCAAGGCGTGGACGGCGCGGCTTTCCCATGTGGTCTACCGGATGACCCCCACCACGCTGGAAAAGCCCTACCTCAACCCGGACTGGGTAGAGTGGCTGATGGGTTTCCCGCGCAAATGGACGGACATTCCCTTTGGGCTAAAGAACCCGCCGACACCCCGCGCCTGACCAAAGATGTGCCGAACCGCAGCAAGCGGATGAAAACGCTGGGCAATGCGGTTTCGCCGCCGCAGGTATTCCCGATTCTCAAATACATTGCGGACATTGAAACGGGCCGCTGTCCGATGGGAGGTGAAGAACTTTGAAAGAATTGCAGGCAAAAGCCAAAGTCACCCAGACCATGACCCGTGACGGTCTGGTGGTGGAAAATCAAGCGGACGGCACTGTAGAGAACGTTTCCAGCCGGGAGGCGGAACAGGATTATTCTACGGATTCCGAGGGCAAGACCGAAAAAATACTGGAACGCACCGAGGACGTAAAGGACAAGAACAAGGCAAAGAAAAAAGCCAAACAAGCTGCGGAAACCGCCGAGAGTGAAGATGGTCTGCACCGTTCCGCTGCCCGTTTGGAATTGACCGAGGACGAACGGGCAGACCCGGCGTTGCAGCCGTACATCCAAAAGGCGGAAGCGAAAGCCGACAAGCTGGATGCAGCCCGCGCCGCTCTGCCGAAAAAGCGTGTTCCGGTCAAGGGAAAAGCCTACGATGCTGTCAGCGGCAAGGCAAAATCCACCCTGCGTTTTGAGCAGCAGGACAAAGGCCCACCCAGCCTGAAACCAAACCCGGCCAGCCGCCCGCTATCGGAAGCGTTGCTGTTCGCTCACGGAAAAATCCATGAAGTCGAACACGAAAATGTGGGTGTGGAGGGTGGCCACAAGGGTGAAGAACTGGTGGAGCATCAGACCACCAAGGTCATCCGCAGCGGCATCCGGCACCACAAGATGAAGCCCTACAAGGCCGTGGAAAAGGCAGAGCGTCAGCTCATGTCTGCCAATGCAGAATACTTTTACCAGAAATCTTTGCGGGACAATCCGCAGATCGCGCAGTCCGCCAGCAATCCCATTTCCCGGATGTGGCAGAAACAGCGTATCAAGCAACAGTACGCCAAAGCCGCACGGCAGGCTGGGCAAGCCGCCGCGCAGGGTGCAGCCACTACCGCAGAAAATGGTTTCCGGGTAACAAAGCTGGCAGCCGAAGGCGGCGAACGGGTGGCCGAATTTGCTGCCCAGAACTGGAAAACCATTCTGATCGTGGCGGTGTTCGGTCTGCTGGCTCTGCTCTTGATAACGGGCTTGCAGTCCTGCACGGTGATGGCGGGCACCGCTGGGACCGGCGTGACGGCATCTTCTTACTTTTCCAAGGACAAGGATATGCTGGGTGCAGAGAAAGCCTACGCCAAGCTGGAACAAAAACTGCAACGGTATCTCGACACCTACGAGGCCACCCACAACTACGATGAATACCATTTTTATCTGGACGAAATCGAGCATGACCCCTATGTGCTGATCTCGATTTTGTCCGCGCTCCATGATGGCGTTTTTACATTGGCCGAGGTGCAGGGTGAAATCGAAATGCTCTTTGAAAAGCAATATATCCTGACCGATACTGTGACCATGCAGATACGCTACCGTACAAAAATGATGGTCATTATTGGCCCGTATGGTGTGCCGCAAGTTATCACCTACCAAGAACCGTATGAATACTACATCTGCACGGTCAAGCTGAAGAACAAAGATTTATCCCATCTGCCCGTGGAAGTGCTGACCGAAGAGCAGCTCAGTGCCTATTCGCTCTATATGCGCACGCTGGGTAACCGGCCGGATTTGTTTGGCAAAGCGCAATACCCCAATGCGTCCACCATCAAGCAGCCAACTTACTACGACGTTCCCCCGGAAGCCCTCAAAGATGATAGGTTCGCCGCCATGATGGAGCAAGCCACGAAGTACATCGGCTATCCGTATGTGTGGGGCGGCAGTTCGCCCAGCACCAGCTTTGATTGCAGCGGCTACATTTCGTGGGTGCTGAATCATTCCGGCTGGAACGTGGGCCGTCAGACCGCACAGGGCCTTTACAACTTCTGTACTCCTGTTTCGGCCGCACAGGTCAAACCGGGCGACCTTGTGTTTTTCAAGGGAACCTACGATACCCCCGGCGTGAGCCATTGCGGTATCTATGTAGGCAATTCCATCATGCTGCACTGCGGCGACCCTATCTCTTACACAAACCTCAACTCAAAATATTGGCAGGAACATTTTTACAGCTATGGGCGTTTACCGTGACGCCAGAAAGGATTTTGTATGGCAAAAAGACTTTCCCGCATTGAGCGCGATATTGAACGGCTCAAAGAAAAAATCTCTGAATACCAGCAGCAGTTGAAAGAACTGGAAGCTGCAAAGACTGAACAGGAAAACTTGCAGATCATTCAGCTGGTGCGCAGCATGAACATGAAGCCGGACGAGTTCGCGGCCTTCCTGCGCAGCGGTGCGCTGAACGCCGCCCCCACCGTCACCCCGTACCACAAACAGGAGGATGCCGCCGATGAAACCTGACAACTGGAACCGCTTCGCTGCCGAACTGCTGGCTATCCTGCTCTGCCTCTGCTCATTTTCCATGCCCGCTTTTGCAAGCGGCTCTGACCCGGCCCCGGAACCTCTGCCGGAAATTTTGGACGAGGAACCCACCACGGGCGGCATGGAGCCGGAGGGTGTGCCTATCACGCCCAAAGGCAACGCAACACTGGTGGATGATTTCTACGGGGACAAACAGCTTATCACCGTGACCACCAAAGCCGGGAATTATTTTTACATCCTGATTGACCGTGCCAATAAGGACAAAGAAACCTCTGTCCACTTCCTGAACCAAGTGGACGATGCCGACTTGCTGGCCCTGCTGGATGAAGAACCGCAGACCGCCGAGGTCTGCACCTGCACCGTGAAATGTGAGGCCGGGAACGTCAACGAAAACTGCCCCTTGTGTGAAAAGAGCCTGCGCAACTGCACGGCCCCGGAAGCTGTGAAAACTGACACCGAAACGCCAGAGGAAAAGCCCAAGTCCAGCATGGGCAGTCTGATGTTCCTGCTGGTGCTGGCTTTGGCTGGCGGTGGCGCGGCACTCTATTATTTCAAGTTCCGCAAACCGAAAGCCGATACCACCGGGCACGATGATCTGGACGAATACGATTTTGGCGAGGACGAGGATGCAGACGAGGAACCGGCTGAAATCGAGATTCATTCGGAGAACGGACAGGAGGACGAAACATGAGCTTTCAGCTGGTGATCGCCGAAAAGCCCAGTGTGGCCCGCAGCATTGCCGCCGTGATCGGGGCCGATGAAAAGCAAAACGGCTACTGGCAGGGCGGCGGGTATCTGGTCAGCTGGTGCATCGGGCATCTGGTGTCCTTTGCGGAAGCGGGCCAGTACGATGAAAAATACTGTAAATGGCGGTATGAGGATTTGCCCATCCTGCCCCAGCCGTGGCAGTTCATTGTCCCGGACGAAAAGAAACAGCAGTTTGAAATTGTGCGCGCTCTGCTCAACCGCCCCGATGTGGACAGTGTGACCGCCGCGACCGATGCAGGCCGGGAGGGAGAACTGATTTTCCGTTTCGTCTACCAAATGGCCGGTTGCACAAAACCCGTAAAGCGGCTCTGGATTTCCAGCATGGAGGATGCCGCTATCCGGGAGGGCTTTGCAAACCTGCGCCCGGATTCGGATTATGATGCTCTGTATCAATCGGCCCTCTGCCGTGCAAAGGCGGATTGGCTGGTGGGCATCAATGCAACACGGCTGTTTTCGGTGCTGTATCACAAAACCCTGACGGTAGGCCGGGTGCAGACCCCGACACTGAAAATGCTGGTGGACCGGGATGCAAAAATCCTGCGCTTCCAGAAAGAAAAGTATTATACGGTCGGCATCCAGTCCGGCAGCCTGAAAGCAGACAGTGGGCGCATTGCGGATGCAGAAACCGCAAATTCTCTCAAAGAAAAATGCACGGGTGCAGTTGCTGTCTGTACTTCTGTCAAGCGGGAGAAAAAGACAGAACAGCCGCCCAAGCTCTATGACCTGACCACCTTGCAGCGGGAAGCAAACCGCTTGTTCGGATTTACGGCAAAGCAGACCCTTGATTATGCCCAGCAGCTTTACGAGAAGAAACTGCTGACCTATCCCCGCACGGACAGTCAATATCTGACCGAGGATATGGGCCAGACAGCACAACATCTTGTGTCTGACCTGCTGAGGCTGCTGCCCATTGCCCAAGGGCTTGCACTGACTGCGGATGTGGGCCGGGTGCTGAACAGCAAAAAGGTATCGGACCACCACGCCATCATTCCCACTGCTGAATTTGTAAAACAGGGCTTCACCGGCCTTGCCGAGAGTGAATGCAAGCTGCTGAACCTTGTCTGCTCCAAGCTGCTCTGCGCGATAGCCGTGCCCCATGAGTACGAAACTGTGACTGCTGTGTTCTCCTGTGCAGGGAACGAGTTCGCCGCCAAAGGAAAGACTGTGCTTGTTCCCGGTTGGAAAGAAATCGACCAGCGGTTCCGCTCCACTCTGAAAGCAGACGGTGAAGAAGAAACGGAAGCGATGAACACTCTGCCGGAACTGGTCGAGGGACAGACTTTTTCCGTGACTGCCGATATTTTGGAACACTTCACGTCCCCGCCGAAAGCCTACACCGAAGATACGCTCCTGTCGGCAATGGAGCGGGCCGGAGCCGAGGATATGCCGGAAAACGCAGAACGCAAGGGGCTGGGTACGCCCGCCACCCGCGCCGCGATTCTGGAAAAGCTGGTGCAAATGGGCTTTGTGCAGCGCAAGGGCAAACAGCTTGTCCCCACCAAGGACGGCATCAATCTGGCGGTGGTTCTGCCGGAAAGCCTGACCTCTCCCGTCCTGACCGCCGAATGGGAAAACCGCCTGACCGAGATTGCCAAGGGCAATGCAGACGCGGACGAGTTCATGGCCGAAATTGAAGCGCAGGTGCGCCAGCTGGTCAAGACCTATTCTTGTATCAGTGCAGATAAGCAAAACCTGTTCCAGTCGGAACGGGTTATTATCGGCAAGTGTCCCCGGTGCAGTGAAAACGTCTATGAGGGCAAGAAAAACTTCTACTGCGGGAATCGTAGCTGTCAGTTCGTGATGTGGAAGAATGACCGCTTCTTTGAGCAGCGCAAAAAGGCGTTCACACCGAAGATCGCCGCCGCTCTGCTCAAAAACGGTAAGGCAAAGGTCAAGGGCCTCTATTCCGAAAAGACAGGCAAAACCTATGATGCAACGGTGCTTCTGGCAGATACGGGAGGCAAGTACGTCAATTACCGGGTAGAGCGCAAAGAGTAAGGCAAAAATACGAGGGCCGGTTATGGTAAGGTGAAGCATTCATTTTGCCATAACCGGCTCTCTCTATCCGTAGGATAGCAAAATAAAGGAGTTTACATCATGGAGCAGAAAGTTATTCCCATTATCCTGAACGGCAAAGACAGCGCAGAGCACATGAAAGAAATCACGGACCGGCTGGAAACAGGGATTCAGCAGTTGTTTGACAGTGACCGATACAAAGCCTACCTCACCACGATGGCGAAATTCCACAATTACAGCTTCAACAACACCTTGCTGATCGCCATGCAGGGCGGGCAGCTGGTGGCCGGCTTCAACAAGTGGAAAGACACGTTCCACCGCACCGTAAAGAAAGGCGAAAAGGGCATCAAAATCCTTGCTCCTGCGCCGTACAAGGTCAAGCAGAAGATGGAAAAGCTGGACGAACAGGGCAAGCCGATTCTGGACAAGGACGGCAAGCCGCTGACGGAAGAAAAAACGGTGCAGATTCCGGCCTTTAAGGTGGTTTCCGTGTTCGATGTCAGCCAGACCGAGGGCGAACCGCTGCCATCTATCGCAGTGAATGAACTGTCCGGCAGCGTGCAGGACTATCAAGATTTTTTCAAAGCGTTGGAGCAAGCTTCCCCGGTGCCCATCGGGTTTGAGGACATTGAGGGCGGGACGCACGGTTATTTCCACCTGCTTGACAACCGCATTGCCATCCAAGCGGGCATGAGCCAGTTACAGACCATCAAGACGGCTATCCATGAAATTGCCCACGCCAAACTTCACGCCATCGACCCCACCGACCCGGAACAGACCAACCGCCCGGACAGCCGCACCCGCGAGGTGCAGGCCGAAAGCGTAGCTTATGCAGTCTGCCAGCACTACGGGCTGGACACATCCGAGTATTCCTTTGGTTATGTGGCCGGGTGGAGTTCGGGCCGGGAACTGGCCGAGTTGAAAGCCTCTCTGGAAATTATCCGCAATACGGCCCATGAACTGATCTCCGCACTGGACGAACATCTGGCCGAACTGCGCCAGCAGCGGGAAGCAGACCTTTCCACTGCACAGGAGGCTGCATTTGTGCTGGACAGTGGCAATACCCTGTTCATCCAGACCTGTGATTCCGGCTATGACTATACACTGTATGATGCGGACAAAAAGGCTCTGGACGGAGGCCAGCTAGACGCGCCCGGCCTGACCCTGCCAGATGCCGGGCAGGAAGCACTTAATCTGCTGGGGCAGACAGCCGCAGTGTTAGAAGTCCTGTTGGGCGATAAGCTGGCGGCGTTCCAAGAGGCGGCGGAAAAGGCCAATGAAATTCCTGCACCCGTTAAAATTCCAGACCCCACCGCAGAGCCCACGGTCACAATTCTGTGGAGTGAAAGTGACAAGTTGCAGGACGGCGAAACCATGCCGCTGTCCGTGGCAAACCGCGTCTTTGAAGAACTGGACACCGCCCAGCACACGGACCGGGAAAAGGACGGCTACACGGGCGGCTGGTACGACAAGACCGCATTCCGTATTGATTTTACCCTGAACGGCCAGCCGGACAGCTACGAGGGGCGGCAGGATTTTGGTGACGGAGAGGGTTCTTTGGTTCAGCATATCCAGAACTACCACGAATACTATGCCAAGGACGAGAACTGGAAAAACTTTGTTCTGCACAACAAGGGCCCGGAAGCATGGGAACAGGACAAGGCAGAGCGGGAAATGGTGCTGACCGAGTTTATCCCGTACCTCAAACAGCATTGCAACCTTTCCGCTATGGAGCAGACCGCCGCCACCGCTTTGCAGGAGGGGCAGAACATTTCGCCGGAACGAACCGCTTATTACAATGCCATTGTAACCTATGTGCAGGACTGCCGCCCGCTGCTCAACCAAGGCCAGTATGACTTGCCGGAACCGCCCAAGCTGGCTGACTTTGACCAGAGCTTGCAGGATTACAAGGCACAGGTGCAGGCCGAGATCGCGCAGGAAGCGGCGACTGCCGGAATGACCGTAGAGGAATACGCAGCGGCAGGTTTTGAGGCACCACAGCAGGACAGCTTTTCCATCTACCAGCTGCGCAATGAAGATTCCACCCGCGATTACCGTTTTGAACCTTACGACCGCCTGCAGGCCGCTGGCCGAACCGTGGACAAGGCCAACTACACGGCAGTGTACGCCGCGCCGCTGGCTGCTGGCACTACATTGGAGGATATTTACCGCACATTCAATGTGGAGCATCCGGCAGACTTCAAAGGACATTCGCTGTCTGTTTCGGATGTGGTGGTGCTGCACCAGAATGGGCAGGACACCGCCCACTACTGCGACAGTGTGGGCTTCCAGCAGGTGCCGGAGTTCTTGCGGGAAAATCCGCTGCGCACCGCAGAACTTTCCACCGAACAAAACGAAAATATGATTGATGGCGTGCTGAACAATGCGCCCTCTCTGGGCGAGTTGGAGGCCAAAGCAAAAGCCGGAGAACAAATTTCTCTGACGGACCTTGCC
>OBRI01000039.1_pt1 | contig 32889 bp, 68 predicted proteins | sample 1475581 | NCBI WGS metagenome assembly OBRI01 (sample SAMEA3360675, study PRJEB22359) | human gut metagenome | biome: ENVO:urban biome; feature: ENVO:human-associated habitat; material: ENVO:feces | place: Bangladesh | collected 2011 | reverse complement strand
TTCAGAACAAAGTGCAGGATATCAATCATCTCAAATTTAATTTCGAGCTGGTCTTCAGGAGACAACTCATCAATACGACGATTACGGAATTCAGCATGTTGGGCTTTCCATGGTTTCCAACAACTTGAGGCTGCTTTCTCGCCATTAGACATACCACCGAGAGAAGTCAGAAGTTCACGGAATTCGTCATCGACATAATCTTTCTGGTTGCGAAGCCATGCAACAACATCACCTGCGGTTGCCAATTCATCTGGATGTGAGTTATATTCAGGTTTTTCAGTAGCCAGACGAACTTGCAATGATTTCTGCATATCAAGCATAATCTGCAGCGGGTCAGTACCTTCGATAATTGCATTGTCATAAGCTTCTTCAGCTTTATCAACACCAGCAATCAGTTGGGAACACTCGTTAAAATGAGCCATTATATTTTTCCTTATCAATTCATTTATTAGTTATTAACCATTGGTCAGTGAAATAATTATATCAGATTTTTGTTGAAGCATAATTAACAGTGACTATTGGAACGCTATTGAAATTTCAGTTTGATATTATGTCGAATAATTTGTTGTATGTTGACCATTTAGACCCAAGTTGATTAAGATGAATAACCAGTAAATTGATGTAGACCAGAATCCCAGTGAATACCGACATCTGGTGAATGTCTATAGTTAAAATCGCACTGTAGACCAGAAATTTCTAAGGTATATCTAACTACATATTCACAAAGTTCATCGGACCACGAATCGGAATATACAACAAAATGAAATGATGTTTCATCTTCATCATCAACATCAATCCATACCCTATGTAGTTTACCTTCAGGCGAATTATAAACACCTGATATATATTCACCTTTAACTGATAACGTCCCTTCTTCAAACGGGGTATCAAGAATAAGACCCAATTCGTTTGGGTCTGAAGGTTCAACAAAATCATCGTACGTATTCAATAAAATTTTAATCATAATATTTCTCTAATCAAATAAAAAGTCTAATGTCCCGGAAGGTTTGATATAATCGGGCATCCAATAAGGATAGCACCTACCATCCGAAGTATCATCTTGGTCTAGTGTATTTGCGTGAGCAAAATTATGCCGGATTATATCTCTATGCTCCGGTGTATCACCAACTATATTAAGGATGCGATTACATAAAAATTTATAATTATCTTTCATGTATTCAATTGCATAGATGTCTTTAATAGCTTCTGTTGGCGTACAGTATTTTAACTTTTCCCTAAGAACAGCTTCAACAAGATTACCATCACCCGCCGACGGTTCTAAGAATGTTTTACCAGGCATAAAACATTCTTTATCAAACATCGAAATCATCAAATCAGAGCAATAACTATTAGTAAAAATTTCATCTGTTTCCTGTTGTCGTTCTCTTGAAATCTGTTCTGATTGTCGCGAATGGTCTAATTTATTCAATTTCATCTAATGATACCCCTTGTACAACTCGTTCTGCGTATTCCCATTCTGCATCAGTAATGTCAAAGTATTCTTGCACCATTTCACGAGTCCATGCTTTTTTAAAGTCAACAACCGGAGCATTACGAACCATAGGCGCGCCCCAACCACATGACCCTGCGTAATATGCACAAACAATTCGTACTGGAGCTAATGAATAAAAATCGATAGCATTTTGTGCTTCAACTTCGGTATTAAAGCTGGCCCAACATGTTTTCTTTGGTTTTTCTTTTACTATTTTTGTTGCCCCGTTCACCATACCTTTATAGAAGTCAGCCCCCATAATAATGGATGTATTTTTATTAATATGAACCGATAATTTACGGCTGAAATCGACATAAAAATTATTTTCAATTTGTTGTAATTTTTCAATAGAGCTTATTTTTTCTGAAAGTGTTTTAAGAGTTTTATTATTTAAAATAAGAGAACAAAAATCATCATTTCCATAAATATATTCTGAATTTGTTTGTCCATTTTTTAATGTGTAATATGGGGTGCAATTTTTATTAAATTTTGAAATTGCTAAAGCAGAATCAACATTAGCACTAAAATATTTTTTTGTTCCATTATCGTCAATAATCGCATAATTTAATCGAGGCTTAACATTTGGCATATGTTTATTTGCGGCATTATTATATAAAAAACTGGCAGGTTGTATACATACGACGTTATCAGCAACTTCCAAAGCTTTTTCTAAAAAGTCCTTATCTTTGCTGAATGGTGGATTCATAATAATAGAGTTAAATTTACGCATTTTTGTACCTAAAAAATTGAAGCGATTAAAACAACCATACTTAGAACTAATATATTCGCATTTGTCTTTTGACTCACTAATGAAAAATGCGTTACTAACATCAATTCCAATCAGGTCCAGCAAACAAATAACTTCCACTGATTCAATAACACAAAAATTATATGTTGAAATCATTCCGTGATTATTAATAGCCATTATATCGCTCATTTTAATAAGCGTTTTCGCCGCATGAAAACTTAGTACATTTGAAGTTTCGCTGGTTGTGTCACCAAAGGCGCATTCCTTTTCCAATGATTTGAAATGTAAATTATAATGCAATTCAGTTTCAGCAGCATCAATATCAAAGGTAACGGCGCAACGTTTTTCAGCTTTAATACCACGAACTTTATTAGTAAAATATTGAGTGTCCCAATAAAAATCAATATACTCTGCTTCTAACGAAAGAGCTTGCCATTCGTTAAGATGCTCTTTTATTTTTGTTATTTCAATTTTGTCGCCGTTTTCTTTTGCGGCATTAAGCGCTTCACATTTTAGGTTTTCGGTTTCGGCGTTGTCTGCTTTTGCATACAGCTCAGCTTCTTTCAAATGACTCCACGCCCGCTGATTTTTCCCCTTACCAACATACACAACATTCCCGTTAATTTCGATTTTATATACATAGTAATTAAGGGATGCATCAAAATTTTTCATTTTATTCTCCAGGCTTGTTCGATAACTCAGTATGAAAACATTATGACACAGCTTCGTGGTAAAGTAAACACATAAATACAAGAAAGGAGGATATATGCTAAAACTATCTAGTCTAATTCAAGCCATCAAAGACAGTCGTAAGCGAACGATTCTGGTCCTTTCGATACTCTGTTTAGTTCTACTCTGGAACTTCGTTGTTGCCCCTGTTGCATTGACACATGGTGTTATATTACCAGTCATTGCACTCGAATCAGTTGTAGATATTTTACTGGCATTAATCGGCCTTATATAGATGGAATAATATTCACATTATTCCATCGGATTTGGAAATTAACCAGTAAGAAAGACAAGAAACATCATGGGCTTTTTAGCTCTTGATGTTTTTCTGCGGAACTTACCGGAATTCCTTCCTAAACTTTTGCGTACTTCGAAAGTCGCATTCTCGCCATCAACCCTTGAGCAACGTTATCGGCCATATATGATTCGATTTGTTCAGGGGTTGCGCCCTCCGATTTAACCATCTCATTTATGTCTTTCGTATGCCATGGTGCATTGTCCCAGAACATAACGGCTTCACCCGCTTCAACGAGCTTCTTCATACGTTTAATCGTATCCGGATGTCTTGGCTCGTTGTCCATTACCCATACTCGGGTTTCAGCATAAGGAACGGCTTCCAATGCTAATGTTCCACCGGTTATCGCAATGCTGTTAGGGATAAACAAACTATCAATCGGACCTTCCATTACCCACACGCGCTTGCGCTCATCAATCTTGTCTACGCCATAGACTTTGGAAGCTTCTGGGTGAGCTTTGATTGTGATATATTTTTGTGGTGCATCTTTGCGAAGAGCTCGTCCTTGGAAAGATTCGATTTCTTTTTTGCCGTTGAAGATAGGAATAACCAAGCGTGGTTCATTCGTTTCATTCTTATACGTCCCAGGATTAACGGAGTTAACTAATGCAGGCCATTTGTTTGTAAACCATAACCGGTTCCAAACATTGCTCGGAATACACCGACTTTTTACATACTTAACTATCGGATGCCCTTCTGGTAAAGTATCGATTCTTTCACAAAAAGCAAGCTCTTCAATAACCGGAGTTTTTTCTGGTTCTTTCGGAGCTTCTGCAACTTCATTACGTTGTCGACCGAAGGCATTCTCCTTATACTTCTCGACCATATATTCCCGGTGCAAATCCGGCTCAAACTCTTTTATGTATTTGCTTATATGCGTGGAGTAGTCACAGTTAAAACATTTCACGTAAACCGCACCATCAGACGGATTGGTATACGCCCAGAATCGAGCCTTGTGTGAATCTTTCTGGGAGTCACCACAAACCTTGCAACGACAGTTTGCCTTAAATGTGCTCCCGGTGACTTCTCTATAACGTGGTTGATACGATAAAGCTCTGACTGCAAATTCTCTATCAATATATGACATAGTTTCCTCATTTCAATGGCCCCGAAGGACCATTATACTGTAGGTTTATCGTCTTTATTCTTACGCTTTTTTGATGGGATTTGTTCAGGGCCTTTATTGACAACTGCCCCGGAAGTGGTACCTGTTGCGATATTAGTTGGGTTTCCACCTGCATCACCGGCAACCATATCTTCGTTGATAAAATCTTTGAATGTTTTCATAACACCCCCTTTCCGCTATTTATACAACGAAGATAGCTTTATCACCATTTGCATCAGTCACTTCATAGGTGTCTTCATGATACAACGGAATAATCCAGGTAACACCCATCATCAGCGATAACATGGATTGCTTCTTGGTCTTGCGACACGATTTCATATTCTTCAAAAATCTGGAAGACCGAAATCTTAGAGCCCGTACACATTGCAGTCATATTAACCTCGCTTCATGAAAGCATTAAAAATCTGGTCATCAATATCAGTAGGCGGTTCTTGAGCTTTAACCCAAGCCCCTTCCAGAATGTCATTTGCTTCAGTAGATAACATGACCCCAATTTCAGGGTTTCCGGTTATCCATGCTGCACAATCGCGTACATTCTTTTTATCAAATGGATAGCCACGAGTATCTTCATAAGGCCCATTCATTACCATAAATGAGCGAGCCTTTATGATAACATCATCTTTAACGATAATATAACCAATCGCCTGATTATAACGAGGCTCACGAAATTCATAGTGAGCATTACCATCATTATTTTTAACTAATTCAAAATTCAGATAAGATAAATCGCTTTGAATATACATATTAATCTCGCTTCATAAAGGCATTAAAAATTTGGTCGTCAACTGAATATACAGGGGTTTCCAGAAGTTTCAAAAGACTGTTTTTAATGTACTTACCCGGGATACCCATATTAACAATACTGTCATTCAATTCATTGTCAGGGTTGATGTCTTTAAATTCAAACCCATCAAATTCAACCTTGTCAGGAATACCATCAGCGAAAAAATAAACCAATTGGTGCATTGTATTGCGCGAAAATAATTTAGACTTGACCGCAATAAGTTCTTGCCAATGGTTTAATTCTTTGTTAAGAAGTTTATGAGCAAACGTAATTCTATTATCACTATCAACAAGAAAATAACCCAGGTATTGGATGGGGTCGTCGCTCCAAAACATCCTGTATGCTTGTGCATTTTGATTTTTACAACGAAGTTTTTTGATAACTAAATTTCTGTTAATCATTTTATTCACCTGTGACCCATTGAACAATCTTGCTGTTGTCAAATGAAGCATCGCAATACAGAACATAGTTATACTGCATAACGTCACCAGAAGCCAGTTGGTCAGATACTTCTTTAACCATATCTGGGCGGTCACGTTTAGTAATGTTCATGATATCAGCATAAATCTGGTGTTCAACATCAGTCTGGTCCGCAGTCATGGACCACTCACAAAGGTCTTTATCAAGCCCAGCAGTAACTGGAGCTGTACCACATGATGCTACGGTAAGAATTGCTGCGATAATTAACTTTTTCATAATGTTCTCCTCGGTAGTTGATAGGGATAATATACTGCATTATCCCTTTGATGTAAACTATTATTTTTCGTTAGAACGATAATCACATTCAAACACTTTCACATCGTTGACAAAGGCCTTTACCAATGCTTTATTGATTTCAGCAAACTGTCTGGTTGCCCAGTTGATATGGTCTTTGTCTGTTATATCCATGCGGATTTCTTTGGTAAACATACTACCATTTTCAAACCAACCAATAAAAACTACTTTAGCAAACTCTTCCATTTAGATTTCCTCACAAAACGCCCATTCAGCATGATAAACTGTGGCACCTTTAGTATCATTTAAACAAACCACGTCAACAGGTGCAATCACACGATAAAGACGGGGTTCTCCTCCATATGAGCGAGCTGCTCTTCCTGCATAGATACGTGCCAAACCAATATCTTCAGTAAAAAACACACGCCCTAAATTTTTCTTGCGACCAACTTCTGACAGAACACCAGTTGCATCAGGAGGACAAAGCATATTTTGGATTCCAGCATTAGAGCTTGACCCATGATAATAAACTTTGTATTCTGCCTTGCAATCAATGGTTTTCATTTTATTCTCCAGTAGTTGATAGGGTCATTATAACATAAGAAAAAGGGGCCGTAAGCCCCTTTTAAAATATTTTAAAATTTCATTTGAGCAGCAAGGTCGTCCAGGTCGCTCCTGTTGACCCTGGTTTGTCTATTCATTTCAGCCTGGCGATTCATCTCACCGGTGGCTTCTTTAACCGTAGGGCCTTGTTTAGGAGCCGAATCATCATCAACCTCATACCAGCGCTGATTACCTTTCTTAACACCCATCTTGAATTTATTATAGTAGTTCTTATCACCATAACGAGACTTAAGCTGTTTGATTAACTGCAGCCCCATTTGAGCGAATTCTTCGGTCTCAACAACACCTAACATAAAGTCAGCCGTGTGAGCAATACCAAAGGATTCTGCGATGTCAGCCATATCAATCTCAGCTGCAACGTTCGCACCCCTGGTTGTCTGCGCTGCAGTCCACAAGACCACATTTTTCTCGACTGCCAGGCCACGAAGTTCTTCTGCAACCATCTTAATCAGACCGTAACTATTTTCGGTAAACGTTTTCAGTCTTGAGCTTGCGCAGATTGCCAGGTAGTCGACAATAATCACATCCGGCACAAACCCTTGCTTCAGTTTGTATTCGTTCAGTAATGCACGGAAAGTATCCGCATGAGCACCACCAGTTGGATATTGTTTTATCTTCAGAGTCCCGAGAGTCCCGGAAGCACGCCATTTTTCCATCTTAGCTTTATATTCTGCCCATGATATATGACCTTCATCAATATCATCCAGAGATACATCCAGCAAGTTGGCATCAATACGTTTGGCACATACTTCTTCAGCCATTTCCATGCTTATATAAAGCACATTATGACCAGTCTGAAGATAGTCAGCAGCTAACGAACAAAGTCCAAGGGATTTACCGACGTTGGTCCCGGCCAGTAAAACGTTTTCTGTACCATACTCAACTCCACCCTTCGTGATTTTATTCAGGATGTTAATGCGGAATGGAACCTTTTTCGATTTGTTCAGATAAGTCTGGAATCGAGCCTCGTAATCGTTTAACCAGTCATGGCCGAGGGCAGAATCAAAACAGATAGATAATGCATCACGCATGATGTCAGGGATAGCACCGATATCCGGGATTCGTTTATCACGTTTATCTTTCGGAAGTTCGGCATTACTCTGGATTTCGATAATCCTGGATGTGGCATTGAACATCGCAGACTTCTGTACATACTTCTCGGTTTCTCTGACCAACCATTCCTGGTCTTCTGGAGTATCGGCCAGGACTCCTAAGAGTTTCTTTGTGCCTTCATATTCGACTTCAGAAAGGTCAGAACTGTCGAGCGCGATATCAAGTGCAGTCTTAGTTGGTACCGCTTGATATTCTTTTACGTGTTCGTTAATCGTATTAAAAAGGGTCTTTGCGGGACCCTTTTCAAAATATGTGTTATTCAGATATGGCCAGACTTTAACAAAATATTCCTTGTTAAAGAGTAGCTGGGATAAAATAGTTTCTACCACTTCCACCACCTCTTTTTCATTTTAATCTTATCAATTTCATCTTGTATTTGCATTGTAACACACTTTTCTACATGCACTGCAAGCTCCGCTTTGCGGTCTTCAGAAGGGGTGCCGAAATCAACTGAAACTTTTCCAGATGGTTCAATTTTAATTCCGGTTACGTACACGATGTGATTGGACCCATCAGGGAGTGATAACAGAATTTCCTGTCGCACAGTTCCCATGGATTGCCGGATAATCTCCAAACTTTTTTCGTAGTAAGGTACAGAAGGAGCCTTAGCTCCCTCCGCATCTTTCTCGAAATTATCTAAATCAGATAAATCGATATCATTCATCAAGGTCTTCCATCATATCTAAATCGTTTTCGATATCTGCCGCAGATGGTTTTGCCTTACCTTCGGGAGCAGAGTATTTTTCAACCTTGGAGGCAATAAGCGCATCAACCTCGGCATCAACAACAGCATTGCTATCGATTGCACCCAGCTGGTAATGACGTTTGATTGCGTCACGGAAAGGTTCGTGCTTGAACAACGGGCCCCAGAATTCGGTACAGTTAGTATCTTTTGCACGCCATGATTTTTCTTCGCGGACCATTTCACCGGTCTCAACATCAAGATATTCACGGTTATACCAACCAACTTTCGGTTTCACCACAAATCCGATTTCCATTGCCATATCAAGCAGGCCAGAATACGGGTCAATACCCCCATCGAATTTTACATCAATGAAGAATTTACTTTTCTCTTTGACCATACGAGATTTTTCGGCGTTCAGAACAAATTGGAAACCTTCAAGTTCTTTACCAGTTTCTTTAATCTGGCGTTTGCCGATAATGAATACGGTGTCCGCAGAATACATAACACCTGTACCACCGGTCATAACGGTTTTGCTGTACATCTCAATCGTCTCGATTGTATGGTTAACCGCGACACAAGGAATATCCTTGATACTAAAATATGGGGTAACAATACGGAACAGAGATTTCAGGGATTTAGCACGAGTCATATCGCCAACGACTTTTTCGTTCATCGCATCTTCTGTTTCTTTTTTCGATGCCATGTTACCGATTGAGTCAATAAAGATAATGACTTTTTCACCACGCTCAATTGCTTCAAGCTGGTTAACCATATCAACTTTCAATTGTTCAACCGACTGGATTGGTGTGTGGATAACACGTTCCGGGTCTACTTTCATTGCACGCAGATAGGCTTCTGTGATACCAAATTCTGAATCATAGAACAAACAGATTGCATCGGGGTATTTGTTCATATATGCAGAGACCATCGTTAAACCCATATTGGATTTAAAGTGTTTTGACGGACCAGCAAAAATAGTCAAACCGGACTGCATACCACCATCTAGTGCACCGCTGATTGCAATGTTCAGCATCGGGATTTTTGTACGAACTACATCTTTATCATTAAAAAACTTGGACTTGGTAAGAGTCGCGGTCATTTTGGATGTAGAAGCTTTAATCAAACGGGATTTCAAATCTGCAATAGACATTCATTTTTTCCATAGGCACCATTATATTTTTCTCACAGGTTTAAGATAGGATAATTATATCACTGTATTTTTAGAGCAATTAACGATTGAATCCACGATTAATTGCACGTTCAACAATCTTCCGGGTCTGACGTTTGTCCCACCAGTACATAAAACCAATACCAAATGCAGACAACAGCCACAGACTAATCAATAGCATACCAATCATAATATTTTTCTCGCAGTTCAGAGTAATTTAGTAAACGTTTCCACGTTTCCAGTTTTCTTCAGCCAAATGCTTATTACGCTTTTCTAATAGCAGCAAACCAATTACTGTTCCAACAATCAGAAGTAATAATAACATCAGTTAATACCTTGGCGCGCTTTCTCTTTAGCTACACATTTATTAATATAGCTCAGACGGTTTTGAGCAGAACGCTGATACATATCGCGATACTCATTGGCTTTTGGAGAACCAGTCTCCGCTGCCTGATAAGCTTCCGCGCGCATGATGTTTATCTGCATATTGATGTATGACATGCATACCTGTGAAATCTGGTTAACAGTGTCCAGGTCATTTTGGCGCTTGGTTTCTGCTTCCAGTTTAGCAATGATTTCGTCATGCTTCGCAGCTTGTTCGCGTTTGTACTCAATTTCTTGTTGAGCATATTTCGCGCAGTTATTTCCACATTGATTGTTGTCGCGTTTGTAGATAAGCCCAGTACCACCTTTGAAATCAAAGGAACCATTATGCACCTGACGGTCTGCAGCAATTCTTGCCTTACCAATCTCATTGGCATTAACAACATCGCCCTGGTAGGCACAACCAGATAACAGCATAACAGCTGCGATAGCTAACTTTTTCATTGTATTTTCCTCAATTAAAACATTCATAACGGGCTTGGAGTCCCAAAAATACCCAACCCAAAATTAAAGTTGGAATCATATGCGGAGTCATTATTGCCCAATAGATTGACATACTAAAAAATGCAATCAGTACAATAATTGTAATTATCTTCATTTGGTTTCCTTGATGATAATTACTTGTGCGTTTGATTTACGCTCAGCAACGAGTGCCCAAATAAATGCAATAAACCATCCGACCATTGTCCAACCTAACAGGAGGTTAACAAAGAAGATTCCGCAATTACTTTTGGTTCCTCGCAGTAGCGCGATAATCCACGGCAGAAAATATGCCAGTGCAGCCAGGAAGAAAGAACCAGCACCAAGAACAACAGTACCTGCAATTAATGTTTCCATTTTAATATCCTTAATTTAATCATCAGTAGTTGATGGAGTAATCATACGGCAATCCTTTGCCGTTGTAAACACTTAAAAATCAAACATATCAAAAAGAGATGCTTTTTTCTCGTAATCAACCTTAGCTGCTTCAGAGAACCCTGTTAACGGTTTGACAAAAGTCTTCTGGAACAGCGTGTTGTAGTCCATCCACTGCAAGACTTGGTCACGAATTTCAATCGGGAGTTCAATCCCTGATGGCCATGCAATCACGGTTTCGCCAAACGGGTTACCAACTTTAAGAGGAAGCACATACACCTTTTCCCCTTCCATGATTTGTGGAACAGTCTTCAACCCTTTGGTTGCACGCATGTAAGCGAGCACGCCTTTGATATGAGCCGGGCACTTAAATCCAGGGAAACCACCCTCATTATATTTCTGGATGTTGTTAACCGATGATACACCTGCGATGGTCATGTAGTTAAGCTCATTAAATTCCTTATTGAATTCCTTGAAGTATGTCTGCAGAGATTCTTCACCTTCTTGCAGCATACGGCGGATACATTCTTTCAGAGCTTTCTGACATGCTTTTGGTGTGCTCGACTTTTGAGTTTCCAGGCCCATGATTTTCAGTTTCGGAACAGCATATCGTGTGCCTTCCATATCGTACACGTTCAGAGCATAACGCTTCTTCGCCGTCCAGAATCCACCAACACCTTTAGAACCAAGCGGAGGACATGCAATCGCTTCACGGTCCATAAACATAAGGTGCTGTTTGTTGTTCATGTATTCAGCCAGCTCACGGAAAGCTTTATCGATTGCCGGTTCCAGACGGTCTTTCGCAAACTTGTCCATGAAGTCAACCAGGTGGTTTGTATCGCGGAATTTAGATTCGCCACCAACCTTTTTAATCAGGTTATCGCACTGGATATAAATGGAGTCAGTATCGCCATAGAATACGTATGTTTCGCCACTTGTACCACAAACACTATCAAAATATTCGTTAACTTTACGCTCAATCCACTGCAATGCAAGTTGTCCGAAAGATGTAATCGCGGTTGCATTTCGCAGGTCAAAGTAACGGAACCAGATATTACCCAGAGCACCATAACAACTGTTGATAAGCAGTTTACGGTTAATCTGTGCGGTCATGCCTGCAACTTCTTCCATTTGCGCTTTGTACAACATACCATTCAGAACTGTTTGATTCAGACCATGCAAGGCTGTTTTCATATTGTCATCAAAGTCATAACGATAATCAACTTCAGGCTCGGTTGTACCAGTTCCTGGATTACGCAGAGCTTCCTTAATCAGTTCACCATTACGTTGAGCCGCAAGCATATAACCTTTGTGCTCTTTACGCTGATTAAACACCTTGGTGACTTCTGTCGGAATAATACCCGCAACATCTTTAAAATACATCATACCGTTTGGAGCACAACTAAATGTATCAGATGGACGGTCAGCAGTTCCTGCAATGTATTCGTACATCGGCGCTGGCGCAAATGACCCGGCAATAGTTTCTGGACTGATGTTAATCTGTCGGATGATGCTCGGATACAGAGATGTTAAGTCACAGCTCATAACGTATTTGTATGCGTTTGGAATCGGTTCCTTAACAAATGCACCTGGGAACGATTGACGAACATGCGATTTGGTTTCCGGAATGACTTTGTTTTGAGTCTTCAGGCTGTTAAAGATAATCGCATCCCAAGTTTTGATTGGGCTGAATACAGACTGAATCTGCATTTTTGCGTAATAACCCATTGACTGGCTAAGGTTAATAAACTGTCGTTTACGGTCAATCTGTACAACACGATAAACATCGATGATGTTATAAGAAATATACCGTTGGTGATTTGATTCACGCAGTTTAGAAATCGGACCATCATACGGGAGTTTACCAACACCTAGCTCAGATTCTGCAACATAATCCAACGAATAAGATGGTTGGTTTGTGAAGCTGAACTTTTTGTACAGGTCCAGATAATCCAGAACAGAGATACCCAGAATCTGAATGATTTCTTGTTCTTCCCCGAAACCGTTGTTAATGACCTTAACTTTTGTACGACGATGTGGACTCAGTCGTTTTGCCGTAGCTTCACCAAATACATTTTTAAGGCGGTTGTAGATATATGGAATATCAAACTTCTCGATGTTCCAACCAGTTAACATAACCGGAGTTTTCTCGTTCCAGAATACCAAATACTGCTGGAGCATTTCTTCTTCTGAATCGAAAGCCATATAAACAATTTTTTCCAGGATTTCTTCAGGGACTTCATCGCCGCCATCTTCTTGCAGCTTGGCAGCAATATCAATAGACCATTGCTCCACAGTGGCGTATGGTGAGCTCAAAAGGTCAAAGACATAGAATTTATCGTCTACCGAATCATAGTGCGTCAGGGCATCAATAGGGTGACGTGCTTCAGACGGTTCAGGGAACCCATCAGGAGATGTCACCTCGATATCGAAGTTAGCCACACGGATTTTACTTGAATCGTATTTGATTTCGTGCGGGTAACGGTCGGACAAGTATGCGAGTTTAAAGTCATCCATACCCATAGCTTCGAGACCCATGTCATTCATTCGCTTCATCCACTGGGATGCATCACGCATGGAATCGAATTCTTTTTTCACACAACCTTTATTATAGATGTCTGTATACTTTGCAGCCTGGTCTTCGCGGGCGTGCATAAACAAGCATGGAGCATAAGGGATTTCACGAACACGTTCATGACCGTTCTTGTCAATATATCGTTCGAGCAGATTGTCACCGATTTGTTCGATAGTTAAATAAAATTCTTGCATTTGGTTTCCTTTATAGTCGAGTGATTGACTTTTGTTTTATGACTTGATGCTATTATACTACAAAAGGGACCGAAGTCCCTTTGCTTTAAATTAATTGCCAATTGTATATTTGGCTACGAGCTTCCAGTCGTCTTTTTGTTTAAAGGAGATAACACGGAAGTTGTTTGTTACTGCGAACAATTCATTATGCTCTTCTTCTTTGATAGCGATTAAGCCCCAGTCTTCGAGCAGTTGAGCGATGGAATCACGGCGCTGATAGTCTTCGCCATCAATATCCACCTGACGACCATCCATACGCAGCATTTCTTTGAAGTGAACAATATAGTAACGACCTTGCTTCTGGAGGATGTGGCAGCTCTGGTACAGTACACGGTCTTTATTATTTGCGATGCCCATACGGGTCAGAGTTTCTTTAACTTTCAGGAAGTCTTCAGGTTGCTTTAATGTAATTTCAATCATTTTACCATTCCAATATTTGTTTTTTAATTTCTTTTTGTTCTTTCACATTACTGGTAACGGTCTTTAAGAATTCATCCGTTACCAGACCTTTTGTCTTTTTCAAAACATCTTTAAGACTACCTTTGACTTTCAATGTTTCCATATACATCAAAGCATCATCTGCATTAATTGTATAATATTTCATTAAAAGCTTTAACACAAGCTGAACGCTGACTACATCCGGCTCAGCCTTCGCCCATTTACCATAACGCTTGCCTTGCGGAACCGCATGCAGCAAATAATTATAATGCTGTTGGTCTGTTAACCCGGAACCAATTAAGTTCATCACGTTCACCTGCATAATGCAATCGACATGTTGGCTCAATGCGTTTTCCAACCAGAATTTATTGTAGTTTTCCGATTGAATCAGGTTCCGTGGTTTTTTACTAACGGTTATGTCATTAAGAATCGCGAACAATTCATTTTCTGCTTTCTCTTTGTATGAATCGGACAATTCCTGAATTTTGTTAAAGTCGCGTGATTTCCACGCAACCTCATGTTCGTTTAATTGAACGTCATCATCAAAGAGACTTACAGCCATTTCATTTCCCCAGCCAGTTGAGCAAACAGATAAGTCAAGTGAACTTCGGTATTGGCTGCAATGCCATGGTACTGATTATTCTCACCCACAATCTCATACATACGGATGATGCTTGCACCAGTCAGTTTGCCATACATTTCATCAGCCAGCTTTGCAATGAAGCTTGAATAATCATTTGCATGCTTAGGAGCCAGCCCACGGAGAACTTTAAAGTTACGGTCCTTAAGGGCATCAATCACATCATCAATTGGTGTGCGATTGTTTGTCACGATGCTCAGAATACCGGAATCGATAACACCTTTTGCAGAGTAACGGTCAAGCTCATTAATTGTCTTACGCAGGTCCGGGAAGTTATGCTTAACCAGAGCAGCAACAACTTTCAGGTCTTCGATTTCAACGCCTTCGTTTTTACATATCGCGACTGCACGATGAATCATCTCTTTCATCATAGTAGTCTGGTCAGCTGGAGTTGCTTCACCAAACTTAATTACGCGGCAACGAGACTGCAACGGAGTGATGATACCATCGATATTGTTCGCGGTCATAATGATTGAACAGTTGCTCGAATATGCTTCCATGAAGCTACGAAGATGCCGTTGTGATTCAGCCAGACCTGCACGGTCAAACTCATCGATAACGATTACCTTGCGGCGACCTTCGATTGATTTAGATGATGCAAAGCGAGTCAATTCATTACGCACAAAGTCAATTCGGCAATCGGAGCCGTTAACAAACAGCATATCAGAATTTGTATCCGCGCACATAGCTTTCGCAACTGTTGTCTTACCAGTACCAGGGGAACTACTGACCAGAATCAAGTTAGGAATCAAACCTTTTTTAACAATCGCCTCTAATGTTTCTTTATCATGAGCAGGAAGAATACACTCTGATAATGTACCTGGGCGGTATTTTTGTTCCCACATGAAGTCGGATTCGTTGACTGTCAAACCGTTAATTACTGTTGCCATTATTATTTTCCTCATTAAATTTTTTAACTATTTTATTCAATTCATTGGCTGAATAATTATACCCATAGTTCCGCAAAAGCGTACTGAACTTACCACGCTTTGGTTTATCCAGCTCTATCCAAATTTTTAACAGTTCATCATAGTGATTCCAAACTTCAGAACGCTGCCATAACGAACAATTCAATTTATGTGTTTTACTAAATGTTCGAGATACACCAGTACGTGATTCAGACATTTGTCTACGAGTTTCTTCTGTATGAAAATCAACTCCACCATTACCGCCTGGATGAACATTAACACATTTATTTCCATATTCAATAAGACCTTTGGCAACAATCAAAGATTCATAGTGTTTAGCTTCTTTGAAAGTTTTTACTTCTTTAATAATTTTTGTATCGAATAACCAAAGCCCAGGAGTTAAATCATTTTCTTTTCGACAAGCTTTAATAAACGTTCCACTGCCGTGATATTCTTCACCGGTCAAACGATGTCTACCAAAATAATGATAAACATCGTTTGATGTAGTATTTGTTATTTTTGTATGATAACAAATGTATGACATTTTATTCTCCATGGGGCCGAAGCCCCATTTATTAATCTTGGAATTCGTGGCTAGAGCCTTGTTCCATTGCAATCACATAGCTTGCTTGTGTGCCTTCAAACTTCGTAGCAAATTTATCGTCTTTCGCCCAAAGCATAACACGGTAATCAGCCGGAATCATTTTCATGTTCAGTTTGTTAATGATAAATTTAAACGCTGCATCACCTTCGTAATCGCCACACACCAGGGAATACAATGGACGCGCTAACTCTTTATCTTCGAGCTGATTATAACCATGGATAACAATCTTACCGTCTTTGTTGGTGATTGCAAAAGTATCCAGAGACAAACCACCAGCCACACGCAGAAGCTGTTGCAGGTCACTACCTTTCAGGTCGAAAATAACCTTAGCTACCGGGAAAGGAATCTTCTTAGCAGGGAACACGATAGTGCTCGGGTCTGCTGCAGGCCAGTGAATCGTTGAACGTTGGTCTTTGATAATGATGTTTGATGCGTCTTCAGCCAGAGATACTTCAGCTTGGTCAGTTACCAGGCCCAGGATACTTAAGAAGCCGTTCAGGTCATAAATTGCAGCTTCAAAGTCAATTGTATCATTGATTTCGGCTTCGCCATATGACGCTCCAGTTACGGAACGAGTCAGGATGGTATTACCTGGCTTAAGCATAATGCCAGAGTAAATGGAAGTGAAGTTTTTCAGAACTGCGATAGTGTCTTTAGAGAATTTCATTTAATTACCTTTTATTCAAATCAAAATTAATTAAGCAACAACTGCCATTTGTTTGCGGATAGCTTCCGGAAGAGATTCAATATACTCTGGAAGTTGTGCAGCAATAATAGAACCAGCTTGCACCAGATGGTCATCAGAGTTAACACAATAATCATCTTCAAGACGTTCGGAACCGTCGCGGTCGATAACCGGTTTAGCACCAGCAGCCAGTGAATCGTTATAGTGATTACGCATCAGTTCAATCCACTTATCAGATACATCAGTATCAATCACACCATACAGCATGAATTTAATTTCTTGCGGCAGAGACTGCAGACGGGTAGCAGACGCTTCATCACATGCCAGGACCCAGGATTTGCGCACACGGTTTTGGTTATGTGGGTTAGCGTCGGTGCGGATGGTTTTAACTTGGATATCTTTAGCAGTTACGTTGTTCATAATATTCTCTCTATTCATTATCAATTAATCAAAGTATTCATATGCGAACCAGGCATTGTGTCTGTTCGCGATTATTTTAACATATTCTTCACCGAAAGCGTTTTGCAAGTCACGTTCAGTGACAAGGTGTTCATCTTTCGAAAAGGTATTAACTAACACATACCGTTTAATTTCAGGGACTGCCAGTAAATGCTGCCCGGTTAAGAAGTCAGCCATAATAGCCTCTATTATAACATCCTTGTTTAAAGCATTATTCCATAACAGTGAATCGACCAACTTTTTTCATCTGGAGATGCTGCCCGTATGCTTCCGGGTCATGGTCTCGGTGACTGATAATAAAGATGTTGGTGTCTTCCAATTTGTTCAGGATGGTAGCAATTGCTTTAACACCCTCTACATCAGTGGCCGAGTCAAAAACTTCATCCAGAATCAATGTGTTAATATTAACACCAGATACTTTCGCAGCAATATCGCGCCATGTAAACAGCAATGCAATATCGATACGAGCTTTTTCACCCTGGCTAAATGATGCATAGCTGAAGTCTTCACGACCACGAGATTTAATCGTTTCGTTGAACTCTTCATCTAACGTAAAGCTATAATCAGCTTCCATAACTTTAAGATAAGCGTTTATCTGCTTATTAAAGATAGGAATATATTTCTTAATAATCGCGCCCTTAATACCAGAATCTTTCAACATATCCGTTAGGATACCACGTTGATATTTTTCCATCACAAGGTCAGATTTCTGTTTGACTATTTTATCAAGCTGGTCTTGAAGCATTTTAATGTCTGCCGCGTGGTCAATGAATTCTGACTTGGCTTGCTCGATTAATGCTTTAACCTTTTTAGCCTTTTCGACAGTCTGGACTAAGGTTTGTTTCTTAGTTTGAATGTCTTGTGCTATTGTACGCTGGTTTTGTCTTGCAGCAGAATACGTATCAAATTGCTCCTGAACAGCATTCTGACGAGCTTTATGCTTATCAGCCGATGCATTACATTCTTCAATCTTTGACTCAATCCTGGCGACAATAGGGTCTCCTGGATGCAACTGACTAGCACAAGTCTGACAACAACCGCCTTTCTCGTACAGGCTGACAACCTTTCGATAATCGTCAATCTTCGATTTAATCAGGAATGATTCCTGCTTTAACTTCGTGAGTTCATGCTCGGGGTCTTCTCCCAAGATTATTTCAGTCAGTCTTGTCGTTGCTTCTTCGATAGTTGCCTTGATTCCACGTGCTTCTGTAGCAAGTTCATCATACATCGTTTGCAGTCGCAACAGATTATCACCTGACAATTTTCTTTGACGGTCTTCATTGTCCTGATAGATTTTAATCTGTTGAACGATACCGTCATGCTGTACATCCATAACCTGGATTTGGCTATTGACTTCGCGGATAAGAGATTTGTTCAGCTTATCCATATCGGCCAGTACAGAAACCTCTAACAGGTCTTCGACGAGTTTTCTTCTTGCAGGAGTGGATAGGCCCATAAAAGGGGTATATCCAGCTGTGCCGAGTACGACGATTTGTTTGAAACTGGCGTATGACATTCCGATAAGCTGTTCAAATTCCGCTTGGAAGTCTTTACTGCTGGCAGATTCATCAAGACGTTTACCGCCACAAGAGATTTCAAAAACATTGGGTTTTTGCCCGCGTTTGATATAGTATTCTTTTCCATCATATTCCATCCACAATTCAACGAGCATATCTTTTTTGTTGCTCGAGTTAATCAACTGGCCTTTCTTTACATCACGGAAAGGCTTACCGAACATAGCAAAGGTAACCGCTTCAAGGAACGTAGATTTACCCGCGCCATTCTTGCCGGTGACCAGAGTTTTCTGGACTTTATCCAGTTCAACAGTAATCGGTTGAGCACCAACCGACATAATATTTTTATAGATAACTTTCTTAAGCTTAAAAGTCTTCACAAAAGATTCCTTTTAATGTATCTTTTAGACCATTCTATCATATCATCATAATCTAAAAAGCATTCATCAAATTCAGCCATGCAAACCACTCCCTGCGCCGTTTTTGATGTGATATAAATTATTCCGATATATCTAGAATCTTCTTCGGTATAATCAATATTTGCTACAAATTCATCGTCAAGATTAAATTCAAAAGTCTTCATCATAATAAGCATCCTTGATGCATGATTCAGCCATATGAATTAATGTCTCTGGAGTATCATCTTCCATTACATTAAAGCTAAATTCCACGGCCCAATCGGTGACTACATAGACTTTGATAAGTTGACCAGTTTCCCGGTCAGTGATAGCTTCAAACCAATACTTAATAGTATTCGGTTGATTATCGTCGTCAACCACATCACATTCGCGGATATGCTCAAGCCCCGCTTCATTAAAATCATAAAGTCTCATGGTTGCACCTCAAGATATAATTTGTTGGCCAATGCTTTGAGAGCTTTTGATTCTTTCTCATTGGCGTCAGGTAATGCATCGATATATTCTGCCATCATATCAGTTAAGCGTTTTATGTCTAACTCTTCTTCGGAGTCAGTCGTATCAACACTGTTATCAACCTTATTGACAACACGCAATTCATGCACACGCTTTTCTAATTCGGATTCGAACTTGGTCAGGTCTTTATCGACTTTTTCTACAATAACACGGACTGATAAGTCTTTGAAGTCGTCGTAGTTAATAGTTTCGTTTGGATAGAAAATCTTCCGATGCCAGGTGGTTTCATTCGGAATAAATTTCATCTCTTCGGTTTCGGTATCAAATTCCCAGAACCCGCGCGGGTCGTTCTCATCACCTGCTGTTAATGTCCATGGTGTCCCGATGTACTTAACGTTTGCAGCTTCTGAAATGGTATGGAAGTGTCCAGACCAAACCTGCTTGTACTTCTTAAGGAAATCAGGCTCAAGCCCGTGAGATTTCAATCCTTTATAGAAATAAAACCCGGTTAATTCCCAGTGACCGATGCAATATTCAGCACCAGAAGTTTTGATGTGTTGATGAATGTCGGTTGCGTTCTCGTCGCACATCCATGGAATCATATCAATCTGACAACCGTCAAAATCAACAGTCGTTGGCTTATCGTAGATTTTAACATGGTCATACTTATTCAGGAGTTCAGTGATAGCATTAGGATGAATCTTATTCTTCAGATTCATGTCATGGTTCCCGACTATCGTGTGCATAGTAATTCCTGCTTCACGAAGGAGTTCCATAATCTCGCGGCTGAATTCCATTGTCTTATGCGTTACGGCCTTACGGACGTCAAAAATATCACCATATTGAATCCAGACTTTAATTCCATTCGCTTTGGAATATGCAATAGCCTGTAAAATACCATCACGTTGAATGTTTTGAGCCCATGGGTCGTCAGCTTTGACACCCAAGTGCCAATCACCTAAATTTAAAATTTTCATAAGCCAAGCGCCGTTATCGCAGTGCAAAATAAAATTATTGAAATGAACCCGTCAGGAGTAGAAAAGAATCCTATCCAACAAGCTCGTGTGAATGTGTAGAATGCCATGAATAACACAACATATCCTAAAAATAATTCCATATAATCTCCTCAGTTGGTTCATTTTATCATCCCGAATATAAAGCAAAAAAGGAAGCACTAGGCTTCCTTTCCAATTAATACACCATACAGAGGTTCGCGATTGGACGTGAACTTGATTTTCTTATAAGTAATGGTACCTTCATTTTCTGCTTTAATACGAGCGGCTTCAAATTGAAGTATCATCTCATTTTTGTCAGATTTAATCTTATCAAAATCCGTCGAATTCGTCATTCATATGACCTCTTAAACTTTTTCGTATTCGTCATTCATAAGCTTAAAAATCCGGGTGTTCGTCTTCAAAGCAACCGATATTCATCGCTGCCACCATTTCTTAAGTTGATGAGAATCTACCCAAACCTTGGCTACGGGCTCAATCCGAAAAATTTCATCGGAATACTGCCCAACCATTTTATATTCGGTTTCAGTCTGCTTGATACAGATATTACCATATGAGCGAAGTCTGAAAGCGGCTCCAATAAGAAGCCGTTTAAAGGGTTTATTTACTAATGCCATTTACGATTTCCCAAATTTGTTTGCGAGTAGAATCCCACATCAACTTAATCAGGTCTTCCGTAACTGGTTGGCGGTAAATTCCACGCAGTTTAACTAAAGCATATTTGTATGCTTCAAAATTGTTTTCCAGCACTGCCCCTTGAGCATGCTTATTCAGTCGTGCAATTTCACGAGCATTCTTTTTCAGAATCTTTGCTGCTTGACTCTGTGCTTCAAGTGCGTTCGCTTCTTCGAGACGTTCCTGTGCTTCTTCAATCTGCTTATCGGTCAGTTGAGAAATATCTGGAGCTTGCATATTAATCCTTGGGAGTTAACTCAATTGTAAAATATAGATTAGCATTATCCACATGATAACGGTAATCAACGTTATTATCCGGTGAAGTAAATTCCAGATTCCGGACGTTTAAAGGGTCGATATCAATTGGAAGACCTTTTATGTCTCGCAGATAAAGTTTAATGAAATATGGGAGCGCAGTAAAGTCTTCCTCGATTTTATCTAAAAAATCGGTAATATCAAATTGATGTTCCATATAAAAAATCCAAATCACCTTCTTTATCTTTGGCGCTCTTATCAGACCCTGGCGCTTTAACTAAAGAGGATTCGTACTGTGTCATTTTGTCATAGATGTCCTGGATAAATGTTTCATCAGCCAGAGCCACCATATCGTCGTCACGTGAATCATACACGTTATGGACGAAGTAGCTATATTTCTTTGCCATTTCTTTACGTTCTTTTTTGATACGCTGAACGAAAGCATTGAAGCAAGCCATTGTTATGTAAGCATGTGGATTATCGTATTTTGTTTCGTCGAAGTTGTGAAGACCTTTTATTGCGGCCTCAATTCCGTCTGCAATCATTTCTTGCTTCCAAGATTGGGTATATCCGGAGAAGTTGAAACGTTTGCTAAGACCTTCGGCTATAAGCATAATTGCCAGACCAATAACATCGTTCTGGCGAATAATTTTATTCGGGTCGGTGTTCGCATTCAGCTTCTGTTTCCACTCCGAAATAGCTTTCAAAAGCTCTTTATTATTTACATAGTTATTCTTGGTTAATTTAATTTCGTTCATATCGCCTCACTTAGTATATGAATATTATATCATCCTTGATACAAAGCATTAGCGAAGTAAACAGTAAGCCTGAAAGACCTTCTCCATAATTGCCTTAAATTCATGAATGTCAATATAAGGAATAACCTCGGCATCACTAATGAATTCCATCAGACGGTCATGCTCGTTGCGGTATTGTCCTTCATTCAACATGCCGATATGAGACTCCCAAGAGCCATATCCTTCTGCATGCGGGAAGAATGTTATTTTCATGAATTCATCCACCCAAAACGTTCCCAGGTCCTGGACGGATACCATTGTATGATTGATGTGCATCAGTACACCATCTGAGCAGCTTCTAAAACATCGTCAAGCTTATCAAACTGGTCAACATAATCAATCCCACCAACTTCATCTTTGGCATACAACCAATACTGTTTAAATTCATATTCGATAATAAAGTGGTCACCTTCAATCTGGAGAACACCAGCATTATTAAATTGAACTGCATAACCCGTAAAGCGGACATCATTCAGGAGTTCTTCTTTCATAGTAATCATTTCCAGGTTTTTATCGTAATTAGAGAGTTTTATTTTAATCATTTAAGTAGTCCAGGAATTCGTCTAATGTCATGCCTTCCGCCCAAGCTATTTTAGGGTCAGGCATTTTCATATAAGTGGTCTTAGAACTTATAGGAAGTATCCTGAAATCATGACGACTTCCACGTAGCATCTTAGCCTCTTTTATAATAGTTTCACTATTAACCATCATAGATGTACGTTGGAAACCAGATAAAGCTTTAAGGACGATTATGGCTGATACACCTTCTGGTAAATTATTCATTTCGCACCCTTAACAATTTTCAGGTCAACAAAACCTTTCTTGCGCTGGGAATTCATGCGCTTGATGGCTTTGTCAGAAACTTCTTTGTTTTCACGTGGAAGCGGCAGACCAAACGCTACTACATCAAATTCATTCAGGATATACTGAACAAGGCTTTCACGGATACGCGCTTTACCCATTGTCTGACCTTCTGCAATAATCAACTTCTGTACATCGCCTTCCCATTGGTCCAGAATCTCAGGGGTAACGAAACCAGATTTCATCAGAGTGTTGACTTTAGCAAATGCGAAATTAGCGATGGTGTTAGTGATAGATGCAGTCATGATATATTCCTCAGTCTCATTAAATTAAAATTTTATTATCCTAGGGTCATTATACCATGACCCCGTTGGTTTTTATTGCGCTTTTGCAGCTTTCCAGCCTTCATACATCATTGCGACGGATAAAAGCAATGCACCTTCACATGCTGCATACTTATTATTCCAAAACCAGTTTAGAAAAACTTCATCCTCAACACCAGAGTGTTTCATGTTCTGGAAAAATTTGGAACGTTCTTCTGCGATGCGTTGTGACAATAAAGATTGTGGATTCATATTTTCCTCAGCTATAGTAATAACAGATATTAGCTTTGCGTTTGGCTGTTCGATGTGAAGTATTGTAATCCGGTTCGTCATCCACGTAAACATCCTTTTTCAGCTTTCTCACTTCCCCGCGAGCAATTCGGTTCTGTTCGTTTTTAACTTCAGAAGAAATACCACGCATACGCTTCCATTTGTCTGAACGGAAAATATTTTCTTCAACTTGTTCCTGACTTACACCATCAGGCGCCTGACGACGCCCTGAATAATAAAAATCTTTTACAGACAATTCTTTACGACGGATAGTTTTACCCATAGTTACCTCAACAGTTTGTATCCAATAAGATTTTTAATGTACTGGATATCTTTGACATCCAAATCCAACTTAAGGTCTTTCAGACGGTCGCCCAGGGTCAAAAAGGTTACATGTTTCCAATTCTTCACTGGGCAACAATAAGTCTTAGGGCCATTTGCAATTTCAATATTCTTATCAGTGACGGTGATAAAAATCAGGCGTTCATCATCAAGATTAAGGGTGGCGACATTTTTCATTGAATGTAATTTCAGGCTCATAATTTAATTTCCTTAGCTACTGAACAAAATACACCACGGTCACAAATCATTTTAATATTAAGGTCAATTATAGTATACCACACATCCAGGCTAGATATTTCAGTTACTAGAACAGCTTTGCCGTTGATTGAATAATACTGGTTGACTTTAATTTCTTTATCTTGGATAGTCATTATGTTTTCCTCATCAGTAGTTGATGGGATAATGATACACCGTTCAAAGGGGCTTGTACACCCCTAATCTTCAATTAAGTCCTGGTCATACCCCAGGGATATCAGTTTTGTTTTAAAGGCAGGAATATTGGTCATTTTTTCATCATTGACAAAAATCACCGGGTAACGAATGTTAAGGGTAGGATATCCACCACGCTTAGCCAAAGACACGATTAAAGGCCTGTCATAAGCGATTTCAGAGCCTTGCTTGTTAAGGACTGAATAGAATGTATAAGGAAGGTTTAAGGAGCCCAGAAGGCTCCTGACGTGCATACAACCTGGGCATCGACCTACTTCTTCGGGGATACCATAGATTTCAATCTTAGTCGAGTTTTGACCCACAGGAAATCACTCCTTGGTAGTTCCAGGTTTTAATAACTTCTTCATCGCTGGAAGTTGCGTACGGGACATAAATCTGAATAAGGAAACCTGTGTCATCGAAAGAGAAATAAACCGTCGGTTTGATTCCATGAATCTCAGATAGAGCATAGATATCTTTAAGGTCTTCTTCTTTATCAGCAAAGAATTTCGGGTCCAGGTCACAGTCGTGGAAGTACCATTCATCACCGAACTTGTCCCATGCAGTCCAATTAGTAGCTACATATTCTTCAAAACGTTTCATTCTTTCACCTTCATCATTTTAGCAATAACACTATGGACAGCCTGGATTCGTTTGTCGAACTCAGACCCTTCAAGGCCCTTTTCAGTACTCAGGGCACCAATCATCACAAACAGCAATCCAAATGGGACGACCAGGATTAAAAGGCACACAATAAACAGGACAAATGTAATATTGGCCAGGATATCAGAAACAGCATTACGAAATTTGTTCATTAGAAAGGTCCTGTATTGGTTACGAGGAATAGCCATTGAGAAGGATACTCCTCACCCATCAATCGTATTAAATTGTTTATAGCTTCGCCAATACAATACACAATAATTCCATAAAAATTAATCATTTAAGCGATTTCCTCAGTTGTTTTTTAAATGAAGCTTGTAGTTTAGGCTTCGTATCAGATTCATTATAAGTCATGCCGTTCAAAAGCATTTCCTGAATCATTTCTTCTTTCCCCAGGCGACCGAACTCTTTAGCTTTGTCGGTCACAAAATTAGGGTGAATATTGTTTTCGGTATAATCAGATTTCAGATAGACAAGCAAACTCTCTAACCATTCCAGGTAGTCAACATCGCGACCTTTCAGACCCGAACGGCTGAACTTATGCTTCATTTGCCCTTCTGTTCCATTGCACAGATTGCATAGTAACCCGCGAACCTTACCGGCTTTTGGTCCGTTCAATTCGTGGTCATGGTCAAGATGGTTGGCCTGAACATCAGAGTCCAAATCACGGTGGCAAATTGGACACTTACCAGCTTGTGCATCATAAAGTTTTTGTTTTTCTTCTTTGTATAATTTGCCAGTCAACAACATAATAAACCCTTACCATTATTAGATAAGGGTATTTATTAAACATTATAAAATGCGCGGTGCAACCGTTTAAATTGACGAATCATCTTTTTAGTAGGACGAGTATACAATCCTACACAGGTAGCCATAAACTGGTCAGTTGGACTTCCTTTAATAAGAAGTTTCCAGACCTTGACACCATTTAACTTTTCGGTATAGACTAATGCAGTTTTCATGCGACCTCAAATTCATTATCATCGTTAGTCCAAAAACACCAGAATGAAGCTTTAGTATCTTCAAACATTTCTTTAGTGTATTCGTATACCTTACCATTGAATTCGATAGCAGTTACGCCAATGATTTCAGGATTGCCCCATGGAGAAATCTCCACCTTCAAGATTTTAACTTCAGCACCTTCACAGAGCTCGCCTGACTCAAAACCGCGATTGCCGTTTAATTCAGGCCAGTCAACATAATGGTCGACATCTTCTTCAGTAATACGAACAGTTTTACCTTCAAATTCAAATAAATTCATCAGAAGGCCTCATCAGAAAAGCGGAGTTGAGCTTCAAGCCAATGAATGTAGTCAGCTGCGGCAAAAATTAAAGCAGATTCTTCATCGGGTAACTTACGAGAATCCGACAATTCATAAAGCGAATGTTCAATCAGACGGCCTTTATGACGGCCAATTTCAATTTTGGTACTCATATCCAAACTCCATATCGATTAAATCATTGTTTGAAGGTTCATTATAATCTATTTCGGAATCGTTGTAAACAGGTTCCTCTGGCTCGACGGTTTCCCATCGAGCGGTATACCATGGTTTTATAGCGTAATCCATTCTCTGATAGTTTGGGTTACGACACGTTCTTGGAGCTTGACCAGTTCAACAGTCGGGACCATATGGTCCCAGTCAGTATGATAAGAACCAGTACGAGTTTCGTTTACGGCCACATGCACGTTATGTTTTTTGCTGAAATAAATTGCTTGGCGATATTGGTATTTGCCGGTTTGTGTCCATTCACCTAATTCAACCGGAACCAGGTAGTCCGAAAATTCAAACTCGTATGATTCAGTAAACGCATCATGGTCTTCAATGATTTCGCTTAAAACAGCATCAACATCTAATTCATTTTCAATAGTCATTGGTCACTCCAATAGCTTGATACTTCAAAATCAGGCTCGCCGTCGTCCCAGTACCAAGGGCCCATGGGATGCCAATCGCCATGCTTATCTTCTTCATATACTTCAGATTCAAGGCCAACGTATTGCCATTGGACTTCATAAGCAGTGCCGCCGATTACAACAGTGTTCTCACCATACGGGTTAGCCACAGCAAAGTCAATACCTTCTGCTTTCGCCAGGGCTACCATGTATTCATAGAGTTTATATTCCAGGTCGTCTTCGTTACCATCGCCCAGATAAATTGTTTGTCCGTCTAATTCACTCATAATTCCACCATAAATTTGTCAATCATTTAAAGTTCCAGAATGAAGCACCAACCAGAAATAAAGGCCAACAAATCATAGACGTTAGCCACCAGCAAAAGTCACCTGCACCGAAATCATCTAATTTAGCTAGGGTCTTAGCATAACCAATACCGATGATAAGATACAAAATACCCAACAATAATTCAATCATTTGAAATATGCTCGCAGTTGGTCGAAGCCACCAATATGACTTCCGTCAGGGGCAAATACTTGCGGCATGGTCAAACCAATTTGGGATTCGCGACCAAGTGCAGCCAGGAGTTGAGCAATCTTCTCATCATCAAACACACCTTTTTCCGGCATAACATTGATGAATTCGTAAGGTTGTTTTTTAACGTCAAGTAGACGTTTTGCATTATCGCAGAAAACGCAGCGATGAATAGATGAATCATAACCATATACTTTAAACATATTATTCCTTAATTCCTAATACTTGTTTGAAGGTCTCAGTATAATCGGGGTATTGACCGGTTTGTTCTTTATGTTTGACCATAATACCATAAACTTCTGAACGCATATTATTATATGAACGAGTTAAAGCAGATTTCAATACTGAATAACTATCCGGAAGTTTACCGTGTTCTTTATAATAGGCCAGAGTTAATTCACGGACCACCTTATCAGCAGTCTCAAGATATTCTTTACGCTTTGCCATTTTCTTCTCGCGGACTGATTACAAGTGATTTACCATCAAGTGCTTCCAGGATGTCTGACACTAAATTATCCGGCATGGGCTGGACTTCACAAATTTGTTTTGCGAAGTCATTTATATCCAAAGCACATTTTTCTTTAAGCTTTTTTAATTCGTCTAAATTAATCATTTTCTTCTCGCTCAAATTTGTGTTTACAATGTCTGCATTTATAACGAAGATTGCTAGTCTGCCAATGGACTAACTGGACCTGTTCAGTTCCGCATTCTGGACAGTTTGGAACGCTCTTAGAAGCGCGTTCACGGCGGCGAACCATAGCCATTACCATATCCCAATCGGGAACCTGACTATAATCATCACAGCCATGAATCTTTCCTAACTGTACAAGGTCTTCGCCTTCGGCGTTTTCAATAAATTTTAAAAGACCTTTATTAACCCCCGCTGCAGGGGTCCATTCTGGAAATGCAGTTTCTGCAATATCTTCAGCTAAACGTTGTTTCATTTCAGCAGCTCCAGAGCCTGTTCCAGTTTATCCAGACGATTGGTTGATTCTTCCCAAAGTCGCTTGGCTTTTGTATAGTCTTCAGTTGCCTTTTTATTAATAGCAAGAGCTTCATTATACGCCGTTTCCAGAGCAACAATTTCAGGTAACTTGGATTTAGTAATTGGTGTAGGAGCCATGATAGGGCTATTCAGATTATCAATCAGGTCTTCAAGGGTGGTTTCTTGCGGTGCATTCATAATTTCCTCATTTTTCTTTTTATGGATTTCTGCAACAGTTGGTTGCTTTGCACATTTAACTTCGCGTAATGTCACCACAATTTTCCAACCTTTCCAACCATGAGTACTGGTGATAGGGTCTACTTTAATTTTTTCAACAGTACGCATATAATTAAGGGCACACTGCATCTGTGAAGTAAGCGTACTCGCAGCATCAAAATACTTTTTGACATTTTCTGGGGTAGCCACTGGCGTAAAGAATCCATACTTAGCTGTAATAATTACCTGGTTTGCACCAGACTCTTTAACCTTTATCATGTGCTCTGCCAAATGGGAGATAGTGCGATAATCGCCACCCATCAATTTTGTCGCTGATTTGATGATAGACATTTTGTTATCTCTGAATTCACGAGCCCAGCAATTTGCGAATTCAGAAACAGTATAGCCTTGATTATCAAGGTAGTATTTTTCAACATCACCAAACCAATGATATCCAATTGTACCTTTACCACGTCTGGATTCAACACCAAACTTATTAAGAAGGTCTTTATTAACTAGGTATGCCAGGACTCGGGAACCTTTAAAAGTTTTCTTGATATCATCATTACTGGCACGACTCGCAATAGTCGCGATGTCTTTTTCAAAGCGACAAGATGCAACAATAGTCGAATCAATCTGATTTAACCAGGAATTGATAATTGAAAGGATAGCCGATTCACCTGTTAATGGTTTTACTTTTGTGTCGATATTGGTGTTAAAGGCCTGGATATATTCGTTACGTGTCATAGTGTTCTCCTCATAAAGTAGGAATTCATTATACTCCCTCCATCCTTGGAAGTAAACATTATTTTAATGCTTTGATTGCAGCTTGCAATTTATTGCGTTGTTTTTCCATGTTCTTGATGCGATTCAGAACATCCTGGATACCCTTTTTCTCATCTTCAATCAGACCATTTAAACGGTTGACTGATTCCTGGATAGCATCAGCATGATGTTTCTCAATAGGCTTCATTGGTGGGTTAAAGATTTCAAGAGAGCTGTTTGGCTGGATTTTCCATTGATACATATTTTTAACTTCCAGTGGTGAAATTTTAGTCTGGTCGTAAGATTTAAACTGACCTGTAACTGCTGGGTTATATGTCGCAGTAGGGATATGTTCTGCCATTTCTGGTTCCTTTTTCTCTTGATAAGGTGCATAAGACAAAAGATATTCTTTAGTTAATTTAATATCAATGACTATAGTTTTAAGGAATTTTTCCGTTTGGTGGATATAATTTGTATCTTCTTCAAACGTGTATGCTTCAACAGCATGGCGCATATAAAACAGCGCGATACCCATAACCTCTTTAAAGGTATCACAAAGAGCAACGTCGCCCTTGGTGGTTGGTTTGAACTTAATCTGTATACCATCATTCTTGATATTGATAATCAAGTTACTGGAATTGAAATTATAGTTCTTGATGTTAACCGGAGCTTTACGAATACGAAGTCCAGCTGCCAGGATTTCCTTGATGCTCTTACGAACCGTGGCACCAAACAAAAACGCTGGGCGGCGGCAGTAATCATTCAGAGAGTTAATTCTTACAATACGTTGACCATACCCCTGGGTGGCAGAACCTGATTTAATTTTGCCAAAGTTAACCAGAGAATTCATCGCGATAAGACGGGTTGCACGTCCTTCACGCTGTTCAAATCGAGAATATTCTTTACGTGTTCTAATTTTCATATCATAGTCCAAATAATTTTTCATAGAATTTAGCAATAGGCCAAAACACCATCATAATTGCCAAAGCAAACCAAAGCAGAGGCCATACTAGTGTAATGAATACTGCATCATAGCTTGATTCAATTTCGATTGGATTCCAATCACCCGATTTATGAATGATAATGGTCGTTATGAATCCTAGCACAAAGTAAAGGAGAATAAAACCTACTATTTCCATATTAACCTACAATATTTGAGAATATAAGCCACAGAATACCTGTGGCGATGAATACATAACCAAGAACAGCAAGCCATTCCATTATTAATCCTTAAGCAATTCAATAACGTTCATCAGTTTCTGACGTTCAGCTTTCGCTGCGCTATTCAGTCCAGACAGACGGAAAATTTCATCATCTTGCTGCTGGATGGTGATGTTAAGCTCTTCAATCTGTTTAGTGAAAAGCTCAATTTGCTCTGAATATTTTTCATTGCTTCGCACTGGAACAGGTTCCATTTTAGGAGCTTGTTCTGAAGAGCTGACTTCAACTTGGTCTTTAATTTGACATAATTTAATACGCTGGACGCCTCCAGTTTTAACATCATAAAAGGTAAGAATGCCGTGACATTCCAGTACAGACAATGCCAAACGAAGATGAAATTTCCAATTATCATATTGACATCCACTAAAAGAAGAAATACTGTATTCGCCTTCTTTTTGACCTTTAATAACATTAAATAGTTTATAATCTAAAGAATTATTGGTTTTAAAGGTCATTTGTTTATCTTGACCGCTTGCTAAACGAGCGCCTAATGCCAATAAACGGCGCTGGTTTTTCCAAAGGTCTTTAACCACTTCATCAAACGTCATGGTGTTAATCGCACGACCATAAAGGTCATAACCTTTATTATAATTTTTAAGTAAAATTTTGGCATTAGCACGAGACAACATACCTGAACGATGAAGAGATTTCATGACTCGGTCTTCTAATGTAAGAAGACCAGTGGTCTTTTCAAAGATTTTAGTGAATTCAGCGGAATTAGTACAAACATTGAACTTATTCCACATCATATATAAAACATTTAAAACCACATCTTTAGTGCTTGGAATACTGTTAAATTTAACAACTTTTTTAACTTCAGAACGAATTTCATTAATTGCTTGCGACATAATAATTTCCTCAATAGATTAATCAAAGGTCAGAACCATTATACCATCCTTGGTATAAAGCGTTTATGCGAGAACCGTCTTTAAACGCTCTTCAAACTTCTGAAGGAGTACCTGGCGCTCTGCTCTTTGTTTGGTATAGGTTTCAATACGCTCTGAAGTGAGATTGTATTGTTCATTAACTGATTCCCGCATGAATTCAGGAATCTCTTTACATGCTTTGATTTCATTGAACTTATCAAGCACCGCTTGTTGTTCAGCAATCAGACCATCATAATATTGGATATCTGATTTGATGTTTTGTACATCAGATTCAGTAGGCATATTTTTCTTCGCTCTTGTTGCCTGATACTCAGCATTAGTCTCTCTTGACCAGAACAAAGAGCGGTTTTTATTGGTGTTTTTATACACATCAACAATACCAACTGAATCAACAGTCACAATCCAGTTCCAGGCGTTTTTATAAGTCTGACCACCTGATACTGTAATCTCACCCGCACAAGCAACATCATTAAAGAACTTGCTTTGTGCTTCTGATTTAAAATTACCATTATTGTAATTAATCAGATTAAAGATTGATTTGGCTTCCATTTTATTCTCCAGTATTTGGTAACTCAGTATGGGAACATTATACGCCCATCCCCATACCATGTACACATTTAATTAAAAGTTCTTTCAGTATTTTCACCGCTGAACCAGACGCTCTTAACGGCTTGCTGGGCGCGATGAAGCTGCTCTGCCATATAAACACCAAGGGCCTCAGCTTTACGCGTTCTGTGAGCTTCTGCGGCGACCATTTGCAGCTTATCCATCATGATAAGAGCTTTACATTTCTCCTTCAGAGCATATCGCTTCTTCTCTTCTGGAGTTTTGACCATTCCTCTTAACTTGTGCATTTTCAACTTAAAATGGTCAGCAGATTTCAGACATGCATCAATCATGTCAAGTTCATACTTTTTCATAATTCCTCACTTGCGACGACGTTTTGGTAATGGTTTAGGGAAGAACATTGCTTTACCTGCAGGGGTCAAAGTCACACGCAAAGCATTACCAATACCAAGGGATGCTTTAACCAGACCTTTGGCTTTTAACTCACCAAATGCTTGACGTTGTTCAGGGTCACGAGTGTTAACCATCAGACCTTTTTCACCAGCAGCTTTGATTAATTCTAACATTTTATTCTCCGTTTGTTTATTTGGTAACTCAGTATGGAATCATTATGC
>OBRI01000037.1_pt1 | contig 33788 bp, 31 predicted proteins | sample 1475581 | NCBI WGS metagenome assembly OBRI01 (sample SAMEA3360675, study PRJEB22359) | human gut metagenome | biome: ENVO:urban biome; feature: ENVO:human-associated habitat; material: ENVO:feces | place: Bangladesh | collected 2011 | reverse complement strand
AAATGCGTTTAGCGAAGCGGCTAGCATTTTTGGGCTTCGACCTCATCTTCGGAATCGTTAAGGGCGAGCAGCCCTTAACTCGTTGCGGGGAGAGTGGAGTCCAGAGGTAGGGAGGGGGGATTCGAAACACCCCTCCCTACCTCTGGCCCGCGCGGAGCGCAAGCCGCTTGACCAAAAGAAAAAACCAGCCCCGCGCCACCAGCGCGAGAACCAGCTTAAAGAAAAACCAGCTCTGCCTCTGGCCCGCGCGGAGCGCAAAGCCATTTGACCATAAAATAAAACTCACCCCGCGCTATCGGCGCGCAAGCCATCTTAAAGAAAAAACCAACCCTGCCGCAACACCACAGCAAATCGTTATAACAGACCCTCAAGAGAGAAAGAGAGTATTACCTGAATGAAAATTGCGTGTATTTCCCTTGGCTGCCCGAAGAATCAGGTCGATTTGGACGCGATGGTCCACATCCTGCTGTCGGCGGGCCACGAGACGGTGGCGGACCTCGCAGATGCGGACGTCATCCTCGTCAACACCTGCGGCTTCATCGAGAGCGCCAAGACCGAGGCCATCGAGAACATCCTTGAGGCCTGCTCCTACAAGCAGGCGAATCCCAACCTGAAGGTGGTCGTCACCGGCTGTCTGGCCGAGCGCTACCGCAGCCAGATCGAGGAAGAGATCCCCGAGGTGGACGCCGTGGTCGGCTGTGCCTCCAACAAGGCCATCGACTCCATCGTGGCCCGTCTGTTCAATGGTGAAGAACATCTGGAAAGCTACGGCCTCAAGAAGGACTTTCCTCTGGGCGGCAAGCGCGTCATCGGCACGCCTGCCCACTATGCGTACTTAAAAATCGCCGAGGGCTGCAACAACCGCTGCCACTACTGCGCGATCCCCGGCATCCGCGGCCCGCTGCGCAGCCGCGAGATGGACGACTGTGTGGCCGAGGCCCGCTGGCTGGCCGGTGAGGGCGTCAAGGAGCTCATCATCGTGGCCCAGGACCCCACCGCCTACGGTGAGGACTGGGGCAAGCCGGGCAGCATCTGTGAGCTGCTGGACAAGCTGAACAAGATCCCCGGCCTCGAGTGGATCCGCATCATGTACGCTTACCCGGAGCGCATCACCGACGACTTCATCGCCGCCATGAAGCGGAACGAGAAGGTCCTGCCTTATCTCGACCTGCCCATCCAGCACTGCAACGACACCATTCTGAAAAACATGAACCGCCGCTCCAGCCGCGCCGAGCTGCTGGACGTCATCGGCAAGCTGCGCCGTGAGATCCCGAACATCACCCTCCGCACGACCCTCATCGCGGGCTTCCCGGGTGAGACGGAAGAGCAGTTCGAGGACCTGTGCAGCTTCGTGAAGGAAGTGCAGTTCGACCGTCTGGGCTGCTTTGCCTACTCTGCTGAGGAGAACACCGTTGCCGCCAGGATGGACGGCCAGATCGAGCAGGAAGTCAAGGACAAGCGCGCTGAGCTGGTGATGCAGATCCAGACCGGCATCATGGCCCAGAAGCAGGCCGCAAAGGCGGGCCAGACTGTCCGCGTCCTCTGCGACGGCGTGGACGACGAGAGCGGCCTCTACCTCTGCCGCACCGCTGCCGACGCCCCCGAGGTGGACGGCAACGTCTGCGTGTCCAGCGAAGAGCCGCTCTACCCCGGCGAGTTCTATGATGTGTTGGTGGACGACAGTGACCTTTACGATTTGTATGGTACTGTTGCAAAATAACAGATTGGAGGATATTTTTGTATGAATCTGCCCAATAAACTCACTCTGACCCGCATCCTGCTGGTGCCGGTGTTCATGATCTTCGTCTCGCTCGGCCAGTATATCACGCCGAGCTACAACCCGCGGTACTACCTCATCGCCGGCCTCATCTTCGCCGCGGCCAGCTTCACCGACTTCCTCGACGGCCATCTGGCCCGCAAGTGGAACATGGTCACCGACTTCGGCAAGTTCGCTGACCCGCTGGCCGACAAGCTGCTGACGACGGTAGCTTTCATCTACATGATGCGGGACGGCGTGTGCAGCCCTGTGGTGCTCTGCATCATTCTGGCCCGCGAGTTCGCCGTCTCCGGCCTTCGCATGGTGGCCGCCGGTGCAAAGGACGGCAAGGTCATCGCCGCCAACATGTGGGGCAAGGTGAAGACCGTGCTCCAGATGCTGACCATTATCTTCTACTACTTCACGGTCTCCCTGACCGGCAATGTGCTGGGCCAGCAGTGTGCAGACATCGCCTCCGTGCTGTGCTGGGTCGTGGCCGCTGTCACCGCCATCTCCGGCATCAAGTACCTGTGGGATAACCGCAGCTTCATCAATACGGCAAAATAAGCGCCCATCCGGGTGTAAAAAAGAAACGAGCGGAAAAAACCGCTCGTTTCTTTGATATTCCGACAAAAAATTACAGATAGGAGAGTGAAATGGTGCTGAAAAACATCCTGACTGTCCTGCGGAAGCTGGCCTCGGCGGCAATGAACTTCCTGATCGTGTACTTCGAGACCATCGCCGTCCCCATGAGCTGGGCCATGGGCGGGACCATCATGTTCACGATGTACACCGAGCTGTCCAACATCTTCAACGGCGCGGTCTGCCTGCTGGTGGGTCTGTGGCAGCTGGGCTGCATCATCACCGGGCGGGAGCTGCCCCTCTGGCTCAAGCGGCTCAAGTTCATCTCCACCAGCTGCCTCGCCATGACCTTTTTAACGGTGGTCATCATCCTCGCCCCCATGTACGAGGACGGCAACGGCTGGTACATCATGCTTTTCACGGACTCGATGCTCTACCACCATTTCCTCGACCCGGTGCTGGCGATTCTGTCGCTGGTGCTCTTCGAGCGTCTGCCCCGCCTGCCGCTGGGGCAGGTCTGGTGGGCGCTGGTGCCGACGATCCTATACGGTCTGTATGATTTGCACGGCAATATTACAGGAACCATCGACGGCCCCTACCCCTTCATGCGGGTATACGACCAGACCATTCAGGAGACGCTGATGTGGTTTGCCATCATCCTCGTCACGAACCTGCTGTACGCCTTCCTGCTCTGGTGGCTGGGCGGAAACGGGAGAAAAAGCAAGGTGGGTCTGAAATTCAGGACATAAGAAAAAGGCCGCTGGACCTTGTGGGTACAGTGGCCTTTTAGCCTCTCCCCTTGGGAGAGGTGGCATCGCTTGCGATGACGGAGAGGGCAAACCCAGTGTGTCGGAGCCGCCGCACAGCGACAAGCAGACTCTTTAACAGAGCAGTGTTATCGCAGTGTTCGAAATTCTCTGTCAGCATCCTTGCCCTCTCAGGCGCTGACGCGCCAGCTCTCCCAAAGGGAGAGCCATGAAAAAGGAGTTACAGCAGCGGGATGCCTGCCTTCTCGCAGGCTTCGCGGGTAGCGTTGTCCCAGACGCTTGCCTGCACCTCACCGATGTGGGCGCTGCCCAGCAGCAGCATGCACAGACGGCTCTGGCCGATGCCGCCGCCGATGGTGTAGGGCAGCTCACCGTTCAGCACAGCCTGGTGGAAGGGCAGCTTGAGGCGGTCATCGCAGCCGGCGGCGGTGAGCTGGCGGTCCATGCTCTCGGGGCTGACACGGATGCCCATGCTGCTCAGCTCGTAGCTGCACTGCAGCGGCTCGTTCCAGAACAGCAGGTCGCCGTTCAGATCCCAGTCGTCGTAGTCGGGGGCGCGGCCGTCGTGGGGCTTGCCGCTCTTGAGGGGAGCGCCGATCTTCATCAGGAAGGTGGTGCCGTTCTCCTCGACGATGGCATTCTCCCGCTCCTTCGGGGTCAGGTCGGGGTACTTATCCTCCAGCTTCTGGGTGGTGATGAAGGTGACGTTGGGGGTGTGGAGCGGCAGGTCCTGCAGCTGGGGGAACATGGCGTGGAGGTTCATCTCGGTGGCGCAGACCGCCGACACGATGGAACGCACGACGTTCTTCAGATACGTCTCGTTCCGGTCTTCCTCACGGATGACCTTCTCCCAGTCCCACTGGTCCACATAGATGGAGTGGAGGTTGTCCATATCCTCGTCGCGGCGGATCGCGTTCATGTCGCAGTAGAGGCCCTTGCCCACGCGGAAGCCGTAGTCCTTCAGGGCCTTGCGCTTCCACTTGGCCAGCGACTGAACGACCTGCACCTCGATGCCGCTGTCCTTGGTGTCAAAGGTGACCTTCCGCTCGACGCCGTTCAGATCGTCGTTCAGGCCGGTAGAAGCCTCGACGAAGAGTGGTGCCGACACGCGGTAGAGGTTCAGCGTGGCGCACAGGGTGTCGGCGAACAGCCGCTTCACGGTGCCGATGGCGCGCTGGGTGTCGTACAGGTTCAGCGCGGGCGTGTAGTTTTCCGGAATGATGATCTTGCTCATAGCAGATTACCCCTCTCTTGCTGCCCCGCGCCGCCGAATCGCCGCGCCGAGGACAGCTTCCCTTAATCGCAAGTTTCACAGATATGCCTATGGGTAACAGCATATTTGCGATATGCAGTTTGCGGATGCTGCCAGACCATTGAAAACGCAAACTGCTATATTAAAATAAATTATGGCACAAGTTGCGGGCGATGTAAAGGGGGAAAGCGCTGATTTGGCGATGGAGTCAAGGCTTTTGGCGCAGAATAAACCTCGGCCCTTCCTTGCCCACAGTCCCGGTCGGCACGAACCCCACCCGGTGCAGCACCGCCTGCGATGCGGCATGATCGGGGGCAGTCTCGGCCTCGACGGCGGTGACGCCGGGCTGTTCGAAGGCCCAGCGGCAGGCGGCGCGGACAGCCTCGGTGGCGCAGCCCTGATGTTCATATTCCGGCAGAAGGCCGCAGCCAATTTCTGGCTGGCCGTTTTCGGGCAGGCCCTTGAAGCAGAGGTCGCCTACCCAGTCGCCGGAATCGTTCTGGTAAAGTCCCCATGCGGTGTACCAGACCCACTGCTCGGGATGAGAGAGGAAAAGATTCAGCATATCGGTGTAGGGCTGGATGAGCTCCGGGTCGGTGGTGCGGGCCAGAAGGGCGCGCATCCCATCGGGCTGCAGGGGGATGAGAAAAAGACGTTCGGTGATAAGCTGCATGATAAAACCTCCGGGCAGCATTTTTGCCCAGTGCAGCACAAGCCGGGCAGGGGAGTCAAACGCTTGACTTACGCCCCGGCGGCTATTATAATAAGTTTGTAAAAGGATAAATGCGTTTATCCGGGCAGAGTAGCGCTGCATCGTCTGGGCAGAGAGAACAGGCCGTTGGCTGGAAGCCTGTTTGCAGACCGCCGCGTGAAGTGCGCCCGGACAGCACGCTGCGGGAAGCTGAGTATCGCAGCGCGGATGGCCGCCGTTATCGGCTTTGAGCGACAAACCGGAGTGGAACCGCGATTTTGAGAAAAGACCGCCTCCGACAATGTGCATAGCACATTGTCGGAGGCGGTTTGCTATCTTGAGGCGCTCGCAGGGCAGAGAAGCTTTCTGAAAACTGTGTCCCAGCAGTCAGAGAAAAGTGTCCCGGCCTGCCAAGAGCTCCCCTCGATAGGGGAGCTGTCGAGCGAAAGCGAGACGGAGAGCTTTATGATCACGGCTCCGGTCTGTCCCACAAAAAGGAGTATTCAACTATGCAGATCTTCAACACCCTGACCCGCCAGAAGGAAGAGTTCGTGCCGCAGGTGCCGGGCGAGTACCGCATCTACGTCTGCGGCCCCACCGTCTACAACTATATCCACATCGGCAACGCCCGCCCGCTCATCGTCTTCGACACCCTGCGCCGTTACCTCGAGTACCGCGGCAACAAGGTCATCTATGTCTCCAACATCACCGACATCGACGACAAGCTCATCAAGAAGGGCCAGGAGGAGGGTACTTCCATGAAGGAAGTCGCCCAGCGCTTCGAGGCCGAGTACCTCAAGGATGCCGCCGGTCTGAACTGCAAAAAGCCCACCGTCCAGCCCCGCGCTACCGAGCACATCCAGCAGATCCTCGACATCGTGAAAGACCTCATCGAGAGCGGCCACGCCTACGTCGCAAAGAACGGCGACGTCTATTTCCGCGTCAAGAGCGACCCCGAGTACGGCAAGCTGAGCCACCTCAAGCTGGACGACCTCGAGAGCGGCAACCGCGAGCTGCGCAGCCAGATGGAGGACGACCTGAAGGAAGACCCCGCCGACTTCGCCGTCTGGAAGGCCGCAAAGCCCGGCGAGCCCGCATGGGAGAGCCCCTACGGCATGGGCCGTCCGGGCTGGCACATCGAGTGCAGCGCCATGAGCCGCACCCATCTGGGCAAGACCATCGACCTCCACTGCGGCGGTCAGGACCTCATCTTCCCCCACCATGAGAACGAGATCGCCCAGAGCGAGTGCGCCAACGGCTGCGAGTTCGCCCGCTACTGGATGCACAACGGCTTCATCAACGTGGACAATCAGAAGATGTCCAAGAGCCTGCACAACTTCTTCACCGTCCGCGACGTGGCCAACCTCTACGGCTACGAGCCCATCCGCTACTTTATGCTGACCGCCGGCTACCGGATGCCGCTGAACTACACCGTGGACCTCATCGAGAGCTGCAAGAACAGCCTCGATCGCCTCTACACCTGCCGCGAGAACCTCGACTTTGCCCTGAGCAAGACCGGGTTCGGCACCGACGAGACGCTGAAGGAGAAGGCCGAGGAAGCAAAGAAGAAATTCTGCACTGCCATGGACGACGACCTGAACACCCCCGACGCCCTGGCTGCTGTCTTCGACCTCGTGAAGGACATCAACACCCTGTCCGCCGCTTCCAGTAAGGCTGCTCTCGAAGCCGGCGCTGCCGCCTTCGACGAGATCACCGGCGTGCTGGGCCTGATGTACAACCGCAAGAAGGACGAAGTTCCCGCTGAGGTGACTGAACTGGTGGAGAAGCGTGCCGCCGCCAAGAAGGCCAAGGACTGGGCTGCCGCCGACGCCATCCGCGCACAGCTCACCGAGATGGGCTGGGCCGTGAAGGATACCGCTCAGGGTCCCCAGCTGAGCAAGCTGTAATCTGAATATCCGATGCAGGGCAGACCTGCGCTTTGCCAAAAGCTGGAGGCTTTGGACGGCGCGGGTCTGCCCTGCTTTTTTCGTGGAAAAGGGAAAGATAAAAATCGACAAAATCCGAAAAGAGTTGTTGTGATATTGCTGATTTTGACAGAACGTGTTTACATCTCCGGCCGCGTGGTGGTATGATGAGAATATCTTTGGAAATCAATAGATTTTCATAATGGGGAGAAAGTTAATGGTGAAACGAAGCGGAATGCGCCGTCTGGCCGCGTTTGCGGCGGCTGCAGCGCTGGTGTTGTGCCTCGTGGGCTGCGGGGAGCTGTTCGAGAAGCCCGATACTCTCCGTCACGCGGCCCTGATGATGACCGACCTCGACAACCTCAAGACCATCAACGACACTTATGGCCACGACTGGGGTGACGTCTATCTGCGGCAGACGGCCCGCAGCTTACAGCAGGGCTCGCCCAGCGGCGCTGTGGCGGCCCGCCTTTCCGGCGACGAGTTCCTGCTGCTGTTCTACGGCTATGAGACGCGGGAGGCCCTGCGGGCGGACATCAAAAAGCTGGAAGAGAACTTTGCCCAGAGCAGTGCTGCTCTGCCGGACGGCAAGAGACTGTGCATCCGGATGTCCGGCGGCAGAGCCGGGGGCCATCGACGAAAAGGCCGCCGAGGTCATCGCCGAGGTGAAACGCCGGAAAGCCGAGAGGGAAGAAGCCGGGTCTTAAAAAGCAAAAAGCATCGCCCTCTGTATTGGCATTGTGCCGGTACAGAGGGCGATACTTTTTGTCTATCTTTACTGAATGAAGCCGACGAAGAGGGGGCAGAGCACGGCGGTGAGGACGCCGGCCACGGCGATGGACAGGCCGCTCATGGCACCTTCGACCTCACCCATCTGCAGAGCTTTGCTGGTGCCTACGGCATGGGCCGAGGTGCCGATGCCGACGCCCTTTGCGATGGGGTCGGTGATGTGGAAGATCTTGCAGACCACCTCGGCCAGCAGGTTGCCCGCGATGCCGGTGAGGATGACGATGGCACCCGTCAGGGCCGCGATGCCGCCCAGCTCAGCGGCGACGTCCATGCTGATGGCCGTGGTGACGGACTTGGGCAGGAGGGTGGCGTACTGCTCCCGGGTGAGGCCCAGCGCGAGGGCCAGAGCCAAAGCGCTGCCCAGGCTCACCAGCGTACCCACTGAGATGCCCGCGATGATGGCGGCGGCATTCTCTTTCAGCAGGTCCCACTTTTCATAGAGCGGGATGGCGAGGCTGATGGTGGCCGGCAGCAGCAGATAGTTCACCGGGGCGGCACTGACCTTGTAGTCGGCGTAGGAGATGTTCAGCACACTCAGCAGGATGATGACGAAGATGCTGCCCAGCAGCAGCGGGTTGAAGATGGCCTTGCCGGTGGTTTTGTTGATGAGAGCACCCAGCGCGAAAGCGGCCAGCGTCAGCAGCACGCCCCACGCGGCGGACCCGGAGAGGAAGCCCTGTAAGAGATCAGTCATGTTCGGCCTCCTTCTTTGCAGCGCGGCGGCTGGTGAGGGCCTGGGTGGTGCGGCCTGCACTCACGAGGACCAGCACCGTCACCGGGATGATGGCGATGACGATGGGCAGCAGCATCTCGCCCATCTCAGCCCACAGCTCCATGACGCCCGCGGCGGCAGGCACAAACAGCAGCGGGAAGATGCCGGTGAGGAACAGGCCCACTTCCTTGACCTGCTCGAGCTTCACGATGCCGAAGCGGAGCGCGGCCAGGAGCAGCAGCAGGCCGTAGATGCTGGCCGGGAGAGGGAGCGGGAGCACTGCGTGGCAGATCTCACCCAAAAAACAGAACGCCAGAATACGCGAAAATTGAAACAGATAGTTCGTAAGGATGCCTCCTTTGGCTCGGCTGAACAGGAAAATACAAAACAGGATACAAGTCAACAGTATAATCCAAAAATCCCTGCGGCGCAACGGCAATACTGGCCAAGATTTTGCCCCTTTGGTGCGGAAAATTGGAGGTTTGGATAGTGTGCCTGTCCCAAACCCTGCGGCGTGGCCGTGCTGTTCGAGTTCTGTACCGATCTGCCGACTCACGTTGACAGTAGAAACAAAAAAAGAGCCTCTAACTTTCGTTAGAGGCTTTTGGTGGAGCATTCTCCACAGCAGGCGAACCCGAAGGATTCATTCCAGATACTGCGGCAGATTCCATGAACCGCGCAGGATACGGTGGATCTCCACGATTCTGGCAGGGTCGTTGACCTGATAGAACACAAGATACTGGTCGATGACCATTTTACGGTATACCGGGTCAAGAGGATAGATTTCACACATCTTTGGGTTATCGCTCAGTTTTGTGATTTTATCCCGCATCTCTTTCAACACCCGGCTGGCTGTTTTGGGATAAAAGCCCGAAAGATACCGGGCAATGTCGTTCAAATCCTGCACGGCAAGGGGCAGATATTTGATCTTATACGTCATACTGCTTGCCCAGCGTCTCCCATACGCTTTCGTGGTCTGCCCACTGCGTGTCGGGGTCAGCCGCCTGCTGTTTTGCCTTGGCAAGCTCCTCGGCAACATACCGCTGGTGCAAAAACTCCTCGTATTTGGCGTAGTCCTCGATATTGATGAGAACCGACTCGCCACGACCATGATTCGTGATGATCACATGGTCATGATCTTTGAGCATCTCCGAAATTTCGGCGTAATGGTTGCGCAGATCCCGGGAAGGGCGAACGAATGTCTGCATCATATGAGACACCTCCTATCGGGATAATTGTATCACAAAATGACTACGAGTGCAAGGCGGATGATTCTGACGGTGAGAGCAAGAACCATCCCGTGGCCACAAATTTTCAATTGCTGAAAATTCTTGCTCCCTTTGGGACAGCTTCTTGCTGGGGTGTGCGGTGCCCCAAACCCTGCTTCTGAGGTTGCGATAAACCAGGAGTTATCGAACCGCACTTGTGATTTCTTCTAATGTGTCCTGGCGAAGCCACTTTCCAAATACTTGAGAATTCTTTGACGGCAGATAACCCAAATTCGTATATCCCAGCTTCTTCAAAAGGCTCATACTTGGAATGTTCTCTCTTTCAGTAAAACAGATAAAATCCCACTGAGGATAGTGCTTGTGTAAATACTCAATTAAAGAGGACAAGGCTTCATAGGCGTAACCGCTTCGGTGAACTTTATAAGAAAATGTGTACCCTAAAGAAATTGTGCCCTCGTTAGGCATAACGACGATTTCGCCAATCATGACATCCGTTTCTCTTAATGCAACACTGATCATAGTCGGCGATGCGATATTCAGGGCATTGTCTTTATTACGCTCGATCAAAGCAACAATATCCTTATAATCTTTCGTCTGGCCTCGTTGATATTTCGAGCATCGCTCGTTATTTCGATAATCAACCATCTGAATCGCATCTTTAGGACTTACATTTCTTAGTCTGAGCCGATTTGTTTCTAAAAAGGTCATCTTCTCATCCTTTCACATTCCGGCTTATGGGCCGAGCAGCCCTTTCTCAAAACCTCCTGTAAACAAAAAACGTACCCGAACTCTTTCTCATAGAGAATCGGGTTCGGGTACGAACTGTATGGTGGACGGTACAGGACTCGAACCTGTGACCTCCTGCACGTCAAGCAGATGCTCTACCAGCTGAGCTAACCGTCCATATTCTGTTGCGTCGTGACGACTCTGATATAATACCATGACTCGCCCGAAAAAGCAATACTTTTTTTCGAAAAAATTCCGGTTTTCTTTTCTGCGCCCCGAAAAAAGGGCACAAAAAAGCCCCGGCGGCGTCCAAAGAGCGGACAGCGCCGGGGAGGAAACAGGGAAAATTACAGCTTTGCTTCGGGGAAGCCTTCGAGCTTCGAAGTGCAGTGGGGGCAGCGGCCAGCAGGATGCGAGCGGGAGCGAAGCGCCTGAGAGGGCTATCAGACCTGATGCTCTGCGATCCACTGGCTCATCTGCTGGGCTATGGCCTTGATGGAGCCGTCGTTGAACGGCACCTGCAGGCCGGCGGTCTCGCACAGCTCGGTGTAGCTGGCCGTGCCGGCACGGCGGACGAGGCGCAGATAGCGCGCCCATGCATCCTTCTGGTCATGGAGGCTCAGCAGGAAGAACTGCAGAGCGGCCATGGTGGACAGGCAGTAGTCGATATAGTAGAAGGGGCATTCGTAGATGTGGAGCTGACGCTGCCAGCCTGCACCGCGGCCATAGAAGGGCAGAGCGTCAAAGTCGATCCAGGGGCGGTACTTGTGCTCCAGCTCCAGCCAGGTCTGGTTGCGCTGGTCGGGGGTCAGATCGGGGTTCTGGTACATGATGTGCTGGAACTCATCCACCGCGCAGCCGTAGGCCAGAAAGAGGAAGCTGTCCTCGGCGTGGAGCAGGGCGTACTTGTCGGTGTCCCTGCCGAAGAGCAGGTGGTGCCACGGTGCGGTGAGGAACTCCATGGCCATGGAGTGGATCTCGGCGCTCTCCATGCCGGGGCATTCGAGGTCGGCGGGAATCTTCGGATCGCGCTCAGCCACATAGCCCTCGAAGGCGTGGCCGCACTCGTGGGTCAGAACATCCACGTCAGCGGAAGTATTGTTCCAGTTGGCGAAGATGAAGGGGGCTTTATAGGAGGGCAGGCTGGTCATGTAGCCGCCGGACATCTTGCCGGGGCGGCTCTGGACGTCGAACAGCTCGTTGTCCTGCATGAAGTCGATGAACTCTGCCGTCTCGGGGCTGAGCTCATGGTACATGGTGCGGGCGGCGGACATCCGGGCGTTGTAGCCCTCGATGGGCTTGGGGTTGCCGTCCTTGAAAGCCACCGGCAGGTCGGCAAAAGTGGGGTGCTGGATGCCGGTGCGCTTGTTCTTGAGAGCGATGACCTTCTGCAGCTCCGGCACGACGTCGTGGGCTACCTGGTCGCGGAAGCGCTTGATGTCCTCGGGGCCGTAGCCGATGCGGTTCATCCGCACATAGGACAGCTCACTGTAGTCGTGGAAGCCCATCACCTGAGCCTGCTGGTTCAGGTTCTTGACGATCTTGGTGTACAGCTCGTCCAGCTCGGCGCGGTGGGCATCGAAGTAACCGGCTTCGGCCTCATAAGCGGCCCGGCGGGTGGCGGCATCGGTGCTCTCCTTGTAGGGGCCAAGCTGGGGGATGGTGAGCTGCTTGCCGTCCAGCTCCACCAGCGCACCGCCGTAGATCTGCTGGTAAGAGCTGACGAGGGCGTTGTACTCCTGCTGAAGGGCCACGGTGCGCTCGTCCATGCCCAGCACGGCGTTCTTCATGCCGGCCACGCAGGTGGAGCCGAAGGCCTCGGTCAGGGCGTCCACATGGGGGTTGGCGAGGAAGGCGCGGCTGATCTCGACGCTGGCGTTGGACACTGCCGGGCCGTTGGCGTCGAAGAAGTCCTGCTCAGCTTTCCAGCAGGCGTCGCGGGTGTCGCAGGTGTAGTGGATGTTGGCGAGGTTGGCGGCCGTGTTGTAGTCGGCGAAGGCGCGGCTCTGCTCGTAGTAAACCTCCACAAGGGCCTCGCCGCTGTCAGCGGCAGCTGCCTTGGCGGTCAGCTCTTTGCAGCGGGCCAGCAGCGCGTCGATGTCAGGGCGGGTATAGGTCATCTCACTGAATTTCATCGTGAAAAATCCTTTCCGGGGCGGGAAAGCCCCTTTCAATATCATACCCATCTTATCACGTTTGGGCCAAAAAAGAAAGACTTTGAGCATATGTGATAAATTCTGCGGCTTTGTTTTAGCAAACCTGTTGCATCCCGTGATTGAAACAGGGCGAAAAAAAGCATATAATAACAGTATCAACAGAGTAAGGCTATGCGCGTCAAGTGCCGCATCAACGGGGAGTTGTGCTGCGGACGAAGGGAGACCCGCGGTGCATGGCCTGCATCCCGCTGCTGCATGGACTTGGGTGCGGGCGAGGCCGTCTGCACGGCGTCGTCCGGAAGTGAAGTTTGTTGAACTCACGCCCTCCTTTGTGCGGTTTGTCACAGGGGAGGGCGTTTCTTTCTGCTCCCCCCGCAGTTCCTGAAAAACAGGAGGACAGTTGATATGAAAAACGAATCCAGGATCTCCGTGCGCACCCTGACGGCGATGGCCCTGCTCATCGCCATGAGCATCGTCTTTTCCCGGGTGCTGAGCATCTCCACCGGCTTTGTCCGGTTCAATCTGGGCAGTCTGCCGGTGCTGCTGGCGGGCATCCTCTTTGGACCGTGGGCGGGTTTCGTCGTGGGCATGGTGGCCGACATCATCGGCGGCGTGCTGGCGGGCTATGCCATCAACCCGCTCATCACGCTGGGTGCGGCGTCCATCGGCCTGGTCGGCGGCTTGGGCTGGCAGAAGCTTTCTCATCTGCGCACCGGCACCCGGCTGTGGTGCAGTGTGCTGGCGGCACACTTCGTCGGCTCGATGGTCATCAACTCGCTGGCGCTCCACATCTTTTACGGCTATGCATGGGCTGTGCTCGCCGCCCGCATCCCGAATGCGCTGGTGCTCACGGCGGTGAATACTGTGCTGCTGCGTATTCTGCTCGAGAATCGGGCGCTGATGGCAGTGGCGAAACGATAAAGGCTTGCGCTCCGCGCGGGTGCGCCTGCGGCGCGGGGCTGTTTTTTTCTGTTGGTCAAGTGGCTTGCGCTCCGCGCGGGCCAGAGCGCAGGGCTGGTTTTTTCTTTGAGCTGGTTCGCGCGCCTGTGCGCGGGGCAGAGCGCGTTCGCATTAAGGCTAATGTTCTCTTTTGATGTCAAAAGAGAACCAGAAAACCACCAGCGATTTCGACGCGCTGGACCCACGAGAAAGGGGCTGCTCGCCCCTTTCAGACCCCGAAGGAGTTGTCGAAGCCCAAAAATGCTAGCCGCTTCGCTAAACGCATTTTTTGGGCTTCTCCGATTTACGGCTCCGCCGAGGGTGTTACGTTTCAGCAGGACTTTACGTTCAGCAAAGGCGTAAAGTCTGCTGCGAAGCAGCAAATCGGCGGAGGGCGAAAATGCGGTTAAGAGATCTTCGTGCGAATGCACGAATCTCCAGCATTTTTGCTTGGAGCCCACTTCTTCGGAATTGTTAAGGGCGAGCAGCCCTTAACTCGTTGCGGGGAGAGTGGAGTCCAGAGGTAGGGAGGGGGGATTCGAAACACCCCTCCCTACCTCTGGCCCCGCGCGGAGCGCAAAGCCATTTGACCGAAAAAGAGAACCAAATCCGCGCCACAGGCGCGAATACCCGCTTCCCTAAAAATGAAACAAATAAAACGAGGCGTTTCTATGAACTACGAATCCGCTTTGGAATACATCCACGCTGTCCAGTGGGCCGGCCACAAGCCGGGCCTCAGCCGCACCCGCACTCTGCTGGCGGCGCTGGGCGACCCCCACAAGAAGCTCCGCTTCGTCCATGTGGCGGGTACCAACGGCAAGGGCAGCACTGCCGCCATGCTGGCGTCCTGCCTGCAGGCGGCGGGGTATCGGGTGGGCCTGTACACTTCGCCTTTCATCAACCGCTTCAACGAGCGCATTCAGGTAAACGGCGAGCAGATACCCGACGACGCGCTGGTGCGTCTGGTGGAGCGCGTCCACCCGGCGGCGGACGCCATGGCGGACGTCCCTACCGAGTTCGAGATCATCACGGCCCTGGGGATGCTCTGGTTCGCGGAGGAAAAATGCGACATCGTGGTGCTGGAAGTGGGCCTTGGCGGTACGCTGGACTCAACCAACGTCATCGACCCGCCCGAGTGCGCGGTCATCACGGCGCTGGGCATGGACCATGTAAAAGAACTCGGCCCCACCATCGCGGACATCGCCGCTGCCAAGGCCGGCATCATTAAGCCGGGCAGTCCGGTGGTGAGCTACGGCGGTGTGCCGGAAGCGGACGCTGTCATCGCCCGTGTGGCCAAGGAGCAGAACGCGTCTCTCACGGTGGTGGATCTCTCCCGCCTCAAAGTGGAGGGCGGCGACCTCGACGCCGTCACCTTCGATTTCGACGGGCTGGACGGTGTCCGTCTGCCCCTCATCGGCAGCTATCAGCCGAAAAACGCCGCCCTCGCCATCACGGCCCTCCGTGTGCTGCGGGGCAGGGGATGGAACATCCCCGACAGCGCCATCCGCACCGGCCTCGAACGGGTGAGCTGGCCGGGCCGGTTCGAGCTGCTGCGGCTTTCGCCCGCTTTCCTGTTGGACGGCAGTCACAACGCCCACGGGATGCGGGCCACCGTCCAGAGCCTCCGAGACCGCTTCCCGGGGCAGAAGTTCGTCTTTCTGCTCAGCATCATGGCCGACAAGGACGTGGACGAGATGCTGGCACTGCTGCTGCCGCTGGCAAAGCGGTTCGTCACGGTCGCGGCCCACACGCCCCGCGCCATGCCCGCTGAGACGCTGGCAGAGCACGTCCGCGCCCGTGGCGGAAAGGCTGAGGCAGCGGCGGACATCCCGGCGGGCGTTGCCCGCGCGGTAGAGCTGGGCGGCGACGGCCCGGTGTGTGCGCTGGGGACCCTCTACTTCTCCGGCGACGTCCGGCAGGCGTTTGCACGGCTGACCGCAGAATAAACGAAAAAAAGAAAAGCGATGGCCCAGTGCAGGTGGGTCATCGCTTTTTTGCCCTTTCGGGCAAGCAGAGTAAATGATAAGAAGGTAAATGAAGAAAATAGCAATAATAAGAAGGTAAAAACAAGAAGAAAAACAAGGGCACGGGACACTATGTATCCAACAGCCTGCCCTTGTTGGATACAACAATAGCACGATTACAGAAAAATTACAAGCCCTTTTTTGAAAAAACTTCCCCAAAAGGGGCGGGATGCTGTACTTTTGGCACAACGCACAAATCCCGGAGAGATTCACCGGCAATTTGACGAAGTACGAAACGGCGGGGTGTTTCAAACAAGAACACTATAAATTTTTGTAAGCCGCTCTCCGGCTCTTGCACGGCGGAGAAGGCTGTGCTAAGATGATAGGGTAAAATGAGAAGTCTGCGCTGAAATGAAAAACAGATGTGATATTGCAGACGACAAAGGAGAATATAGATGGTAAAAAACGCGTCAGCCGGCGAAAAGGCCGGCTGGTCCAACGGGCGGACGCCGCTGTTTTCCCAGAAAGACCTGCTGCGGCTGGTGGGGCCGCTGCTCATCGAGCAGTTTCTGGCCGTGACGGTGGGCATGGCCGACACCATGATGGTCTCCCGCTGCGGCGAGGCGGCCATCTCGGGCGTCAGCCTCGTGGATATGATAAACAACCTCATCATCGTGCTGTTCGCGGCACTGGCCACCGGCGGCGCGGTGGTGGTGAGCCAGTATCTGGGCGCGAAGGAGCAGGAAAAGGCAGATGCCGGTGCGGGTCAGCTCATCCTGCTGAGCGCCATCCTGGGTACCGTGGTGGCTGCGCTCTGCATCCTCTTCGCCCGGCCCATGATCAGCGCCTGCTACGGCTCCATCGACGCGGACGTTCTGGACGCCGGCGTCCTCTACCTTAAAATAACCGCCCTGAGCTACCCCTTCCTCGCGCTGTACAACGCGGGCGCGGCCCTCTTCCGCAGCATGGGCAACTCCAAGATCTCCATGCAGATCAGCGTCCTCATGAACATCATCAACATCGTGGGCAACGCGGTCTGCATCTTCGGCCTGAAAATGGGCGTCGATGGCGTTGCATGGCCCAGTGTCGTCTCCCGTGTCATCGCGGCGGTGCTCATTCTGGGCCGCTGCTGCCAGAAGGGCCATGCCCTCACGGTGCCGAAGACCGTGAAGCTCGATACCGGTATGGCCAAGCGCATCCTCGGCATCGGCGTGCCGTCGGCCTTTGAGAACAGTCTGTTCGAGGCGGGCCGCATCGTCGTGGTCAGCATGATCTCCACCTTCGGCACCGTCCAGATCGCCGCCAACGCCGTCGCCAACAACCTCGACGGTGTGGGCTGCATCCCGGGCAAGGCCATCGGACTTGCCATGATAACGGTCGTGGGCCGCTGCATCGGCGCAGGGGATAACGAGCAGGCCGTCTATTATACAAAGAAGCTGCTGGGCTGGGCCTATCTCGTCATGGGTGTGCTGAATGGATGGATCCTGATTTTTGTCCGGCCTCTGGTGGGCATTTACGAGCTTTCGGGCGAGACGATGGAGCTCTCCATCATTCTGGCCTGCATCCACGCGGGCTTTGCAATGCTGCTCTGGCCTCTCTCCTTCGTGCTGCCCAACGCCCTGCGCGCCGCCAACGACGTCAGGTTCACGATGATCGTCTCCATCGCCAGCATGGCCTGCTGGCGTGTGGGCTTCAGCTATATCATCGGTGTGCGGATGGGCATGGGTGCTATCGGCGTCTGGATCGCCATGGTGGTGGACTGGGTCTGCCGCGTGACCTGCTTCGTGACCCGCTTCCGCAGCGGCGTCTGGAAAGAAAAATATAAGGCCTGAAAACAGAAAGGGACGTTATATGAAACTCATCAGCTGGAACGTGAACGGGCTGCGCGCCTGTCTGACCCACGATTTTGCCGCGAGCTTCGCCGCGCTGGACGCGGACGTGTTCTCGGTGCAGGAGACCAAGATGCAGCCCGGGCAGGCCGACTTCGCCCCCGAGGGCTACACGGAATATACATACTCGGCGGAGAAGAAGGGCTACTCCGGCACAGCCTGCTGGTGCAAGACCGCGCCGCTGAGCGTGGCCACCGGCATCGGCATCGAGGAGCACGACCACGAGGGCCGTGTGCTGACGCTGGAATACCCGGAGTTTTACCTCGTCAACTGCTACACCCCCAACAGTCAGGACGGCCTCAAGCGGCTGGACTACCGGATGACATGGGAGGATGCCTTCCGCGCCTACCTGCTGGGGCTGGATGCCAAAAAGCCGGTCATCCTCTGCGGCGATCTGAACGTGGCCCATCAGGAAATTGATATTAAAAATGCCAGGACAAACCGGATGAGCGCCGGTTTTACCGACCAGGAGCGGGCCAAGATGACCGAGCTGCTGGCGGCGGGCTTTACCGACAGCTTCCGCGCCATCCACCCGGACGAGGTGAAATACAGCTGGTGGAGCTACCGCTTCCACGCCCGGGAGAAGAACGCGGGCTGGCGCATCGACTACTTCATCGTCTCGAACCGCATTGCGGACAAGATAAAAGCCGCCGAGATACACAACGAGGTGTTTGGCTCCGACCACTGCCCGGTGGAGCTGGACATCGACTTATAAGGAGGGCTCTATGCTCAAAAGCTATCTCATCGTATTCTTTATCTCGATGCTGCCCCTCATCGAGCTGCGCGGTGCCATCCCGGTGGGCATCGGGATGGGGCTGCCCATCCTGCCGACCTATCTGGTCTGTGTGGTGGGCAATATGCTGCCGGTGCCGTTCATCTATCTGTTCGCCCGGAAGGTCCTCATCTGGGGCTACCACAAGCCCATCATCGGCCCCTTCTGCCGTTTCTGCATCGTCAAGGGCGAAAAAGGAGGTCGTGCGCTGGAAGCCAAGGCCGGGCGCGGCCTCGTGGCGGCGCTGCTGCTCTTCGTGGGCATCCCGCTGCCGGGTACCGGCGCATGGACCGGCACACTGGCCGCGTCCATCCTCGACATGAAGTTCAAAGATGTGCTCATCGCCTGCATGGGCGGCGTGCTGCTGGCCGGGATCATCATGGGTCTGGCAAGCGCAGGTCTTTTGGGAGCGCTGAGCGGTCTGTTTGCGGTGTAAGGCTGGTTTTCCATCGCAAAGTGTGCTAGAATAATAACAGCGTGTCTTGAGTAAAGACGAAGAAAGGACGAATCAAAGATGCAAGAGGCTTTGAACCAGAAGATCGACGCATTTGTTGCGGCGAACAAAGAGCAGATCCTGAAAGACATTGCCACGCTGGTGTCCATCAACAGCGTGGAGGGTGCCCCGGAAGAGGGCGCACCCTACGGCGCAGGCCCCCGTGCCGCGCTGGACAAGACGCTGGAGCTGGCCGCAGGCATGGGCCTTGCGACCCGCAACTGCGAGAACCATATCGGCTACGCCGAGCTGGCCGGTGCCGATGCCGAGAAGTATCTGGCTACCATCTGCCATGTGGACGTGGTGCCGGAGGGCAACGGCTGGACGGAAGACCCCTTCAAGATGGAGATCCGCGACGGGTGGATGATCGGCCGCGGCGTCGCTGACGACAAAGGCCCCATGGTCGCCACCCTGTACGCCCTGAAGTTCCTCAAAGAGGAGGGCGTCTCCCTGCGCTATCCCATCCGCGCCCTCGTCGGCGACAACGAGGAGACGCACATGCACGATGTGGACTACTACCTCGCCAACTACCCGGCCCCTGTGTTCTGCTTCACCCCGGACGCAGAGTTCCCGGTCTGCAATGGCGAGAAGGGCCACTTCGACGGCAAGCTGGTCAGCCCCGTCTGCAACGGCGTCATCAGGGACTTTGTGGGCGGCGTCGCCACCAACGCTGTGCCTGACCGCGCCAGCGCTCTCGTGGCCACCGACATCACCAAGCTGCGCAACGCCCCCAACATCACCCTCGAGCCGGAAGGCGACGGTGTCCGCATCCGCGGCTGGGGCAAGTCCGGCCACGCTGCCATGCCGGAAGGCACTGTCAACGCCATCGGTCTGGTGGTGAACTATCTGCTGGACAATGGCCTCTGCAACGACGCCGAGCGCGCCTATCTGGAAGCCGTCAAGAAGCTGCACGACTCCACCGCAGGCGTGGGCCTCGGCATCGACTGCGCCGACGGCCCCTTCGGCCCGCTGACCATCATCGGCGGCAAGATGTCCATGGTGGATGGCCGGATGGTCCAGACCATGGACAGCCGTTATCCCACCTGCACCGACGGCGACACCATCGCAAAGCAGATCCGTGCCGCCATCGGCACCGGCGCAGAGCTGACGGATGTAGGCAGCGCAAAGCCTTTCTACATCGAGGCTGACACCCCCGCCATCAAGGCCTGCATCGACACCTACAACGAAGTCACCGGCGAGAACGCAACGCCCTTCACCATGGGCGGCGGCACTTACGCCCGCCACTTCCCCTATGCTGTCAGCTTCGGCCCGGAGCACAGCGATATGGTGCTGCCCGAGTTCGGCGGCCCGATGCACGGCGCGAACGAGGCCGCTCCCATCGACAAGCTGCTGGAAGCCCTGAAAATTTATATCATCGCTCTGCTGCGGCTGGAGGAGATCGACTTTTGAGCCGGGTGCGCGTCTTAGTCATTGACGGGCAGGGCGGCGGTCTTGGCCGTCAGCTGACGGCGGCGCTTGCCGCCGGATGCCCGGACATCGAGCTGACCGCCGTAGGGACCAACAGCATCGCGGCTTCGGCCATGCTCAAGGCGGGCGCACACCGCGCCGCCACCGGCGAGAATGCCGTGGTGGTCAACTGCCGCCGGGCGGACATCATCGTCGGCCCCATCGGCATCGTCATCGCCGATTCGCTGCTGGGCGAGATCACCCCGGCCATGGCGGCGGCGGTCTGCCAGAGCAGTGCAGCGCGGGTGCTCATCCCCATCAACCAGTGCGATAACATCGTGGTGGGTGTGCCGGACCAGCCCATCGGCCAGCTGGCAGCAGCGGCGGTGGAGAAGGTGAGCCAGCTCTGCAGCAGCGGCTGTCGGTAACCGCTGCCCGGGGGCAGTGCCTCTCATCCGGCACTGTGCGCCAAAAGGGGGGCTTTTGCCCGCCGCAAACCCTATCGTAAAAAATAAATGCACCTGCAGCCAAACCTCGCTGTTTCCGGGGACCGGAAGTGAGGGCTGCAGGTGCATTTTTGCGTTGGGCGGCAAAGAAACAGCAAAAAAAGTGAGTGCGCAATTTTTGTATTGACAGAACGACAGGGGGGGGGGGGTATAATGAATAGGAAGAGAGGGCGCTGCGCCCTCTGCACCATCAATAAGAAGGAGATCAAAATCATGAAACAGTTCAAAAAGCTGGCGTCTCTGCTGCTGGCAGCAGTGCTGGCCATGACCCTGCTGGCGGGCTGCGGCGGCCGGGGCGGCAACGTGGGCACTGCGGTCACTGAGCAGAGCATCCTGAAGTACATCAACGAGTACCGGAAGAAAGTTAACACGGGCCTGAGCCCGGTGGAAAATGACTCCACTCTGGCCCAGGCAGCAGCCACACTGCTGGAGGAGTTTTCCAAGACCCCGGCAAAAACTGACTACGGCACTGGTTATACGCTGACCCGAAGCGCGGCCGAGGGCATCCTGCACACTGCCACCGGGAAGACAAGTCAGGGAATCAGAGACATGTTTACGATGAGCGGTGGGAGCTTTTTCTATTTGGCTCCCGATAACTACAACAACTTCAGTTCTGGCAATAATAATAATTTGTATCTGTTCCGTCGTGGCGACAAAGTCTTCGATTATGATAGCAACAACGCCTACAACGGCTACATCAACACGATCGATAAATTTTGCCCCCCTACGGTCATTATGGAAAGTGATATGAAGGTGGGCATCGCCTTCCGGGAGATCAAGGGTGAGCGGTTTGCTCTGGTGGTCTACGATGTGACCATCACCCCGGCGACCCCGGCTCCCTGACCTGTACCCCTGCAGGGAAAGGGCAGGCAGCGGCCTGAACCATAACAAAAAACAGGACCCCGGCACCTTCTGGGCATCAGGCCCAGAAAAGGTGCCGGGGTTTTTGCGATGGGGCTATGGGCGGGGGCAGCTTATCGCCGGCGCTGCCGTGCGGCCACCTGCTGGGCCGTGGGGGGAATATCGCCCTGCGCGGCCTTTTCCAGCTGGCCGATGCGGCGGTCGAGGTCGATGAGACGCTGGGCCATGATGTCCGGCAGGTCCTGCTGGTCGAGGTCGTCGGCGGGGTTGACGGCCTTGTTGTTGATGCGCACCACTTCGGCAGGGACGCCGACGGCGGTGCAGTTGGCGGGCAGGTTCTTGAGCACCACGCTGCCCGCGCCGATGCGGGCGTTGTCACCGATATACACCGGACCCAGCACCTTGGTGCCTGCGCCGATCAGGACATTGTCGCCCAGGGTGGGGTGGCGCTTGCCGGTGTCCTTGCCGGTGCCGCCGAGGGTCACGCCGTGGTAGATGGTGCAGTTGTCGCCGATCTCCGCCGTCTCGCCGAAGACGATGCCCATGCCGTGGTCGATGAACAGGCACTTGCCGATCTTCGCGCCGGGGTGGATCTCGATGCCGGTCTTGTGCCGGCCCCGCTGGCTGACCCAGCGGGCAAGGAAGAAGTGCTTGTGCTCGAACAGCCAGTGGGCAATGCGGTGATAGACCAGAATGTGAAAGCCCGGGTAAAGCAGGATGACCTCCAGCACCGTGCGTGCCGCAGGGTCCTTGCGCTGGATGTTCCGCGCGTCCTCTAAAAGACCCATCATAGAAAACCTCCATTTGCCGCCCGCAATGGCGGCCCCCTCTCTGATAGACATTATAATAGCACATCTGAACTTTAATGTACAGTGAAATGGTAGGATATAAGAACGAAAATGAGGATTTTTTTGCACAGGGGCGCTGGCGGCGGGGGAGAAGAGGGACTTTTCGGTAGAGTAGCTAAAATTCGAGGCTTACGGATGCAAACCTTCTCACATGGAAATGAGGCCAAAAGCATTGACACATTTTGCGCTTCTATGCTAAAATATATCGAAAAAGAACGGATAGAAAAGGAGACGGGAGCATGAAGGCCAAGATGATGCGCGCAAAACTGAAAAATCAGTTTGCAGCCGTTTTTGCTGTGGCTCCGGTGTTTCCTTTTTGGATGTACTGACTTTTCCCTTTGCAGGGAAAAGTTTTTTTTTTGCCCTTCTGAGGGCAGACACACCCGGACGATGAAACCAGACAAACACAGACAGGGAGGGAATCTTATGCTGCTCATCAACGCTGTCAACGCCGAGGGCCGGCCTGTGGAGCTGTATGTAAAGGACGGAAAGATCGCCGCCGTCGGTCAGGACCTGGCCGCACTGGCCGGAGAAAATGAAACGGTGCTGGACGCCGGAGGACTGACCGTGCTGCCCGCTTTCGTGGACCTGCACTGCCACTGGCGCACGCCGGGCTTCGAGTACAAAGAGGACATTGAAACGGGAAGCCGCGCCGCAGCCGCAGGCGGCTACACCTTCGTGAACCTGATGCCCAATACAAAGCCTGTCTGTTCTTCGGCAGCACAGGCCGCCATGGTGGAACAGAAGGCCGCTGAGGTGGGCCTGTGCGACGTGAACCAGACCGTCTCCATCACCGAGGATTTCGACGGCAAGACCATCGACCACCTCAAGACCCTGCCCGCTTCGGTCAAATTCATCACCGAGGACGGCCACGGTGTGCAGGATAACGCCACCATGGCCCGGGCATTCGCCATCTGCACCCAGCGGGACATCACCGTGATGAGCCACGCCGAGGATATGGAGATCAGCCCTTGGGACTACCGGCTGGCCGAGGACATCGAGACGGTGCGGAACTGCTGGCTGAGCGAGTATTACCAGACCCGCCTGCACATGTGCCACGTCTCCACCCGGGGCGCCATCGAGGCCATCCAGATGGCAAAGCTGCGGGGCGCACCCGTCACCTGCGAGGTGACGCCCCACCATCTCTGGTTCACCAATGACACCTGCGACTACCGCGTCAACCCGCCCATCCGCACCGCCGACGATGTGCAGGCCCTCATCGACGCCATCCGCAGCGGTGTGGTGGACGCCATCGCCACCGACCACGCCCCCCACTCCGAGGAAGACAAGCTCAAGGGCATGGCCGGTATGGTGGGCAGTGAGACGGCTTTCGGCGTCTGCTACACCAAGCTCTGCAAGGAAGAGGGACTTCCCCTCGAGCTGCTGAGCCACCTGATGAGCACCCGCCCGGCGGAAATTCTGGGACTTGCCAAGGGTCAGCTGGAGCCGGGCTATGACGCCGACTTTGTGCTGGTAGACCTCGACACCCCCTACACCGTGGACAAGAACAAGCTCCACTCCAAGTCCCACAACTGCCCCTTCGACGGTGCGCAGCTCTACGGCAGGGTCTGCGCCACGGTCAAGGGCGGCGAGCTGACCTATCAGGCAGAAGAATAAAAAGCTTTTCACGGCCTGGCCCTCTCAGCCTCACTTCGTTCGGCAGCTCTCCCAAAGGGAGAGCCAAAAACGCGGAGATCAGGCCAAAGCCTCTCCCTTTGGGAGAGGTGGCGCGGCGATAGCCGTGACGGAGAGGGCAAGGATGCTGACAATAGAAGATATACTTATAAAAAGAGAGGCAAACAGGAGGAACCCCAAATGACGAACATGGATAAGCTTTACGAAGCAGTCGAAGCACGCGGCCCGGTCTGCGTGGGTCTGGACACCGATTTCAGCTACCTGCCCGCAGATTTCGTGGACAGCACCCTCTCCAAGGGCGAGAACATCGTCCGCTTCAACAAGAAGCTCATCGACGCCACCAAGGCCGTCGCGGGCTGCTACAAGGTGCAGATCGCTTACTACGAGTCTCTGGGCCTCGAGGGGCTGAAGGCCTATGCCGACACCCTGAAGGCTGTCCGCGAGGCCGGTGTGCCGGTCATCGCCGACATCAAGCGCGGCGACATCGCCAAGACCGCTGAGATGTACGCCATGGGCCACTTCACCGGCGACTTTGAGGCCGACTTTGTCACGCTGGCTCCCTACATGGGTCTGGACTCCATCAGCCCCTATCTGCCCTACGCAGAGAAGCAGGGCAAGGGGATGTTCGTCCTCTGCCGCACCTCCAACGGCGGCGCAAAGGATTTCGAGTATGAGAAGCTGGCCGATGGCCGCCACGTCTACGACCTCGTGGGCGACAAGCTGAACGCCCTCGGCAAGGACTACATGGGGGAGCACGGCTACTCTTCCATCGGTCTGGTCATCGGCGGCACCCACATCGAGGAGGCTGCCGAGATCCGTGCAAAGTATCAGGACAGCTTCTTCCTCATCCCCGGCTACGGCGCACAGGGCGGCAAGGCCGAGGACATCGCCCAGTATCTGTCGAAGGGCAACGGCGGCGTGGTCAACTCCAGCCGCGGCATCCTGCTGGCCTACAAGAAGCAGCCGGGCGCAGCCTTCGACGAGGCCGCTTACAACGAGTGTGTGAACATGAAGGAGGCCATTGCCCATGCGTGCAGCCTGCTGTGAGGCCACTGTCCTGCGCCATGAGGTCATCGCGGACGACATCCGCCTGCTGACTGCCCTCTGGCCGGACCGCGAGCATGCCCCCCACGCGGGACAGTTCTTCACCCTGCGTGCCTGGGGCGCAGATGAAGCGCCCTTCCTGTCCCGGCCCATCAGCGTCCACAAGTGGGATGCCGAGACCCGGGCCGTCGAGTTCCTGTACGCCGTCGTGGGCGAGGGGACCCGCAGGCTGACGGCCCTGAAAAAGGGTGACAGCTTCCAGCTCACCGGTCCCATGGGCAACGGCTTCGATGTGGCCGGCATCCTGAGCAGGTATCAGAAGATCGCCGTCGTGGGCGGCGGCATCGGCACCGCCCCCATGTACCAGCTCGCCCGGGAGCTGGCGGCTGGCGGCGTCAAGCCGGACGTCTTCTTCGGCTTCCGCGATAAGCCCTACTGCATGGAAGAGTACCGCTCCATCGCGGGCATCGTCAAGGTGTCCACCGACACCGGCGCGGTGGGTTTCCACGGTTTCGTCACCCAGCTGTATGACCCGGCGGATTACGATGTGGTGCTGGTGTGCGGCCCCACGGTCATGATGCGGAATGCCGCCCGCCTCTGCGCGGAGAAGGGGACTCCCTGCTTCGTCAGTCTGGAAAAGAAGATGGCCTGCGGCATCGGTGCCTGCCTCGGCTGCACCTGCGAGACCAGGAGCGGCGAGGGCAAGAGCGTGTGCAAGAATGGCCCTGTGTTTGATGCGGCGGAGGTGTTCTGATGGCAGACTTGAAAACGAACCTGCTGGGCTTTACCATGAACAGCCCCATCATCGGGGCCTCCGGCACGGTGGGCTACGGCGTGGAATACGAAGAGCTGGCTGATTTCAGCAGGATCGGCGGCATCTCGGGCAAGGGCCTGACCCTGCACGGCCAGTACGGCAACAAGGGCGAGCGCCTGTGGGAGACGCCCTCGGGCCTCATCAACAGCATCGGCCTGCAGAACCCCGGCGTCCAGCACTTCATTGATGTGGAGCTGGGCGAGATGCTGGAGCTCAAGCAGAAGTACGGCACGGTGGCCATTGCCAACCTCGGCGGCCACAGCGAGGAAGAGTACGTCGAGGGCGCAGCCATGCTGAGCGAGAGCGGCGTGGACATCGTGGAGCTGAACATCTCCTGCCCCAACGTCAAGGTGGGCGGCATGGCCTACGGTGTCAAGGCGGAAGCTGCCGGTGAGGTGGTGCGGATGGTCCGCGACGCCTGCAAAAAGCCCCTGATGGTCAAGCTCAGCCCCCAGGCCGAGAACATCCCCGAGATGTGCAAGGCCGTGGAAGCCGCCGGTGCGGACGCCATCAGCCTGACCAACACCTTTCAGGCCTGCGCCATCGACCTTGAGAAGCGCCGCCCGGTGTTCGACAACATCTTTGCCGGCCTGTCCGGCCCGGCGGTGCGCCCCATCGCCCTGCGGATGGTCTGGCAGGCCGTCGGCGCGGTGAGCATCCCGGTCGTGGGCCTCGGCGGCATCGCCACCGGTAAGGACGCACTGGAATTCATCATGGCCGGTGCCACGGCGGTGCAGGTGGGTGCGGCAAACTTCGCCAACCCCCGCGCCATGGAGACCATCGCCGAAGAAATGGCGGTCTGGATGGACGCCCACGGCGTCAAGACGCTGGACGAGATCCGCGGCTGCGCACGCTGAGCGAATAAAACAGAGATTAAACGTATTTGATTTGCAAATATTCATTGATTCTTAAAATTTATGAATAAATTTGCGTTTTGGCAAAATGCGTGGTACAATACCGCATGAACGAAAACAACAGAGTATAGAGAGGGAAAAATATCATGAGTGAAGCACTTGAAATTCTGAAGAGCTGTGACGCATTTCTGGAAGGCCACTTCCTGCTGTCTTCCGGCCGCCATTCCAGCGCATACTGCCAGATGGCATATCTGCAGCAGTACCCCGACCGCTGTGCCGAGGTCATGAAGGCTGTGGCCGATAAGATCCGCGAGATGGACGTGGACGTCATCGTCGGACCTGCCATGGGCGGCATCGTCTACGCCTACGAGCTGGCCCGCCAGACCGGCAAGCGCGCCATCTTCACCGAGCGCGTGGACAACGTGATGACCCTGAAGCGCTTCGCCATCCATCCGGGTGAGAAGTGCCTCATCGCTGAGGACGTCGTGACCACCGGCATCTCCTCTCTGGAGACCAAGCGTGTCATCGAAGAGGCCGGCGGCGTCTGTCTGGGCATCACCTGCGTGGTGGACCGCACCAAGCCCGAGGCTCCGTCTCCCATCCCCATCGTGGCCAGCGCTCTCAAGCTGGACCTGCCCAACTACGCCCCCGAGGAGTGCCCCATCTGCAAGGAGGGCAAGCTGCCTCTGGTGCATCTGGGCAGCCGCAAGATGAAGCAGGAAGCCAAGCAGACCCTGTAAACGCGCAGGCGTGTTGAAGCGAGGAGTATCTAATGAACGCATATCTTCTTTTGGCAAATGGCATGGTCTTTGCCGGCCGGTCGGTGGGCGCTGAGGGCGTCACCGTGGGCGAGGTCGTCTTTGCCACCGGCATGGTGGGCTTTCAGGAGACGCTGACCGACCCCAGCTACTACGGCCAGATCATCACCCAGACCTACCCCCTCATCGGCAACTACGGCATGAACAAGGACGACATGGAGTCGGATAAGATCTGGGCCAGAGGCTATATCGTCCGCGAGGCCTGCCAGACCCCGTCCAACTGGCGCTGTGAGGAGACGCTGGACAGCTTTCTGAAGAAAAACAATACCATCGGCATCGAGGGCATCGACACCCGCCACCTCACCCGCATCATCCGGGAGAGCGGCGTCATGAACGGTGCCATCCTGACCACCTTTGACCCCGCCGACCCGGCCAACAAAGCCGAGACGGATAAGCTGCTGGAAGAGATCCGCGCTTACGCCGTCACCGACGCCGTGAAGAGCGTCACCTGTGCGGAGCCCGAGGTCTACAACGAGAAGGGCGAGACCCACATCGTGCTGATGCACTACGGCTGCAAGCGGAACATCATCCGCTGCCTCGTCAAGCGTGGCTGCAAGGTGACGGTCATGCCCGCCTTTGCCACCGCTGAGGAAGTCGCTGCCCTGGACCCGGACGGCATCATGCTCTCCAACGGCCCCGGCGACCCCGCCGAGCCGGTGGAGGTCATCGAGAACCTCAAGCACATCTTTGAGCTGAATATCCCCACCTTCGGCATCTGCCTCGGCCACCAGCTCTCCGCTCTGGCCGCCGGTGCCAAGACCATGAAGCTCAAGTACGGCCACCGCGGCGCCAACCAGCCCGTCACCGACTTCGAGTCGGGCCGCACCTTCATCACCAGCCAGAACCACGGCTATGCAGTCGTGGGCGATGAGCTGCCCGCCGAGATGGGCGAGGTGGCTCAGGTGAACGCCAACGACGGCACCTGCGAGGGCATCAAGTACAAGAAGTGGAACTGCTTCACCGTCCAGTTCCACCCCGAAGCCAACGGCGGCCCCAAGGACACCGAGTTCCTGTTCGACCGCTTCCTGAACAACGTCAAAGCAGCAAAGAAGGAGGCACGCTGAAATGCCTAAGGACCCCAGAATCAAAAAAGTGCTGGTCATCGGCTCCGGCCCCATCATCATCGGTCAGGCTGCTGAATTCGACTACTCCGGCACCCAGGCGTGCCGCGCCCTGAAAGCAGAGGGCATCGAGACCGTTCTGCTCAACTCCAACCCCGCTACCATCATGACCGACCCCGACGTGGCCGACCATGTTTATATCGAGCCCATGACCCTCGAGGTCGTGGAGCGCATCCTCGACCTCGAGAAGCCTGACTCCGTGCTGCCCAACCTCGGCGGCCAGATGGGCCTGAACCTCTCCATGGAGCTGGCCCGCTCCGGCTACCTCGACCGCACCGGCATCCGTCTGCTGGCCTGCAAGCCCGAGACCATCGACCGCGCCGAGGACCGCGAGCTGTTCAAGGAGACGATGGAGAAGCTGCATCAGCCCATCATCCCCTCCGAGGTCGTGGAGACGCTGGAAGACGCTCTGGCCTGCGCCGACCGCATCGGCTACCCGGTCATCGTCCGCCCCGCCTTCACCATGGGCGGCACCGGCGGCGGCATCTGCGAGAACAAGGCAAAGCTCATTGAGATCGGCACCAACGGCCTCCGTCTTTCCCCCATCCATCAGATTTTGGTGGAAAAGTGCATCGCGGGCTGGAAAGAGATCGAGTACGAGGTCATGCGCGACCACAAGGGCAACGTCATCACCGTCTGCAACATGGAGAACCTTGACCCTGTCGGTATCCACACCGGTGACTCCGTGGTCGTGGCACCCTCCCAGACCCTGAGCGACCACGAGTACCAGATGCTCCGCACCGCTGCGCTGGACATTATCACCGAGCTGGGCATCGAGGGCGGCTGCAACTGCCAGTTTGCCCTGAAGCCCGACAGCTTTGACTACGCGGTCATCGAGGTCAACCCCCGTGTGTCCCGTTCTTCCGCTCTGGCTTCCAAGGCCACCGGCTACCCCATCGCCAAGGTGGCGACCAAAATCGCCATCGGCTACACGCTGGATGAGATCACCAACGACGTCACCGGCAAGACCTGCGCCTGCTTCGAGCCTGCGCTGGACTACATCGTGGTCAAGTACCCGAAGTGGCCCTTTGATAAGTTCGTCTACGCCGACAAGTCTCTGGGTACCCAGATGATGGCCACCGGCGAGGTCATGAGCATCGGCAACAGCTTCGAGGCTGCCATGATGAAGGCCGTCTCTTCCATCGAGCTGGGCATGGACACCCTGACCCACAAGCCCTTCGAGGAGCTGAGCGACGACGAGATCGTGGACCACATGCATGTGCAGGATGCCGAGCGCGTCTTCTGCGTCTATGAGGCCCTCAAGCGCGGCATCGACCACGAGACCATTTACCGCATCACCAAGATCGACTGGTGGTTCCTCGACAAGATGCAGCATCTGGCAGACCTCGAAAAGGGTCTGGCCAAGTGCGAGGGCGTCCTGAGCGTGGCCCAGTACAAGGAAGCCAAGAAGTACGGCTTCCAGGATAAGACCATCAAGCGTCTGGCCAAGGTGGACAAGCTCCCCGTGGAGAACTACCGTGCCGGCTTTAAGATGGTCGATACCTGTGCCGCTGAGTTCTCGGCCAACACCCCTTACTTCTACTCCACCTACGACGGCGACAACGAAGCCGCCGAGTTCATCGCGGAGAAGGAGGCCAAGGCCGCCGAGAAGGGCGAGCCCAGGAAAAAGAAAGTCCTCGTCTTCGGTTCCGGCCCCATCCGCATTGGTCAGGGCATCGAGTTCGACTACTGCTCTGTCCACTGTGTCTGGACCCTCAAGAAGCACGGCTGTGAGGCGATCCTCGTCAACAACAACCCCGAGACGGTCTCCACCGACTTCGACACCGGCGACCGCCTGTATTTCGACCCGCTGAACCCCGAGAGCGTGGATAACATCATCGCGACCGAAAAGCCCGACGCCTGCGTTGTTCAGTTTGGCGGTCAGACTGCCATCAAGCTGGCAAAGCATATGGACGAGATCGGTCTGCCCATCCTCGGCACCCCGGCGGATGCCATCGACGAGGCCGAAGACCGTGAGCGCTTCGACGAGCTGCTGGAGCGTTGCAATATTCCCCGCGCACCCGGCCGCACTGTCTTCGATCTGGAAGAGGCTCTGGCCGCAGCCGACGAGATCGGCCTGCCTGTTCTGATGCGTCCTTCCTACGTCCTCGGCGGTCAGAACATGATCGTGGCTTACACGAAGGCCGACGTCATCGAGTACATGGGCGTCATCACCGAGCACGTCGATATGGACCACCCCGTCCTGCTGGATAAGTACATCATGGGTACCGAGTGCGAGGTGGACGCCATCTGCGACGGCGAGAACTACCTCATCCCCGGCATCATGGAGCAGGTGGAGCGGACCGGCGTCCACTCCGGCGACTCCATCTGCGTCTACCCGGCCCAGCACCTGACTCAGGCCGAGATCGACACCATGGTGGACTACACCGGCCGCTTTGCCCGTGAGCTCCACGTCACCGGTCTGGTCAACGTCCAGTATGCGGTCTCCAACGGCAAGGTGTACGTCATCGAGGTCAACCCCCGTTCCTCCCGTACCGTGCCGTATATCTCCAAGGTCACCGGCGTCCCGATGGTCGATCTGGCCGTCCGCTGCTGCCTCGGCGAGAAGCTCACCGATATGGGCTACGGCACCGGGCTGCACCCCAACGCCCCCTATGTGGCCGTCAAGGTGCCTGTCTTCAGCTTCGAGAAGCTCCACGGCGTCGATACCCAGTTTGGTCCGGAGATGAAGTCTACCGGCGAGGTGCTGGGCATTGCCCCCAACTTCCACGACGCCCTGCTCAAGGGCCTTATCGGCGCGGGCTACACCTTCAAGACCCCCGGCCCGGCTTCCTGCTGCATCTTCACCGTGAAGGACAGCGACAAGCCTGAGTTCGTGGACATCGCCTGGAAGCTCAAGAGCATGGGCTATAAGCTCTACGGCACCTCCGGCACCTGTGCATGGCTCAACAAGCACATGGTCCCCTGCAACGAGGTGCGGAATATGTCCGGTGAAGCGCCGAATATCGTGGATCTGCTGCAGAGCGGTCTGGTGGACTATGTCTTCTCCACCAGCGCCAAGGGCCGCGACCCCAAACGCGATTCCGTCCGCCTGCGCCGCAAGGCCGTGGAGCTCAGCATCCCCTGCATCACCGCCGTGGATACCGCCAACGCTCTGGTCAACTGCCTGCGCAGCGACCACAGCATGAAGGACATCCCGCTGGTGGATATTGCAACGCTGTATCATAAAAAATAATCCCGCCCCATTACTTCGTGCGCAAAAATATACCGTTTGTGCGCAGCCCCTCGTAATGAGGGGCTGCATTTGTTATACTCATCAACGCAAAATTTGCCAAAAGACGTTACTTTTGGACGTTCCAGGAGGATATAGATACATGACTCGTTCCCAGATGATCGAAACCGTGGCACGCAAGACCGGCTTTACCGAAGCTCAGGTCGAGACCACGATGGATGCACTGTTTGACCAGATCGCCGATTGCCTGCGTGCCGACGAAAAGGTCACCATCGCTGGCTTTGGCCGCTTTGAGATGCGGCCCCGCAAGCCGAAGGCTTACACCAATCCCAAGACCAAGGTCTCCAGCCGCCTGGAGTCTACCTCTATCCCCGGCTTCAAGGCCAGTGGCCGCTTCAAGCAGAAGCTTGAGTCCGGCCGTGCTGCCAAGAGCGTCGAAGAGACTGCCTGATAGGACCTGAACCAAAAGCGCCGCATCCTTGACCCGGGATGCGGCGCTTTTTTGCTGACAGAATGCGATTTTCATGGTATACTGGGCATATCACAACGAAAAGCGGCCCTCAGAGGGCATTGCGCGGAAGAGAAAAGAAAAAGAACGGAGTAGAGGAATCCATGCTTTACAGCGAATTACAGTGCAGCGAGGCCATCCATAAGGCCGTAGAGCGGATGGGCTTTGCGGAAATGACCGAGGTGCAGGAAAAGACCATCCCCGTCATGCTGGCCGGGCGTGACGTCATCGCCAAGGCCCCTACCGGCACTGGCAAGACCTGCGCTTTCGGCATCCCGGTGGCCGAGCACATCGACCCGGCCCTCAAGGCCCCGCAGGCCGTTATTCTGGCCCCCACCCGTGAGCTGGCCCAGCAGATCGCCGAAGAACTCACCGGGCTGACCTATTTTATGCCGGAAGTGCAGGTGGTCTGCGTTTACGGCGGTGCGAATATGGAAAAGCAGGCCAAGCGCCTCGCCGAGGGCTGTCAGATCGTGGTGGCGACTCCGGGCCGCCTCATGGACCACTACAAGCACCACAATATCGACCTCGACCATGTGACACAGGTGGTCCTCGACGAGGCTGACGAGATGCTGAATATGGGCTTCTATAAGGACGTGAAGCATATCATCGGCCTGATGAAGGCCCGCAAGTCCCTCTCGATGTTCTCGGCCACCATCAGCCGCGAGGTGATGGACATCGGCTGGATGTATCAGAAGGACGCCGAAGAGATCACGGTCCAGCCCAAAGAGGAGAGCCAGCCCAAGATCACCCAGTATATGCTGGAGACCTCCGGACGCAACAAACTGTCCGATCTGGCCCAGATCATCATTGGGGAGGGCTACAAGCGGGTCATGGTCTTCTGCGATACCAAATTCAATACGGCGGCTCTGGCGAACCAGCTGGCCCGTCTGGGCTTCTCTGTGGACTGCCTCCACGGCGACCTCTCCCAGAACGAGCGCAACCGCATCATGCAGAACTTCCGGGACGGCAAGCTGAATGTGCTGGTAGCCACCGATGTGGCGGCCCGCGGCATCGACGTCTCAGACGTGGATGCTGTCATCAACTACGACGTCCCCGGCGATAATGAGCACTACACCCACCGCATCGGCCGCACAGGCCGCGCAAAGAAGGAGGGCGTGAGCTATCTGTTCTATGTGCCGGAGGAGAAAAAGCGGGTGCAGGAGCTGCTGCGCCTGACCCGTAACACCGATCTGTGTACGCCGGTACACTTCGACTTCAACCATGAGCATATCGTGGTGGAGAAAAAGCAGGACAGTGCCGATCGGTTCCAAATCAAGTGCTACTTCTGATGAGATGATAAGATAAGAATAAGAGCGGATGCTTTTTGGGTAGAAATGCCTTAGAAGCACCCGCTCTGCTTATATACTATAATAAGAAAGATAGAAAGCAAAAAACGGGATAAAACGGTGAGAAAAACTGGAGAAAAAGTCCAAAAGCGAAAAAAGAGCAAAAAACTTGTAAAAAAGGCTTGCAAAGTGGCCCGGCGTATGGTATTATACTTGAGCGCCAAGCGCCGAGACGAAAGAATGACTTC
>OBRI01000021.1_pt1 | contig 49313 bp, 68 predicted proteins | sample 1475581 | NCBI WGS metagenome assembly OBRI01 (sample SAMEA3360675, study PRJEB22359) | human gut metagenome | biome: ENVO:urban biome; feature: ENVO:human-associated habitat; material: ENVO:feces | place: Bangladesh | collected 2011 | reverse complement strand
TCGACTCCACCCGCCGGGCGCGCTTCTCCACTTATGCCAGCCGGTGCATCGAAAACGAGCTCCGGATGCACTTCCGGAGGGAGCGGAAGAACGCCCCCACCCTCTCGCTTCAGGAGACTCTTGATGCCGGAAAGGAGGACTCTGCCCTCACCCTCGCCGATGTGCTGCAGGACGGCTTCTGCATGGAGGACAGCTGTGAAAAGCAGGACGACGCCCAGCGTCTGCGCCGCCTCATCGAGGGGCTGCCCGCCCGGGAGCGGAAACTCATATTATTAAGGTACGGTCTGGCTGGCCAGCCGCCGCTGACCCAGCTGGAAACGGCAAAGCTGCTCCAAATAAGCCGGAGCTACGTTTCCCGGCTTGAAACACACGCACTGGAGCTTTTGCGGGCCGGATGGGAGCAGCCTTAGCTTCCTCTTGCATTCCTCACCGAACTGTGGTACAATACTAAGGCACACGAATCGTGTGCCTTGTCGGACAGCGCCTGCTGCGTGGTTCGGCATACGGATGCGGGTCCTGTACGATGGAGCCGCAGTGAACCAGGTCAGGTGGGGAACCAAGCAGCCTTAAGCGGCGCGCCCCGTGCGTTTCAGTCAGCCTGCATCCGTATGCCGAGTTACGCAAGGCGGGGGTCAAACCCCGTCAGCGCTGTCCGATTTTTTATTACTGACGGGAGGGAAGCACCGATGTATCGCGCATTATACCGCAAATGGAGACCCCAGCGGTTTGAGGATGTCGTCGCACAGCGCGGCATCGTCACGGCGCTGCGCAATCAGATAGCGTCGGGCCGCGTAGGCCACGCCTACCTGTTTACCGGCGTGCGCGGCACAGGCAAGACCACCTGCGCAAAGATCTTCGCCAAGGCGGTCAACTGCCTCCACCCCCATAACGGCGACCCCTGCGGCGAGTGCGAGATCTGCAGGGGCATCGACAACGGCAGCATCCTCGACGTGGTGGAGATGGACGCCGCGTCCAACAACGGTGTGGACGACATCCGCGACCTGCGGGATGAGACAGCCTACACCCCCAGTGCCTGTCATTATAAGGTATACATCCTCGACGAGGTGCACATGCTGTCCACAGCGGCCTTCAACGCGTTACTGAAAACGCTGGAAGAGCCGCCCGCCCACGTCATCTTCATCCTCGCCACGACCGAGATCCAGAAAGTCCCGGCCACCATCCTCTCCCGCTGCCAGCGGTACGATTTCACCTGCATCGGGCCGGAAGACATCGCCCAGCGGGTCGAGTATATCGCCGGCCAAGAGGGCTTAGAGTTGACGACCGGTGGTGCAGAGCTGATCTCCCGCCTGGCCGACGGTGCCATGCGTGACGCCCTCTCGATCCTCGACACCTGCGCCGGTGTGACCGCAAAAATCGACGCCGATGTTGTCCGCCGGATGGCGGGCGTCACCGACCGGAGCTACCTGTTCCATATTTCGGATGCTCTGGAAGCGCAGGACGGCGCAGCGGCGCTGGCTCAGCTGGCCGCACTGCGGCAGCAGTCGGTGGATGTGAAGCGTCTGACGGAAGAGCTCATCGCTCACTACCGCGCCCTGATGTTGGCGGCTCTGCCCGGCGGGCAGAGCCTGCTGTCCGGTGTTTCCCCCGAAGAGGAACAGCAGTACCTCGAAAAAGGCCCTCAGCTGGGCCAGCGGGAGGCCATCCGGGCCATCCGTACGCTGGGCAGCGCCCTTGAACATATGACCCGGGGCAGTGACCAGCGCATCGAGCTGGAACTGGCCCTCTTCACCCTCTCGGAGCCGCCGCAGGCCGCAGCTGTCCCCGTGGCGGCAACGCCTGCCCAGGCTGCTGCTCCTGCCGCACCGGCCGTCCGGCCCTTTGTTGCGGCACCGGTCCAGCCTGCGCCGCAGCCCTTCATGAGTACACCTGCTGCACCCGTGGAACCTGTGGCCGCACCGGCAGTGGAAAAGGAGCCTGCTCCCGCGCCCGCTGCAGAGCCAAAGGCCGCTGTCCCGGATATTCCAGAGTCCCCCGCGCCCGCAGACGAAGAGCTTCCGCCACCGCCCGCCGAGCCGCCGGTGGCGGAGTCGGCCCCCCTGCCCTGGGATGAGCCGACTGCGCCGGTCACTGCGCCGGTACCGCCCGTACCGGAAGAGGAATCAGTGGAGCCCGCCGCACCGGTCTCATCGGCAGCACCTGCCCCGGAGTACACCGCCGACCCGGCTCTCAGCCGACCCCGCAAGGTGGCCGCAGAGGGTATCAATCCCTTCGAGCAGTGGAGCGAGGTCGTCAAGCTCTTACAGGAGAAGGACCCGATGCTTCACAGCTACCTGCGCAAATCGAAGGCATACTTCGACGGCACACGGGTGCTCATCGACGGCGGCAAGACCTTCCGGGACTTCATCCGTGTCAACAAGGACAGCCAGCGTCTCATCAAAAAGCTCATCGCGCAGGTGTCAGGCGTCGCGGTGCCGATCGGCCCCTACGAGCCCCGCACCGCCGCAAAGCACACCTCCAATGCCGAACAGTCACTCCATGCGCTGGAAAAGCTGGGGCTGGACGTGAGCATTGAGGACAGCGCGAAGAAAAAAAAAAAATAAACAATAACTTTTAAGGAGAACCAATTATGAAAGCAAGAATGCCCGCAGGCTTTGGCCGCCCCGATATGAACGCTCTGATGCGTCAGGCTCAGAAGATGCAGGATGACATGAAGGCCAAGCAGGCCGAGCTGGAAGCCGCCGAGTACACCGGCAGCGCCTCCGGCGAGATGGTCACTGTCCGCATGAACGGCAAGCACGAGATCCTTGGCATCACCATCAAGCCCGAGGCCGTTGACCCCGACGACATCGAGATGCTGGAAGACCTGGTGGCCGCTGCCGTCAATGCCACCGTCAAGCAGGTGGACGAAACTGCCGAGGCCGAGATGGGCAAGCTGACCGGCGGTCTGAACATCCCCGGCCTCTAAGCGGGAGGGATACGCATGGGTTACACCGCAGCGCCGCTGGAAAAGCTTATTGAGCAGTTCAGCCAGTTCCCGGGCATCGGCCGCAAGGGCGCGACCCGGATGGCCTATCAGGTGCTGAGTATGTCGGACGCAGACGCCGCGGCACTGGCCGAGGCCATCCAGAACGCCCACACCCGGCTCCACCGCTGCCGCGTCTGCCAGAACTACACCGAGGCCGAGCTCTGCCCCATCTGTTCCAGCGCCAAGCGGGACCGCTCCACCATCTGCGTGGTCGAGACGCCCCGCGATGTGCAGGCCTTTGAGCGCACCCGGGAGTACCACGGCCTGTATCATGTCCTCCACGGCCTCATCAGCCCCATGGACGGCATCGGCGCCGAACAGCTCTCGGTGAAGGAGCTGCTGGCCCGGCTGGGCAGCGGCGAGGTGAAAGAGGTCATCATGGCCATGAACCCCACCGTCGAGGGCGAGGCCACGGCCATGTATCTGGCAAAGCTCATCAAGCCCCTGGGCATCAAGACCACCCGTCTGGCCTACGGCCTGCCCGTGGGCGGCAGCCTCGAGTACACCGATGAGACGACGCTTTACCGCGCACTCTCCGGCCGCGACGAGCTGTAAAGAGCAGATTTTATAGAACCTTAACGATTCTTTCAAAAATCGCTCTTGAAAATCCAGCAAAATGTGATATAATGACAAGACAAAGAAGTTGCTTTTATAAGCAGGGTGCGCCGAACGACGAGAATTTTTGCCCGTATACAAGGCGGTTTCCCGCAGCAATCCTTGGTGGATTGCAAGGGGAAACAACGCAGGATGTGAGCAAAAAGGCCGTTCGGACGGTGTGCAATGCTTATGAAAACGGCTTCTGGAGTAAAGGAAAGGAGGCGCGCTTCATGGCACCTGCCAAGGAACGTCCGGCGACAAAGACCATCGCCACAAACCGCGAGGCGCGTCACGAGTATTTCGTGCTCGAAGCGCTGGAAACGGGCGTCGAGCTGAAAGGCACCGAGGTCAAGAGCCTGCGTGCCGGCGGCGTCAACCTGAAGGACAGCTGGGTCGATATTGAGGACGGCGAGCTGCTGGTCAAGGGAATGCACATCACTCCCTACGACCACGGCAACATCTTCAATCAGGACCCTCTGCGGGTGCGGCGTCTGCTGGCCCACAAGACCGAGATCCGGCGTCTGCACCAGCAGTGCAAGCTGCAGGGCTATACTCTCGTTCCCCTTTCTCTCTACTTCAAGCATGGCCGCGTCAAGATGGAAGTCGGCCTGTGCAAGGGCAAAAAGCTCTACGACAAGCGTGCCGACGCCGCCAAGCGCGACGCCAAGCGCTCCATCGACCGGGCTGTGAAGTCCAACGGCAAATTCTGCTAAATCTCTTTCAGGCAGCATTCCTGCCCTGAGAACACCAAGCTTTCTGCGCATGGCAGCATGCGCTTTATGGGGGCGTAAAGGTTTCGACGGGGGGAGCGAGGCCTGGGCAGCGGGTAGCAGTGGGGGAACTGCTCTAAACTCCTCCAAAAAATTAACTGACAACAATAATTATCAGTTGCTCGCAGCCTGAGTGCTGCGCGTTCCGCCCACTCTTGTGTCGTGTGGGGCCGGGGCGTCCTTTAGACACAGCACCTGAACGGACCTAAGCTTTGCGGACCGGCAGGAACTCATGAAGCTACTGAAGCGTTAGCCTGACGACCGGCGTGACGCGGAGGGAATGTTGTAGATCGCCTGCACCCGGAGACACCTACGCTGAACTCTTTTCGGACATGGGTTCGACTCCCATCGCCTCCACCAGTAAAAAGCACCTAGAAACGTGAGTTTTTGGGTGCTTTTCTTTTGCGTAAAACCCACATTGCAACCCACCCAGTCATAGCCTACTCTTCCGATTCCGCAAGGACCTTATCCAGAACACCTTCCAGCTGTTCGGCTGTCCGCTGCTTCTCCCCTTTTATCAGGTGGGCATAGATGCCGTAAGTATCCATCTGACGGGAATGTCCGACCAACGATTTCACCGTGCCTTCCGGCAGAGTCTTGGCCATCGAGACGAAAGTATGCCGTAGATTGTAGGGTGGGACGTACTCAATACCATTTGCCTCGCAATAGCGCTTCCAGCAATGGCGATAGGTGCTCTCTGCCTCAATGGGAAAGACGAATCCCTCCCCTCCTGTCAACTCGCGCTGCGCCTCGAGTATCTCTTTTGCCTGTGAGGTCAGCGCGAAGGAACGCAAGGCATTGCTGTTTTTGCCTCGAGTTTTCTCGCCGTGGACGTTTATCGCGCCGTGGATCATCACCATATCGCCCTGAATGTCAGCCCACCGCAGAGCGATGAGTTCCCCCGGGCGCAATCCCGTGACGAAGCTGAGCCGGTAGGCGTTGATGTACGGGTCCGGGACTCTTTTCCCCCGCCAGAGCGTGGAGTCCACGGCGAACAGCACCCGTAGCGCATCCGGCTGCAATATCTTCTTTTCTTCAGAACGGGCGCCTTTGGGAACGTGCAGCTCTTCCGGGTGAAACGTCGAGAGCTTGCCCAGACGCAGCCATTTGCAGAATGCCCGCAGGTCAGTGCACAGGCTCATCAGCGTCTTTTTACTCAGTCCAGCAGCGAAGGCTTTGTTCACCACCGCCTGCAGCATCTGCTCGTTCAGGTTCGCTACCTGCTTTTTGCCGAGGTCGGGCTGTACCCATGTCCGCCAGCGGCTCTCGATGGGCTTCCAGTTCGACTGGCTGGTGGTCATTTTCACTTCGGCGATCCAGTTCACATAGGCCGTCTCTACCAGCAGGCGGGTGCTCGAGATCCCCTCATCCAGCCACAGATCAGCCTTGCGGTTTGCCTCCCGCTGGCCGGTGCGGCCCGGCTTTGCGCTGGTGAAGGTCTTGCGCACACCGTCCTTTTGTACTTTAATCTGCCAGCGGTTCTGATTCGGAAGCCAGACAGCGGTATTCGTACGTCGTCCCATAATACACCTCCATATGGGTACACTTTGACAAGCCCGCCCAAAAGAGGTATAATCGCATTGCTTGAGTGTGCGATGACCCCGCAAGGGCGAGCCGCTTATCCTTACTCCTCCGGCGTTGGTAGCGACGGAGGAGTTTTTTATTTAAGAAGCTGATCAAGCGAAACTTCGAAATATTCCGAAATATCTAAAATCAATTTTATACTGGGTTCTATTTTTCCTGTCTCATAATTTGAAATGGTAGTTCTGCTGACGTGAAAAACTTCTCCCAACTGTTGTTGTGTAAGCCCTTTCGCTAATCGCAACTCTCGAAGATTATTTTGAAAGCTCATCTAATTCCTCTGTGTGCGAAAAGTGTGAATCACCTTTCCCTGTTTTGTGCTTTATGGTAAAATCAGTATAAAAAGGAGGCCGCTCTATGTGGAAATGGTTAAACAATCTATATCGACTCGCTTCCTATATAGTCCTGTTCAATATTTATTTCGGAATATTTTACAAACTGCTTCGCTTCTTCATTTTTCAGAATTCAGTTCCATTCACGATTGAGTTGCTTTTGATTGGAATCAGTGCGGCTTTACTCAAGAACTACCATCCTTATGATCTTCCTGATTGGCGGAGGGAAAAATAATGATTTTCGGGTCAGGCTTTTGTAAGTCAAGAGCCTGACTTGCTTTTTGCATTTTTTCCAGTTCTCTATTTTCTGGCATCGCATCTAGAAGTGCTTCTTTTTTAGCTTTTTGGATTTGTATTTTCTTCATTTCATTATCTAATTTAATTCCATCAATTTCTCCTTTTAGCTTTTCTGTTTCCAAACTTTTGCTCTCAGCTTCATGCTTATGTTGAATGGACCATTTAATCAGGCCTCGAACGGATGGAATATCTGTTTTAACGCCATCTTTTTCATAGCTTCCGCCGAAAAGAATAAGATAAACAAACAAGAAGGCAAACCAGTTTTGCTGAATAAACTCCATGGTTTTTTGAAATGCCACAACATAGTCACCCGGAGAATTCAAATTCATCGTTATCGAAACATCGTTATCATCATTGATTGTGGCAAACATCTCTGTAATATAATAACTGAATGTTGAAAAATCTCGCCCTTTGATTCGATTTCTTGTGTTTACGCGAAAAACCACATGGGTTTCTTCCTTATAGACGTACAAATCAAAGCATGTATTCAGAACCGGAACCGCATACATACTTATTTCCGACAAGCTTTGATGGTTTAACATTGCACGAACCAACAAAGGAGTCAGCCTGCCTTCTTCAACTTCTTTTATCATTTGAATTTGCCGACGTTTAATATACGGACACTTAATTTCTACTTGCTTATGAAGTCCTTCCGCAATCTGACTATCTGCTTCTAATTCTTTTTTTATACCTTCTTGAATATCTTGTTTTTCAAAGTACTCTCCAACAATGCCAAAAGCAACCCTTTTGTCTCCCAAAATCATAACAATATCGCCAACACGCATTGTTGTTACAAAACTGTAGCATTTATTTATGGCTGCTCCCGGGCGTTTGTCTGCATAATGCAATTCTACTGCCTGCCGCATTTTTTCTTCGCCGTCTTGTTCAATGTTATTTCGAAGAATAGCATTCCACCCAATAGCAATATATCCATTTCGAATATACTCATTATAATATGCACCTGATTTTGTCCGAATCATCCAAAACGAACAACAATCAGGCACTTGAATCGGTCGTATCTGCCGCTCCATTTCTTCAATGAAGTAAAGATTTTCTTCGTCCATTTTTCCCTCCCTATATTCCATTAACATTCCAGACATTTTATTTGCGCAGCTGTCTTACTGATTTATCAAAATCAGACACAATTTTCTGCGTCGGATTGAACAGCTCATACTCTGCCTCAGCCTTCTCTTTGGCCTTCCGAGCAGAAATTTTTCCTTTATCCGGCAGAATATCATAACGCCGGAATGACAAAAACTCGTTGATACTGGATGCAAACTGTTCCATCGTGAAGGTGTTTTCCCGTTCTATCAAATCTTCAATATAATCGAAATAGCCCGACACCGTGCGCTCCAGCTGGCGAATCTGCTTTTCGGAGAGGTAATTCTTCGCCACCGATACGTCCGATTTCAGCACCCGACCCTCAGGGGCGTTTTTCCATGTAGTCAGGCCCATATGTTCCTTGGTGTGGTCAGCCTTGTTATAGACGATTTCCGCTGCTGTCTGGCCGGTGATGGCATAGTGAAATTTATTCTGCACCATTGCATAAAAATCCTTTGTCACAGACGAGTTCCTGTCGTAGTCGATGCTGCACTCTGCAAAAATGTCCGTCACTTGCTGCCAGATACGCCGCTCACTAGTCCGGATGGAGCGGACGCGCTCAAGCAGCTCACGGAAGTAATCTTTGCCGAAGGCATCCTTGCCCTGCTTCAGTCGCTCATCATCCAGCACGAAGCCCTTAGTCATGTACTCCTTGAGAATACCGGTCGCCCAGATACGAAAGCGTGTGGCCCGGCGGGAGTTGACGCGATAGCCCACGGAGATAATTGCATCGAGATTGTAAAAATTCGTCTCCTGTGTTTGTGTCTTGTCCTCTAGCGCTCCGTGGTGAGTGGTTGTTTCCATTTTGGAAACAACCACTTTTTCGTCAAGCTCGCCCTCTTCAAAGATTTTTTTGAGGTGCTTGCTTATTGCAGGCTTTTGCACACCAAATAGCTCTGCCATGCCCTGCTGAGACAGCCAAATGCTTTCATCTTTTACGATAGCATCAACAGAAATGTCCTCTTCCGCTGAGCGATATATTAAAAACTGAAAGTTGTTCTCCATCTCTTCTTCCTCCTCACACCAACCCCCGGCAGAAACCCACGGCCAGCCCCTCCACCTCCACCTCTTCCAGCTGGGGGCCGGTATAGACCATCGGCGGGCATACAGACGAGTTATCGGCCAGAAGAGTCATCACATCATTCTGATAGTAAAAGTGTTTCAGGGTCGCTTCTTCCCCTATGCGCACTGCGGCGATCTGGCCCTGCTCCACCTCCGGCTGTTTCCGGATACAGACTACATCGCCGTCGCAGATGGTGGGCGCCATGCTGTCGCCGTGGCACTCTAAGGCAAAGTCCGCCCGCCACGCTGCCGGGACACCGATATAGCTCTTGATGTTCTGCTCTGCCGTGATCGGCGTACCGCACGCAATAGTGCCGATCAGCGGCACCTGCACCATCTCCGGCATCGGCATGAATCCCGGCGGGATGGCAGGCGCTTCCGAATGCAGTGACACTTTTTGATTTCCATCCAGCATTGCAATCACATCGTTAAAATCAGCACCGATGGCTTGTGAAACAGCCTTGATTGTTTCCAGTGAAGGAATAACTGGTTTCCCATTGACCGGGTTTACATTACGTTCAAGAATTGAAATGTATGCTTTGCTCAAACCACTTTTTTGTGCGAAAGCATCCATACTATATCCGTGTTCCTTACGATATTGTTTTATGAGGTCACCAAGGATCAAGAGATTCACACCCTCTTTCTTTGTATTGTCAAGTATATCATACAATTTGCTAGACAAAAAATCAAGTGTTTCGTAAAATATACTTGACACGTTTTGTTTAGTGTGCTAGACTTACGCTGAACGAAGGAGGTGAACAAAACAATGCCTTTTAAGATTCGAGAAGCACGTAAAGCAAGCGGATTCACACAGGAAGAGTTGGCCAAACGTGCAAAGGTGTCTCGTGCAACGATTATCGGCCTTGAAAACGGTTCCATTACGGTGACCACTACGGAGACTTTAACCAAAATCGCAGGAGCTCTGAATAAGAAAGTCAGCGAAATTTTTTTGGAGTGATTGTCTAGCAAACTAGACGTCTACATCTACTTGCTCCCTTTTGAAGGAGGTGAAGAAGATGAGCAACAGCAAAAGGCCCCACGCTCCTGAGGAAGAGAAGCGCGGGGCGCAAGAGATTCAGCTGTCGCACTTGGACAATCGTTTTAGCTGCCAGATAGACGGAACGGTTATCCAGAACGTGAAGGATTATTCATTTGTTCAGTCCAGCAATGGAAAAGCATTGTTAAACTTGACCATCGAGATCAGTGCGGAAGTTGTGTCAACCACGATACAAGCGCAGCTGCAACAGCACTTGTAATCCACGAGTGACGTTCCATCGTTTCGGAAAACTTGGACAGCAAACCCTTTTGCGGAGGAATCCGGTCATTTACGATCATCTCAACAAGGTCAATCAACTTCTGGACTTGCTCTTTGTCCGGCGCGTTTTCAGCTTCTGCCCGCTCCCGCAGTTCCTGGAAATTTGTCTGATAGTTGATGGTCGTCGTATTAGCCGTTCCGATTACAGAACTGTAAGCTGTACCGATATTATAAATATTACTCTGACGCTGTTCAGTTTCTTTCCTTCTTTTCTCGACTTCGGTCATATAGAACGCTTTTATTTCTTCCTGATGTTTTTGGAAGAACGACGCCTGCGTTTCCGTGATATAAAGCCGTTCATTGGCCGGAGTGATAATAACATCGTCTATTTTAATATCGGTTTCTGGGCGAAATCCAACGTACTGACGGTTTGTTGCGGTTTCTCGGTTTGGCAAACCTGGAACGGTTGCAATAATTTCACCATCTCGCTCAATTTGCATATTCAGACCATGCATTCTTAAAAAATTTTCAAAAATCATTTTTCCATTCACCTCCTTTCTGTCTTTTTATTTTACAGCGAAAGTGAAGTGAATACAAGGAGGTACAAATCCACATGAACGACTTACAAATCTTTGAGAACCCGGAGTTCGGGCAGGTGCGCACCGTCGAGATCGACGGCACACCTTGGCTGGTGGGCAAGGACGTTGCTGTGGCACTGGGGTACAAGAATCCCGGCAAGGCCATCATCGCCCACGTCGATGAGGAGGACAAGCGGCTTGAGATGCTGCCGCAGGGGGCAGATTCCCAAAATGGGAATGTGTCCCCCTCATCCAAGACCGCCCTCATCAACGAGTCCGGCCTGTACAGCCTGATTCTGAGCAGCAAGATGCCCACGGCCAAAGCCTTCAAGCGCTGGGTGATCGGCGAGGTTCTGCCAGCACTTCGGAAGAACGGCGTGTATGAAACCGTGAAGGCCCAGCAGCATATCGAGCAACTGGAAGCCACAAACGACCGCCTGACCATGGCGATCCAGTCCGTAAGTCAGGCTAAGGACCAGTTGGCCGAAATCATTGATATGCGGGACCAGTTCATCAAGATCCGTGATAAGAGCAAAAGCCGCTTCGTACAGGCCAAGGCAGATTACAGCCGGGACTGCGACAGCCTGCGCCAAGCAGAAAGCCTGGTCCAGCGGGCACAGAATCAGTTGGACAGCCGCATCGACCAACTGCGTATCGTAGCCTTTGGCCTGCCCGCCTTCAATGAGATCATGAGCGAAGCACTGGCAGGTGTCTTTTCCGGGAATGCCGCTGATGCTGACCGGAACACCGCTCCGGCGGGGCCGCAGGAAGGGAGGTGAACAACGTGGCCGACAACATCTTCAAAGGAGGTGAAGAAGATGAAAATTGAAATCACTGGCGAGCCCAAAGAAATTGCCGCTCTTGTACTGACGGTACAGGAGCGGCAGGGTAAAGCTGTTGTTGAAACAACGGATTGGGCTGGCAATGTTGTTGCGGAAGCAGAAAAAATCACAACCGACCGGTGCGGGAATGAGGTGAGGGAATAAAATGCACGACTTTTTTAGAAACCTTGGCGAGTTTTGGGCTGACAACCGGAAAACTATCCTGTTATCAGCGGCCACAACCATTGTAATGCGTCTACTGTTATGTTTGTTATGATGCTGACAACGATCGGCAGCCAAAGAGACTGCATGGCCATCTCCCGGAAACGGTCTTTCTTGTACTCCCGGTAAACCTGATAGAAGTCGGACACACAGTATGCCCCTGCTCCGATCGGATCGTGAAAGCCATCCACTTCTCCGCTCGGGTCTTCCTGAACCAACCCAAAGAATCGCAAATTACCAAGTTCCTTTGGGTCGCACCTGTAATGCGGATGTGCTTCGATCTTCTTCAGAAGTTCTTTGTCTGCTGCACTCAGGACGACATTTTCACAGTCAGCTTTTTGCTGATACATAAAACCAACTCCTTCCTACGCTCATTTTAGCAAAGGAATAACACAAACACAAGGAGGTGAACCACATGGATAACCAAGTTGATAAAAACGAAGAACTTCTCAGCAAGCAGATGCAACTACTCGCCGAGAAGTCCTTGAACGCAGATGCGGATACTTTAGTAAACCTTACAGATGCCATGTGTAAAGTTTATAAAGCTCTCAACGGTGATCTCTGAAATAACCATTGTTCCGCTTTTCTCGCCAGTCCTGCTTGATTTCATACAGTGCATCCTGATACATCGTATGAATCTCAGCCGGGGTTTTACCCTTCAAATCCTGATTCTGGACGTACAGAAGGGCAAGCGCTTCAATATTGGAGCTCGGAAACGTTTTTAATTCGATATTTTCCATCGTATCACCTCCTTTCCAAAATTATTTTACCGCAGAAATGAGGTGTGTGCAAGGAGGTGAAACACATGGACAACAACAAAAAGCCCCGTGCTCCTGAGGAAGAGGAGCGCGGGGCAGACTGGTGTGAGTTGAACAAAGAGATTCTGGAGGCAATTCAGCACCTCGAACAACAGCGAGAACTCATGCATCGACGCAACATGAGAACCAGAAAGATTCTGACTTTGACAATCTTTTTTCAAAGTATTGCACTGGCGTGTCAAATCTGTGCGCTCATTTTAACAATGGCAGCACTAACGCGATAACCGCCACGATTAAAGAAGCTCCGCCAAAAATTGTGGCTGCAACAGAAACTCTATAAGCCTTTTCTGCCAGCTTACGATTTTTCTCGTTCTCTCGGGCTTGTTCTTTTTGACTCATTTTGTACTGTTCAAGAAATTCGTGCAAATCTTTTGCTGATGCCCATTGCCGTTCGCTCTCAATCTCTTGCTCAACGCCGTGCAGACTCAACTGATGTGCGATTTGATTATTATCTGCTCGCACCGTGTTAGCTGCCATATTAGACAATTCATTCCAATCCACCATTTATCACCTCCCTTCTGCCCTGAGTATACCGCAGAAGGGAGCCAGTCACAAGGAGGTGAACCACATGGACAACAACAAAAAGCCCAGCGAGCCGTCGGAAGCGGAACGCTGGGCGCTGAAAAATGTGCCGACAGCACAGCTCGTTGCAGAACTATCCAATCGGGAAGGCGTAGAAGCAACAATAGCAGAGCCCTACCAAGATGCCGAAGTCAAGATAAACGGCCCCGCCATTGTGCTCGTGGTCATTGATTAACCAATTCTGCGATACGGGTACGAGCGCTTAATGTACGCATGAAAATACTTACCCTTTGACGGAGCGTTCATCAGCGATTCATAGACGCTTTGCGGCACACCAGAATACTCGTATAGTCCGCCGCTATGAAATGAAATCCAAAGCGTAGTGCCTGCATATCCGACTGCTGCGAGGTCGGACGAAGAAACAGGAATCATCTGCATATTTTTCACCTCCCTTCTGTCCCTCTATTCTACCGCAGAAGGGAGCCAGCCACAAGGAGGTGAACCACATGGACAACAACAAAAAGCCCAGCGAGCCGTCGGAAGCGGAACGCTGGGCAGAAACTATTAGTTTTCCATGCAAACATTTACAAAGGCACGTCCCAAAGGGGTCAGTGTAACAAGGCCATTTTGGAGTGTAACTTCTATTATGCGGCACTCATCCCTAGGCGATTGAAAACCATCTGGAGGTGGAGTTGCAATGCGTTGTTCGTAAATTCTATACAACGCGGTCGCCTTGAACTTATTATATACTTCCTTATTATGAAGCCACCGTGTGTACGAAATTTCAATCAATCCTTGCCGTTGCAATGCGCCAAGGGACTCCGATTGCAATTTTAGTTCTTCTTCATTGGACATTTCAGGATTGCCTAAAAAACAATTCTCAAATGCGATTTCAAAGCCTCCGCCAAAGTATTGATATTGGTAATTGACGATTGTATCCACAGAAGATTTGCTCAAAATCATAAGGTTCTGCGCGTCCAGCGGTGTCATCTGAGAAAGCATCACTGCAAACGCAGGGTGTATATGACTTTGATGCCTGCTATCCGCCGCATTTGCAATAAGATGGCAAAACATCTCACGCAAGGCAGGTTCTGAAACACAGGCTTGAGCCTCCCTCAACGCCTGTTCTACGATTCTGGAATTAGGTTCGACTAGATACTCTTTTGGTTTTGCATCGATTTCATCGGCAAGTTGCCGCTTGAAAATCTCCACCTCATGATCGTGCTTGGCACGCAGTTTAGCTGCTTCTAATCGCGTATCCCCCGTTTTCATGTAAATAAGATCAGCTAAAAACGCCCCCAATTCTTTTGCTCCTGGTTTCAGCACAGATGTTACAGACTTGTCAATACACTCCGGAACGCTATCAGATTTTTGATCATTCGACATTTCTCTCATTCCTTTCATTTGGAGGTCTCATGAAAAAGCTCATTCTAGTTATTAAAATACTCGTTGCCGAACAGAAAGTCAAATTTTATACAGCAATTTGCTCCATCTGCGAAAAAATCGAACATTATCTCTTGACTCATAAAAAGGAGTGACCACTATGAGGACCTACAATCACTCATCCCCCGTTCCCGGCACCTTCCGGCGCAATCCCTACTGGAAGCTGCAGGCGCTCTTCCGGGAGCGCGGCTTCCATGACTACGAAGTCGCCGCCGCTCTCGGCACCAGCCCCCAGTGCCTGAGCCGCCGCATCCGTGGCGCAGCCCCCTGGCCCAGCGATGAGGTCGCCGCCATCTGCAAAATCGTCGGCATCCCGCAGGAGCAGATCGGCTACTACTTCTTCCCCGATCTTGAACCCGAAGACAAAAAGGAGGCATCCGCATGAGAATCAAATCTGGCGTCTGGTACTGGCTGGCGGTGGCCAGCGGTGCCGTCGGGATGCTGTACGCACTTGGCTTTGCGGGCAGCATCGAAGCCCTCGGCGTCATCTCCGACACCGACTTCATCACCGCGATGGTGCTGCTGTTGCTGGCGCTGTTCTTTGCCCGGCTGGGCGACCATGCCGCAGAGCGCGAAGCTCAGCGCCGCAGGTACATCGACCGCAGCCACGCCCGCACCAAAGAGCCGGAGTACCGGCAGAACCGGAGGGACGCATGAAGACCAAGCGCATGAAAAAGCTCCTGATGGGCATGGGCCTGTCCCGCAATCAGGTGAACCATATGGTCAAAGAGCAGCGGTTGAAAGGCTCTTCCAAAATCAGCAATGCAGCCTATTACTACGCTGTCAATCGCAGTCTTTCCAAGCCATGCTGGCGTGACTGGCTGCCGTATGTCAAGAGCCTTGTGCTGGAGTGAGCCACATGACGAGTAAACAAAAAGCCCGTCCGCGCTACCAACACGGACGAGCCTGCAAAGGGATGATGAGTTTGAACCCCCATCACCCCGAAGGATAGCACACTTTGGAGGTTTTAGCAAGAGATGAAAGGTATTCTTATCGAGCCGGGCAAAGACCCGGTCGTGACTACCCTGCCGGACACGCTGCAAGGCATGGAAGCACTTTTGCAGTGTCCCTGCGAGCAGAAAGTTCTGCCCCGCACCCCGGCGGTGCTGGTGTACGCCATCTACGGCAAGGGCCTGAACCGTACTTATCGCGGCCAGCCAATCTATGGCACTATCCTCTGCTACGGCTGGCGAAATAACCGCTTCCAGCCCCTGAACAAAGACCTGCAGGCCGAAATGCTTGACCGCCTGAAGGAGTTGGAGGTGCGGGTATGACCACCTATATCTGCAAATGCGGACGGCGAGTGAAGAAGTCCACCGATGCCAGTACCACTGGCAACCGCCTATCCGGCTATGCACCCGGCCATGAGTGCTGGGGATGCCCCTACGCCATGCCATACGGAAACTATCAATGGGATGAAAGTGCTAAAACTGTCAGCCGGGAGACTCAGGGCTACGAATGCCGGATGAGCAAGACCCTCAGCTATGCGTCAGAGTTCGCTGGCTCTATCAAGGATAAATGCACTTGTCGAGTGCATAGTCTGGACTTCGACTTTCTGTCTCAGGTCTCCGCATGGATCAAAGACACTTATCCAGACAGAGAGATTTTTGGCTCGTTTTCCAAAGATATTCGTGCATCGGACTATGGATCTAATGGCCGTTACTGCCTGACTATCACCTGCACCCAGAATCTGAAAGGCGTTGCCGCAAAAAGAGAGCTGCTTGGTCAGTTCTTTACTCCGAATGGTAGCCGCAAGGACATGACACCGCAGCAGGAAATGGAAAAGATCCTGGCCGACATCAAAAAAGCAAAGGAGATTTTCTCATGTACACCTGCCCCGACTGCGGATGCTGCTGCGACCATGACAAGCCCTGCTGCCCGCAGTTCGGCGGCGGCAACACCGACCACCTCGGCGAGCGAGGCGGCTGCGAACGGCTTGACCCCCGCGCTGTCCCCGCAGAGCAGCGCATCGGCCCCTGTTGTTCCTGCGGAGACTTCTTTTGCATCCGCAGCTATCCCTACCTTTGACTTCTCCGCTCTGGGCGATTTATCCCAGCAGGCCGCTGAGGCCGATCAGCAGTTCGACCTGCATTACGGCGCGGCGCAGGACGAGTATCTGATCTCCTGCATCTACCTCGCCCGCATCCACGCTCTGACTGCCAAGGCGGGCCGGTATGGCGGCGGTACATGGACAAAGTGGTATGAGAGCAAGGGGTTAGGCGAAGGAAGCGTCCGGCGGATGATTCAGAACGGCGAAGCTTTTAATTCCGCCAACTTGGCGGAATTAAAACAACTGCCCGAACTAACTCGCAGAGACCTGAACCTCATCGCCCGCAGCGGGTGTGCTGGGCAGCTGGTAGACGCCGCCGGAGACAGCCAGCGGGTGCAGGAGCTTTTAGCCCAGCTCAAGGCCGAGAAAGACCGTGCCGACACCGCCGAGAAGTCCGCTCAGAACGCTCGCAAGGAAAATGCCTATTTCAAGGAGCTGGTGAAAAGCGCCGAAGCCCAGACCTCTAAGGACGCGGAAAAGCGGGAGGAAGCAGAAAGCCGCTATGAATCCGCTCTTGCCGACATCAGCGGCCTGAAAGAGCAGAACGCCCAGCTGAAAGAGCGCGTCCACGATGCCGAAGAGGCCCTGAAGCACCAGCCCATCGTGGGCGTCATCGACGAAGAAGAAGTTGACCGTCGCGCTGCAGAAAAGGCACGGGGCCTTGCAGATGCCCGGAACGCAGAGCTTGCCAAGGACAACGCAGACCTGAAAAAGCAGGTAGCGGCCCTCCACTCCAAAATCAGCGACGCTGCACAGGCAGATTTCGAAAACGCCAATAGCATCGCCTTCTCCTGCCGCCGTGCATGGGACACCGGAAAGGGCAGTTACTCCCGCCTGGTCGGCGAGGACTTGGAAACGACCTTTGCCAGCTTATGTGAAACCTTGAACAGTATCCGTGAGGAAGCGGCCCGGCTCTGCCGTCAGCCGCCGGAATATGACGGAGGTGAGGAAGATGAGTAATCCGCTTGCCCGCAGAGCCCGCATCAAAGACCTTTCCAACAAGGCCGAGGGCATTTTCCAGTACGTCGGGAACGACAATGTGCTGTTCCGGCTCATCAGTACCGGCAACAAGCTCACCAGCGACGTCAACTATGCTGTGGCTCTGTTCACCGGCTTCGCCCGCAGCCATCAGCTGGGCAGTCAGGAGACCCGCCGCACAATCGACTCGATTTATCGCCGGGTCGGTGAGCTCATGTGCCTCATCGACATCGTTCATGCCGCTGCCGGCGAAGAAATCATGCCTGAGCCGTATGAATCCATAGATTTTTGTTACATGACCGAGTACCGCACCATGCTACGGGAGGCCGTCATTCGTGGGATGCCGGACGACTACAAAGGCCCGGCGCAGAACCCCTACGCTGTCAGCCTTGTGCAGCCGGGCGTTGGCCACGGTAATGGTTACACACTGGACGAGTACGATGACGATTTCTTCGCCCGATTTACTCGCAGAGAAGAGCCGCGTGACCGGAAGCTCGTCTTCCGCTGCACTAAATCCGAGCTTGACGCCATCAAGCGTTATGCAAATATCATCGATATTAAATTTACCGAGGAGGAAATTCATCATGCCTGAGAAAAACCAGCCCCCTATCGAGATGCTCGACCAGAATGCAGCTGTCGTCCAGAGTGCAGAGGTGCCTGCGCCTGCAGCACCTATCCAGCTGCAGCAGCGCCAGAGCTACGCCGAGAAGGTGCAGGGATTAACCGTTGACGAGCGCAACTGGATGCTTGCAAAGTCTAAAGCCGCAGCTATGGCGCAGCTTCCCACAGGCTTCTTGCCCCAGACCTACACCGGAAATCCCGGCGCGTGCGCTATCGCCTGCGAGATGGCCCTGCGCATGGGCGTTTCTCATCTCTTCGTCATGCAGAACCTTTACGTCGTCCATGGTATGCCCACATGGAGCGGCAAGAGCTGCAAAGCCCTCATCGACAACAGCGGCCAGTTTGCAGGCCGCACCCGCTACCGCATGGAGGGTGAAGAAGGCACCGACAACTGGGGCTGCCGCCTGATCGGCGTGGACAAGCTCACCGGCGAAAAGGTCGAAGGCCCGAAAGTCACGGTCAAGATGGCAAAGGATGCCGGGTGGTGGGACAAGAATGGCAGCTACTGGCCCAAGATGACCGAAATGATGCTCAAGTACCGCGCCGCCGCTTACTTTGCCCGCGCCGAGTGTCCGGAGGTCCTGATGGGCGCCAACATCGACTACGAGGTAGGCGCTGGCGACGCCGAGGAAGAGGGTGTAGCCCATGCTTAATGTTGTTGCGCTGATGGGCCGTCTGGTCTACGAACCGAAATTGAAGACCACCCCGAGCGGCATCAATGTGTGCAGCTTCCGCATTGCCTGTGACCGCAACTTTGCCCGTCAGGGCGAGCAGCGTCAGGCTGATTTTATCGACGTCACCGCGTGGCGGCAGACCGCCGAGTTCGTCTGTAAGTATTTCCAGAAGGGCAGCGTGATTGCTATCGAAGGCAGCTTGCAGACGACCTCGTACCAGGACAAGAACGGCAACAACCGCACCAAAGTTGAGGTCGTCGCCAGTAACGTGAGCTTCTGCGGCAGTAAGGCCGCAGAGCGGGCTGTCGTGAAGGATTTTGACCAGCAGACAGCAAATCATGTTCAGGAAGCAAAGGTCGCACAGAGCGCTCCGCAGAAGCCTCAGAACGTACCGGAGTATTCGCAGGGCAGCGCAGACGACTTCTCGGTCATCGACGACAGCGAAGACCTCCCGTTCTAAGCCGAGAGCTGCGCTATCTGGCTATACGGGCATTTCATTCGAAAGGAGGTCAGGCCGTGGGCATTGACCCTTCTCGCGGCTTCGTTGCCATCCCGCGCGGCCTGACCGACTGGGAATGGTATTCGGAGCCCAACACTGCCCGGCTGTTCATCCACCTGCTGCTCACCTCAAACTGGCAGGAAAAGCAGTGGCAGGGCATCACCATCCACCCCGGTGAGCTGGTCACGAGCCGCGCAAAGCTGGCAAAACAGCTCAGAATGTCTGAACAATCCGTTCGGACGGCACTTATGCATTTGCAGTCAACCAACTGTATAACCAGCAAAACAGGGCCAAGATACAGCGTTATCGCGATAAATAATTACACTGAAATTATTGGCTCAACCAAGCAATCAACCAGCAATCAACCAACTCCTAACCAAGACTTAACAAAGATAACAAAGAAAACAAGACAGTCGTCGTCTGCGTGCGCGACGCCCGAGCCGACTCCGACGAAGACGACATCCCCCGTAGTCATGGAGTTCGAGCAGCGTATCTGCAAGCTGAGCACCCAAGGGAAAGCCCAACTGACTGGATATGCTGACCGGCTGGGAGAAGAGCTGGTGCTGGCCATCATCAGCAGGTGTGCCGACCTCGGTGCCTACAGCTGGGTGTATGTCCGCAAAGCGCTGGCAGAGGCTGAGGCGCAGGGATGCAAGTCTGTGGAGGAGTACCGCAGGCTTCACCCCATCGGCAGCGGACGGAATCTCCGAGTTGACCGCACAGAGCCGAGCGGGAACGATTTTCTCAAGAATGCTGGGCGGAGGCGACCGTTGAAAAAGAAAGGAGCATCTGAGTGTGATGATGGAAGCTCATAAATCAGAACCAAGCATCTGCTTCAATCTGGACTGCATGGAGGGAATGAAAGCTTTTCCTGATAAGCTTTTTGACCTTGCTGTGGTAGATCCACCATATTTCAGCGGGCCGGAACACCGAGGGTATTATGGCTCACGTGTCAGTAAAACTGGCGTACACCGCGACTATCCTATCACCCCGAAATGGGATGTTCCCGGAAAAGATTACTTCAACGAGCTGCTTCGTGTGAGCAAGCACTACATCATATGGGGCTGCAACTACTTCGACTATCACTTTGCACCCGGCAGAATCGTTTGGGACAAGTGCAACGGCGGGACTTCGTTTTCTGACTGCGAAATTGCTGCAACCGACCTGTTTGATTCTGTCCGCCTGTTCCGGTATATGTGGAACGGCATGATGCAGGGCAAAAGCATTCGCGAGGGACATATCCAGCAGGGGAACAAAATTCTGAATGAAAAGCGCATCCACCCGACTCAGAAACCGGTAGCATTGTATAGCTGGATTTTTCAGAAATATGCCAAGCCGGGACAGATGATTCTTGACACTCATGTTGGAAGCGGCAGTAGTCGGATTGCCGCCTATGATGCTGGCTTGTACTTCACCGGGTTTGAAATTTCGCAGGAGTATTTCCTCCTGCAGAAAGAACGCTACAAGGCATACACGGCTCAGACCGATATGTTTCATGCAGAAGGAGTAAACAAATGCGAATCCAATCATTGAATCGGCGCGATGATGTAAAGAAGGACGCTGGCTCTGCCACGGTAGAGCTGAGCGGTCTGGAACTCATTGCACTCAACAATATCTTGTGCAAGGTTGCAAAAGAGTCGGAATGCGATTCTGAAATACTTTTTGGGATGACCAGAGTGGTACATACCGCAAATTCCCTCGTGCAGCATAGCAGCCTTGACAAAATCGATTTGCACAAGATGGAGGAGCTGGCATGACCTACGAGGAAAAGATAAGCTGGCTCTCCCGCTATCGGGAAGCCGAAAAGCTCTATCAGCGGCTCTCCTACCGGCTGGCAGAGGCGCAGGAAGCCACCCGGCACATCACCCAGAACCTCAGCGCTGCGCCGGGCGGCAGCAAGGATGGGCAGAGCCTCGCCCGGGCAGTGGAGCGTGAAGAAGAAGCCGAACGCCGCGCCTATGCGCAGCTGGCCGTCTGTGATGCTCTGTTTGCGGAGATCGATGCCGTGCTTGTGCAGCTGGACTCCGCCGAATACTGCGCTCTTCGCAAATACTATCTGGACTGCCTGAAATGGGAGCAGGTAGCCGCAGACATGAATTTCACTTCCCGTGGCATTTTCGCCCTGCGCCGCCGGGCCATTGAACACCTGAAGCTCTGAAACTGTGCAGTATCCGTTCATTGTGCGTTCACTCTCTTCCGGTGTAAAATGATACCATCGGCAGAGCCGGAAAGGCCCACCGATACACGCAGCCTCCGAAGCTTTTCCTCCATCATGATGAATTGCTCCTTTGGACTTTTTGCTGCTTGACAGGCATTTTTCTCCTTCTTGAGCTTTCTGAGGCTGCTTCAAAGATTTTCTTCCCTGCACAGAAATGTGCGGGGATTTTTTATGCTTTACTTTTGCACCGGAGAGGTGGTGAGGATGACCGACAAGCAGGCACGATTCTGCGAAGAATACATGGTCGATTTGAATGCGACCCAAGCGGCCATCCGCGCCGGATATTCCCCAGCAAGCGCCAAGACCGTGGGGCCGCGATTGTTGGAGAATGTTGGAGTTCAGAAGCTCATCGCCCAGCTTCAGGCTGAGCAGAGTCGCCGCACCGGTGTATCTACTGACCGGGTGGTGCGCGAGCTGGCAAAGATTGCCTTTGTCAACGCCGCTGACCTCATCGACCCCAAGACCGCCTCTCTCAAATCCGATGCCCGCCACGATGACCTTGCCGCTGTGCAGTCAGTCAAGGTCAAGACGTTTGGCGAGGATGGGCTTGAGCAGGAAGTGAAGCTGGCCGACAAGCTCCGCGCGCTCGACCTGCTGGGCAAACACCTCGGGATGTACAAAGACCCTTCCGAGAAAGACCCCGCCGCAGATGCACTGGCAAAGGCGAAGGAGCTGCTGGGAGGTGTAGACAGTGCCATTGACTGAGTTTCAGCAGGAATATCTGCGCAACTGCAATCACCGTTGGAATGTCAAGACCGGGGCGACCCGCTCCGGCAAGACTTATCTTGACTGCGCCGTCACCATCCCGAAGCGCATCTGTGCGGCTCGTGGGGAGGGCCTGCTGGTCATGCTGGGCAACACCCTCGGCACGCTGGAACGCAACGTGCTGGAGCCCATGCGCGGCCTCTGGGGGCCGGAGCTTGTGGGCGTCGTCCGCACCTCGGCCTCCGGCAACATCGTGCAGCTCTTCGGCCACAAGGTCTATGTCCTCGGGGCCGACAACAAAAAGCACATTGCCCGCATCCAGGGCGCAGCCTTCGAGTACGCCTACGGCGACGAGATCACCACCTGGGACGAGGGCGTTTTCCAAATGCTCAAGAGCCGCCTCTCCTGTCCCCACAGCCACTTCGACGGAACCTGCAACCCGGAAAGCCCCTCCCACTGGTTCAAGAAATTCCTCGACAGCGATGCCGACATCTATTGTCAGGCCTACACCATCGACGACAATCCGACTCTCCCGGCCCAGTTCGTGGCCGACCTGAAAAAAGAGTATACCGGCACCGTCTACTATAACCGCTTCATCCTCGGGCAGTGGATGGCAGCCAACGGCGTTATCTACCGCCTGTTGGCCGACAGCCTCGCCGCCGGGGATGGGCGTTTTTTCTGGCCCGCCGAGAAGCAGCTGCACCCGTGGCGGATCCGCATTGGCGTGGACTTTGGCGGCAATGGCTCGAAGCGCCTTCGTGGCGACCGCCATTCTCCCGGGCTGGTCCGGCGTTGTGGGGCTGGCGTCCCAGCGCATCGACCCGGTGGCGCAGGATGCCGACTATCTGGCCGACAAGCTCATCGAGTTCTGCATCGCGGTCTTTGCCCGCTGGGGCGAGATCCAGTACATCTTCTGCGACAGCGCTGAGCAGACCCTGATAAACCACATCCGCGCCCGCCTGCGCCGATGCAAGCTGAGCTGGCTTGCCGACCGGGTGGAGAACAGCGCTAAGATAAAGATCACCGACCGCATCCGCCTCACCTGCATCCTGATGGGCGGCGGGCGGTTCTGGCTCATGCCGGAAGCTGCCACCCTGCGGGATGCCCTCGCTACGGCTCTTTACAGCGGCAAGCATCCCGGCGTAGATGAGCGCCTCGACGACGGCAGCACCGACATCGACACACTGGACGCCTATGAGTACACCATCGAGCGCGATTTCAAGAGGTTGACGAACACATGAACATCACCGATTTTCTGGATCATCTGCATAAGACGCGCGGGTGGCAGCTGGATGCCGATTACTACAGCCAGATCGAGACATGGCGGCAATGGTGGAAAGGCAACGTACCCGGCGTTCATACCCGCGCCGCCGAGTATGCCGACGGCACCAAAAAGCGCACCATTGCCTCCCTGCGGATGCCCAAGCGGGTCTGCGAGGACTGGGCGAATCTGCTGCTGAATGACCGCACCACGTTTCAAATCACGGACGCAGCCACCGCCCGGTATCTTCTGGGCGACGATGAGCAGCAGGTGGGCGGACTGCTCCGCGACCTGAATTTCTGGACGAACGCCAACGCGCTGGTCGAGAAAGCGTTCTGGTCCGGCACGGGCGCTTTTGTTCTGAGCGTCGAAAATATGACCGTCGTGAACGGCAAGGCAGTCCCCAGCCCGGACGTCCGACTCAAGCTGGACTACGACCCGGCCCCCTGCATCCTCCCCCTGCGGGTGGAGCGGGGCGTCGTGACCGAAGCGGCCTTTGTCTCCGAGTGTCTGATGGACGGCAAGCCTGCCATTTACTTACAGACTCACACCGGCAACGAAAAGAAGCGCACCATCCGCAACGAATGGTTTCGCGTCACTGACTCCGCATCCGGCTCACCGGTGTTTTCTCCGGTCGAGAAGCCCCCGGAAGGCACGGTGGAAAGCGTCACGGTAGAGGGCTCCCCGCCCTGGTTTGCACTGTTCAGCCCGGGAGCTGTCAAGAACATCGATGGCGGCAGCGGGCTGGGCATGAGCGTCTTTGCCGAGGCGCTGGAAGAGGCGCAGGGCGTGGACCTTGCCTTTGACAACTACCGCGAGGACATCCGCCTCGGCCACAAGAAGATATTCTACAGCGCCGACATCTGCCGTAAGGTGGTGGACGATAAGGGCGTGGAGCACTCCATCCCGCCGGACGACGATGTTGTGAGCCAGTTTGTGCATCTGCCCGGCAAGGAAAGCAGCCTCGACCAGCCCAACGAGTACCACGAGTACAACCCCGACCTCCGCGTGGAGCAGAATCACCGGGCCGTGCAGGATATGCTCAACCTGTTCTCCTTCAAGTGTGGGCTGGGCTGTCACCGGTACAATTTCGAGAACGGCAAGGTCACAACGGCCACCGAATACAACGGAAGCCGACAGGACTTGATCGCCAGCGCCAATAAAAACCAGATACCCATCGAGGGCGCTCTGATCGTCATCATCCGGGCCATTCTCTGGGCTACAAAAGACTTGCAGAAGGCTACAGTCGTCCCCGACACTCCCATCTCGGTGAACTGGGACGACAGCTATATCACCGACGCCGAGACCCGCATGACCCAGATGAGGGATGACGCCCTCAGCGGCTTACTCCCCCGCTACAAGTATCTCTCGGCCCGGTACGGCATCTCCGAAGAGGATGCCCGCAGGCTGGCCGAAGAGGCACGTACCGAAAACCGTCAGCCTGAGCTGACCTTCGGCGGGGGTGCCTGATGCTGGCCCCGGACTACCTCGACCACGCACCCGACCGGCTCATCCTGCTCTGGCAGCAGGCCGAGGACGACATCCTGCGGGACGTGGCCCGGCGCATCGGCAAGATGGACGCCCTGACGCCGACGGCGAACTGGCAGCTCTGGCGCTACCAGCAGACCGAGGCTGTCCGCAAGGATGTGGTGAAGCTTCTGGCCCGGTATACCGGCAAGAGCGAGTCCGAGATCCGCCGCCTGATGCAGGAGGCCGCGGCCGCCGCACTGGAAGCCGAGGATGAGATCTATTACCATTACGGGAAAGAGCCAACGTCCTTCGAAGAATCGACACCGCTCCAGAACCTGCTCAACGCGGGCTATCGGCAGACGGCAGGCAGCTTCTCCAACCTCACCGCCACCACGGCCAACACCGTCTCCGGGGCTTTTGAGCAGGCGCTGGATAGGGCATGGCTCCAAGTGAGCAGCGGCGCGTTCGACTACAAGACCGCCGTCAAGCGTGCTGTGGACGGCCTTGCCGACTCCATGCCCTACGTCACCTACCCCAGCGGCCACAGGGACACGCTGGAGGTGGCCTGCCGCCGGGCCGTGCTCACGGGCGTGAATCAGACTGGAGCAAAGCTGCAGGAGGCCCGGATGGACGAGATGGGGGCCTCTTTTGTCGAGGTGACGGCCCACGGCGGGGCGCGCTCCAGTCATGCCATTTGGCAGGGCAGGCGCTACCACCGGGGCGGCGCTGTGGACTACTTGGGCCAGCACTACGAGGACTTCGAGTCGGCCACCGGCTACGGCACCGGCGCAGGGCTTTGCGGCTGGAACTGCCGCCACACCTTCTTCGTGGTGTTCCCGGAGCTGGGCAGCCCGCCAGCATGGACACAGGAAAGCCTCGAGGCCCTCAATGCCCGGGACATCGAGTACGACGGCAGGCTCTACACCCGCTACGAGATCAGCCAGATGCAGCGCGCCCGGGAGCGGGCCGTCCGCAAGTGGAAACGCCGGTATCTGGCCGAGGACGCCGCCGGGGCTGACACCACCGCCAGCGCCATGAAGCTGAGGCAGGCCCGGCAGAGCCTTGCGGACTTTACTCGGGCCACCGGCGGCAGGGTGGACAGCGCCCGGACAAGCGTGCATGGGTTTGGGCGGAGCGAGGGCAGCAAGGCCAGCTACGCGGCCCGGAAACAGGAGCGGTTCAATGCTGCAAATACTGAGTTGCAGCAAATGCGGGAAGCTGGTACAATAAAGGCGAAAGGTCGGCTCATTGAATCCCCGTCTGCTCCAAATGAGATAAATTTTGCAAGCGACCACGTCTTGCAGCGCTGGGCTGAACGCGGTATGGGGCCAATGGATGCCGAGCGCATCATCCGCTCCTCTAAGGTCGCAATGTCCCAGCGAAACGGTACACAGACCTGTTATTACTCTGAGCTGGGCTTTGTCGCCATCGGACAAGATGGCAATGTATCCAGCATCGGCCCGCTGGATGAGGGCGGAAAGAAATTGATGGAGGTGGTCAAAAAGCATGGAATTCCGCATTAGTGATGATGTGAAGCTTGAAGAATGGTTTTGTCCCATTTACAACCGAAAAATCGACTGCGGCTTGTGCTTCGACATTTCCAACATCGGCGATGATATTCTTTGCCTGAAGGGCGACGATAAGCCGCCTTGCAGCTGGGATGAAGCCCACAAAAGCTGTCTCAAGTGTCAGCACTATGCTGACTGGGACTAACAACCAAATACCGCCAGCGTCTTTGCCCATCCGGGCAGGGGCGCTTTTTTCATGCCCATTCTGCCCGCGTGAGGACGGAGTGGACACCATCGCGGCGGGCAGCGCGTACCCTGCCCGGCAACATGCGGACGGAGAACCGCGTTACAAAACCGTAGTTTCACCCAAAGAAAGGGGTTTACTTATGAAGCGTGAAGACGTAAAGGCAAAGATCCCCGGCATCACCGATGAACAGTTGAACTGGCTGATGAGCGAAAACGGCGCTGACATCAACCGCGAGAAGACCGTCGCCGAACAGTTCAAGACCCAGTTCGAAAACACACAGGCTCAGCTCAAGACTGCGCAGGACGGCCTCGCCAAGTTCGACGGCAAGAAGACCCCGGACGAGTACGAGGCCGAGCTGACCAAGCTCCGGGGTGATATGCAGGCACAGGCGGACGGCTTCGCCTTCGACTCGGCCCTGAACACCGCCATCATGGGCAAGAAGGGCCGCAGCGTCAAGGCCGTCCGCGCCCTGCTGGACATGGAGGCCCTCAAGTCCTCCAAAGACCGCCCCACCGACATCGACAAGGCGCTGGAAGAAGCCGCGAAGGCTAACCCCTGGGCTTTCGGCGAGGCCGCGGAGGGCGGCAGCGTCCGCGTTTCCAGCGGTGCAGAGCACGGCACTCCGCCCACCGGTGACACCGATGCTGTCACCGCAGCCTTCAAGGCAATGAACCCCGGCATCAAGATCGACTGATAGAAAGGAAATATTATGGCACACGAAGCACAGGTTCGTTATTCCAAGCTGGTTGACCTCAAGCTCCGGGCGACGCTGGTCAAGAAGGTCGGCGTCATCTGCAACAGCCGCTATGAGGGCAGCCCCAAGGCCGGTTCCGTCAAAGTCCCCGTCCGTGACACTGAAGTCGCTGTGAACGACTACAACAAGCAGACCGGCGCAGAGCTGACCGGCGGCGACACCACCTATCTCACCGTCAACATCGACAAGGACAAGGCCGTCAATGAGATCATCGACGGCTTCGACGCCGCCAGCGTCCCCGACGATCTGGTGGCTGACCGTCTGGACAGTGCCGGTTATTCGTTGGCGCTGCAGGTGGATTCCGACGGCTCTGCGGAGCTGACCACCGCAGGCACGGCTTTCGGCACCACCACCGCCCTGACCGAAAAGACCATCTATGGCAACGTCGTGGACGCCCGCACCAAGCTCTCCACCGTCCATGTCCCCACCGAGGGCCGCTGGCTGCTGGTCTCCCCCGAGATCTATGGTCTGCTGCTGAAGAGTCCCGAGTTCATCAAGGCATCTGACCTTGGCGATGCCGTCGTCCAGACCGGCGCTGTGGGCCGCATCGCTGGCTTCACCGTCTTTGAGGATTCCACCCTCGGCGAGAACGTGGAGTACATCGCCGGTCATCCCAACTGGTTTGCATTCATCGACGAGTGGGCCGTCCCCGTCCATGTGCAGGATCTCAACGGTTCCAGCAAGTACATCGGCGCGTCCGCAGTCAAGGGCCGCAAGGTCTACGCCTTCAAGGTCACCAAGCCCCAGACCATCCTCATCAAGAAGAAAGCGTGACCGAACCTCTCAGTCTGCCGACGGCAGCCAGCTTCCCTAACAGGGGAGCCTAAAAGGAGCTGATTTTTTTGAATTACTGCACCTATGACCAGTATGCAGCCGCCGGCGGCACGCTGGACGAAGCCGCCTTTGCCCCTTTGGCCGCACGGGCGTCCCGGCTCATCGACCGGATGGCCTTTGGCCGGGCCGAGGGCCACGCCGCAGCGTGCGAAGGCTGTGCAGAGGCGCTGGCGGACGCCTGCATCCAGATCATCGACGCAGCGAACGCTGTGCAGAGCGCCCGCACGCCGCCCGGCGCGTCCAGCGTCTCCAACGATGGCGTGTCCATGACCTTCACCTCCGGCGCACTGGCCGAACGGCTGGCGGCAGAGGCGGCGTACATCCTCGCCAACACACTGGGCAGCGACCCGCACGGCCTGCTGTATCGGGGGTGTTTCTGATGCAGACCCCCGTCACGGTCGTCATGCTGCTGCACGACGCGGCCACCGAAGCAGACCAGCCGGTCTGCAAGGTTCTCACGGGGTGCAGCTGGCGGGAGACCCGCCGCACCTCGGCCTCCGGCGACCCCCAGCGGGTGGTGCATATCCGCCTCCCGCCTGCGCCGGGCTATCTGCCCTATCCCCAGTGGGCGCGCCTGACACCGGCAGAAAAGGCCGCACACTGGACGCTCAAGCGGGGCGGCAAGCTCCTCTGCGGCGCTGTCCGCAGCCTGACCGAGGCCGAATACGCCGCCCTCGAAAAAACGCACATCTGCTGTACGGTGGCGGACGTCTCGGACGACCGGGGCGTCCCGCTGCCGCATTTTCATGTGGAAGGGAGCTGAGAGAATGAGCGCACGGATCCCCTTTGGCCCGGTCGCGCCGTCAGCAAAACCGGTCTTCGCCCCACCGGACGGCTTTAAGTGCCGGGTCGATGGTGTGCAGATGGAGCTGAGCTGGCGCCCCGACTTCGGCGCAGAAAAGACCGCTGCCCTGCAAAAGGCCCAGTTCGCCCTTGCGCAGGAAGCCGCGCGGCTCATTGACAGCTACGTCCCCTTCGACACCGGCCAGCTGAAAAACAGCGTTCAGACTGCATCCAACTACGAAGAGGGACTGCTGGTCTACAATACCCCTTATGCCCGCAAGCAGTATTATCTGCACCCCGAGGGCGAAGCACTGCACGGAGACACCGGCCTGCGCGGCTCCTACTGGGGCCAGCGGGCTATTGCTGATGTGGGCGAACATCTGGCCCTCTTCGGGGCCAAGGCCGTCACGACTTTCTGGGGAGGAATGGGACACTTATGAGTGAAAAAGCCACCATCACCGCGATGAGGGAATGGCTCAAGACCTGCCCCCTCATCGCCGAGGAACAGGGCGAAAACGGCGCGGCCTTCCGCATTTCCGGCCTCTCGCCGGAGCCTGTGGCCGAGTTTTCCATCGAGGACAGCCCCACCGACCCGGTGACGGCTGTTTTCTTTTCCGGCCGAAACCTCGCCAAGAGCTACATCTTCGTTTCCCGCCGCGACTACAGCGAGGCCCAGAGCGTCCAGATCGCGAACAGCGGCTTTTTTGAGCAGCTGACCGAATGGGTGCTGGCCCAGAACGACCGGCATCATCTGCCCCGGCTGGATGGCCGCAAGGAAGCGCTGCGCGTTTCAGTGACGTCCAGCGGCTACATCGTCACGGCCAGCGCGGGCAGCTGTAAGATGCAGCTGCAGCTGCGGCTCGAATATTACCAGCCCAAGGGCTGAAACGAAAGGAGTTTTTCCTATGACTGTTACCGAAGCCGTCAAGCTGTCGGGCCTGACCCCCAGCGCAGCCTATACCGGCGTGGAGACCACCGACGACTTTCTGCTGGCCGTCCAGACCGAGGCCAGCCAGACCGACGTGAAAAACTGGGTGGTCTGTGCCGACCATGTGCGGGAGCACAGCGGCGCACTGAACGCCTCCACCACAGACAACACCTACATCCGCACCGGCCCTGTCACCACCAAAGGCAGTGTCCAGCGTACCCTCTCCATTCAGGGCGACCGCTACGTGGGCGATGCGTTTCAGGACTTCCTGCTCTCCCACAGGATCGCGTTCGGCTCCGGCCAGAGCGTGGTGGTGCCTTATGTTTACTTCTCTCTCCGCACCGGCAAGGGCGAGAAGGGCGAAGGCGCGCTCATCCTGACCAGCGATGTGGGCGGCAGCGCCGGCGCGAATGCCACCTTTGCCGCCGATTTCAAGGGCATCGGCACCCCGGCTGAGTTCGACTATAACACCGCCGTCGCGGGCTGAGAGAAAGGAGTACCGATAAATGCTGATCCATGGACAGGAATTTGATTTTTCGCTTCTGAACGCCAATGACCTCGACCGTCTGGAGGACGCACTGGACGAGATGACCCGGGAGGGCGAGGCCGAGACAGCCCGGTGCGAACGGGAGAATGTCCGCCTGGGCGACCGTCTCCGCGCACAGGCCCGCGTTTCCATGCGCGGCCTCGACAAGATCCTGGGCGCAGGGGCATCCGCCCGTCTGGGGCTGAACGAAAACGATGTCAGCCGTCTGTACGACGTCCTCGACGAGATCACGCAGGCAGCCGCTGCTGAGAAGGCGCGTTATTCCCGCCCGGCGGCCGTCCCCCAGAACCGCGCCCAGCGCCGGGCTGAGAAGCGCCAGAAGGACAAGCACAAGCCGCCCGTGAGCTATCCGGGCCAGCCTGCCGCCGCCCAGATGGTCGAGCGGGTGGATAAGGCCGCCCGCCGCAGGCAGCTTCTGACCGAGCTGGCTGCTCTGGAAAATGGCTGACATCCTGCTGGACAAACTGCCCCGCATGTGGGCAGGCAGGCCCATCGACTGGGATTTCCGGCCTATGGTCTGGTTCAACGGGCAGTATCTCCGCCTTCCGGAGGACGAAAAGGGCCTGCCTGAGCTGGCCCGGGAAACCATGCGCCGTTTTTACCGCGTGGCCGTCCCGCCGGAGGAAGAGGTGGACGCTTTCAAGGCTCTGGTGGAGTTCTACACCGCAGGCCCGCAGGAGGTGACCGACCGCCCCGGCAGCAGCCGCACCGAGGAGCTGGCGCTGGACTACGTCACCGACGGCCCCGCCATCGTGGCCGCGTTCCAGCAGGCATACGGCATCGACCTCACCCGGGCAAGGCTCCACTGGTGGCGGTTCAAGGCCCTCATGTCCAACCTGCCCGAGGAGACCCAGCTGGTGAAGATCATCGGCTTCCGGACGGCTGACCCTGCGCAGTTTCAGGGCGAAGAGCGGGAGCGGCGTGCCGAGCTGAAGGAACGCTTCGCTCTGCCCGCTGCCCTGCGGAAAGGAGGCGGTCGCATTGTCACCCTGCAAGACCGCAACGAAGCCTTTGCGGCCCGCTTCCGGCGCTGACCGCGCCCCGGTGCTCTGCCCCCTGTGCGGTCGGCCTCTGCCGGTCTGGGCCATCCCGGAAGCCAGCGCCCGGGGCATCTGGGTCAAATGCAAGAACCCGGCCTGCCGCAAAGAAATCGAAATAAAACTCTAAGCCTGTGCCACTGTGCCTGCGCTCTTTTTCGTAAAGAGAGGTGGACACATTGGCCGCAGATTTTTCCATCACCGGCGAAGTAAAGCTCAGCAGTGACCCGGCTGAGAAAGCCACGAGCAAGTGGACGGTGGCCGCAGGCCAGCTCATCGCGGACTTTGCCAAGAAAGCGGCATCCAGCCTGAAAAGCGTAGTCAAGTCCGGTCTGGACTACAACGCCCAGATGGAAAGCTATCTGACCAACTTCAAGGTCATGCTGGGCGACGAACAGCTTGCCGCCGAGAAGCTGGAAGAGATACGCCGGATGGCCGCAAGCACGCCCTTCTCCCTGTCCGACCTGACCGAGGGGACCCAGACCCTCTTACAGTTCGGCGTCGCGGCGGACGACACCACCGGCGTACTGAAACGTCTGGGCGATATTTCGCTGGGCAACGCGGACAAGCTCCAGACCCTCGTGCGGGCCTACGGCAAGATGTCCAGCGCCCAGAAGGTCACGCTGGAAAACGTCAACATGATGATCGACGCGGGCTTCAATCCGCTCAATCAGATCTGCGACGCCACCGGCGAGAGCATGAGCTCCCTGTACAAGCGCATCTCGGACGGCAAGGTGAGCTTCGAGGAATTGCAGGCCGCTGTCTCTTCCGCCACCAGCGAGGGCGGGCAGTTCTACAACGGTATGCTGGAAGCCAGCCAGACCTTCAACGGGCGGCTGTCTACCCTGAAGGACAACGTGGCCGCGCTGACCGGTGAACTGACCAGCGGGCTGTTCTCGGCTCTCGGGGACATCATCGTCAAGGCAAACGAGCTGGTCGTCTCCATCACCGAGGACGACGCCAAAATGGCCGCGCTCAAGGAGACCATCGGCGTCCTGACGGCGGCGGTCGTGGCCGTCACGGCGGCAGTCCTGAGCTATAAGGCGACCGTGGCAGCAGCTACAGCTATCACGGCGCTGCATACCGCTGCCACCACCGCGATGGCTGCGGCCCATAAAGCTGCCGCCGCAGGAGCTACCGGTCTGCAAGTGGCACAGGCGGCATTGAATACCGTGCTTTCGGCCAATCCCATCGGGCTTGTCGTGGCCGCTCTGGCCGCTCTGGCGGCGGGGCTTGTGACAGCCTACCACACCAGCGAGACCTTCCGCTCTGCTGTCGATTCAGCATTTTCGGCCATTCAAAAGACAGCCTCGAATGTCATCGGTTCGGTGGTGGACTGGATCAATGAGCTGGTGGCCCGCATCAAGGGTGCAGCCGCCGCTCTGGGCTCTCTGAAAAACGGCCTCGGTGCAGCAAAAGATGCCTACAACGAGGCCTATTCCGACTCTATCGGCAGCTATCAGCAGTCGAAAAGAGATAAGGCAAGCCAGAACCGCCTCGACAAGCACAATGAGCGGGTCGCACAGTCTCAAGCTGACGCGGCCCGAAGTTCCGGCTCTTCCGGCGCGGCGGCATCTGCCACCGCCGCTGCCGCTGCAGCCACCTCTGCCGCCAAGAGCACAAAACAGGCCACGGCGGACATCATCAAATCCATCAGCGACACCACCACCGCAGTCAAGGACGGCGTGACCACCACGACCGAGACTGTCACCGAAACGCTGTCCAACGGCACGACTCAGCAGGCCCAGACCATCACCTCCACCAGCCGCCAACTGGTGGACGGCGTCCTCAAGGACGTAAAGACCGTGGAGACCATCGCGGCAGACGGCAAGCGGACGGTCAACCAGACCATGGAGACCGTGCGGGACGTGGTGAACACCGTGACGGCCACCACCACGGCCCTCGCGGACGGGGTCAAGACCACCACCCAGACCGTGACCAAGACCCTCGCGGACGGCACCACCGAACAGCAGTGGGTCATCACCCAGACGCAGGACAAGGTCATCGACGGGGTGCTCCGCACGGTGGAGACCGTCAAGACCATTGCCGCCGACGGCACCGAGCAGGTGGCCGAGACCATCAGGGACAGCGCCGCCAAGACCTTAGACGGCCTTTGGAAAGAGATTCAGGACCGCGCCAACGAGGGCATCCTCGGCACGGTAGACGCCCTGTGGAACGCCGTCAAATCCGGCGACTGGGTGGGCATCGGCAAGTGGGTGGCCTCCACCCTCTACAGCGGCCTGACCAGTAAGCAGAAACAGCAGCTCACCGACTATGCCCTCTCGCTGGTGGACGGCCTGAACGGCGTTCTCGGCGACGCGGTGGGCAGTCTGGCGCAGGCGGCGTGGAGCATCGGGCAGACGCTCTTCGAGGGTATCACCGGCAAGTTCGGCGACATCTCCTCCATGGCCGTCAAGATGGGCGGCACCCTGAAAAGCGTGTTCGGCGCACTCAAGGTCCCGCTGGTCGCTGCGGCCAAGGCCATCAGCGCCGGCCTCTCCGGCGGCCTCCTGAGTATGTTCCCCGCCATCTATGCGGGCTTCGCCGGCATGATCGGCACCATCGGCGCAGCCGTCGAGGGGATGCTGGCCGCCATCAGCGCGGCCCTCACCTCCACCCTCTTCGGCATCCCGGCGGGCCTCGTGGTGGCCGCTGCCGCCGTCGCTCTGGGCGTCGCCATCGCGGCCATCGTGTCCAAGCTGGGCGGGAGCCACCGCAGTTCCGGCGGCTCGGGCGGCAGCGGGGGGGGCGGGGGCGGAAGCTCCGGCCTCGACCTCGACACCCCCAGCATCACCGACGGGTCGAACAAGCTGACGGACACCATCGACGCCAACACCGCGAAGCTTACCGAAATAAACAAGTCCCTCGCCAAGCTGGTCAAGAGCGCAAACGCCCTTGTCCTCAGCGACAACATGGCCGTGAGCAGCCGGGTGGCGGCCTCCGGTACGGCGCAGATCGCCGCCGCTGCCGGCAGCTACCGCGAAGGCGACACCAACATCACCCAGAACATCTACTCCAAGGCCCACACCGCCGCCGACCTCCAGCGTGAAGCCCGCTGGGAGGCCGACCGCGCCAAGGCACAGAACCGCTGAAAGGAGGTCATCCACTCGTGCGCAAAGACCATCTCCGCCTCGTGACAGACGCCGGGGCATCCCTCGACCTCGGCTGGGACTATGGCATCCCCTACCAGATCGACAACCTCTCGGGCGTGGATGTCACCCTCAAGACCGCCCAGGGCGTCAACCAGCAGGGGGTCACCGTGGAGGGCCAGAGCGTGGAGGGGGTGCCTCACGAGATCATCGCAGATTTCTGGGGGCCGGATGGCGAGCGGCAGGCAAATCTGTTTTTGCAAAAGCTCCCCTTCTTCACCTCCGGCACGATGTATTTCGGGGATGCTTATTTCTCCCGGTTCGTGCTCCAAAAGACGCCCTACACCGTCCAGCTCCACCCTTACCCCCGGCTGGACTTTCTCCTCTACCGCCCCAAGCCCTACTGGTACAGCCTGACGGCCCAGAGCGCCGTCATGGGCGGCTTCATCCCCCGCTTCCAGTTTCCCGTCTGCTACGACAGCCACCAGTACAGCGAGTGGCGGCAGAGCTACTTCCTCAACGTGCGCAACCCCGGGGCGCTGCCGGTGCCTTTCACCGCGAAGCTCCGCTCCTCGGGTATCGTGGTCAACCCAGCCATCCGCAACAGCGTCACCGGGGAGCATATCGGCTTTGACACCACCCTGAACAAGGGGGACGTGCTGGAGATCTACCGCACCACCACCGACCGTCTGGCCGTCAAGCTCATCTCCGGCGGCGTGGAGACCAACGCCTTCGCCCTGCTGGACGAGGACAGCGACCTCATGGAGCTGCACCCCGGCGATAACGTCCTCACCGCCGACGCCGCCAGCGGCAGGGAGGGCTTGCAGGCGTCCATCTCCTTCTACCCGATGGTGGTGGGCATCCTGCCGGAGGTGATGAAATGACATTCGACGTTCTGGATGAGACCACCCTTGCCCGGCTGGGCAATATCGACGTGTGGGTGTCGGTGTACTGGGATGAGCCCTACAACTCCGAAGGCAGCTTTACCCTCGAGGTGCGACCTACACCCGAAAACCTAGAGCTGCTGCGGGAGGGCCGCTGGCTCGTCCGCACCGACGCAGCGGTCAAAATCCCCATGCGCATCTGCCACCGGAGCAACGAGAACGAGGACGCCAATCTGGTCGTCACCGGCTACCCGGCCACGTGGATCTACACCAAGCGGGTGTCCGCATCGGCCATCAAGAAGGAGAACGCAGAAACCGCCATGCTGACCCTCGCCAAAGCGGCAAAGCCCTGGCCCCGGCTCGAGGTGGCCGAGGCCAAGGGCTTTGACACCAAGTTCGAGAACCAGACCTCGGGCGCTGCACTCTTCGACTATTTCAAGACGGTGGGCGCAGCCTGCGACCTCGGCTTCCGGGTGGTGCTCACTGGTAAAAACAGCGCGAAAAAACTCATGTTCGAGGTCTGGCGGCCTACTGCCGACCCCAACAACCGCTTTTCGACCAAGTGGGGCAGCCTGCGGGAGGCCAGCTGGGCCTTCGGCGACGGCAGCTATGCCAACGTGGCCCTCGTGCTGGGGGCGGGCGAAGGCAAAGACCGGGCCATGGTCTGGGCAGGCGACACCGAGGCCGAAGGGGCCCAGCGCCGGGAGATGATCGTGGACGCCCGGGACATCCAGCCCGAGGACGGCGAGACCGTCAAAAGCGACAGCTACCTCAAACGGCTGGCTGATCGGGGCGCGTCGAAGCTCCTCGAACAGCTCCGCACCGGCAGCATCGAGATGACGCTGGACGCCGACGGCCTCGAGCCGGGGGACGTCTGCTTCTGCTCCCTGCCGGAACTCGGTTACAAGGCCACTGTCCGGGTGGCCGACATCATCATCCAGAGCCAGACCGACGGCACCACCCGCACCGCGCGGCTGGGTACGCCCGTCTGGCACAAGATCTAGGAGGCGATATTTTGAGTTCACCCGGCATTGTCACCTACCCGCTGGGCGGCATCACCTACGATGCCGAGGACGCAGCGGCCTACTTCTCCACCCGCACTTCCGGCGTGTTCAGCACCGAGGAGGATTTTGCGGTCACGGTGGCCGAGGATGGCGGCACCGCCGTCACCGTCGGCGCGGGCCGGGCGTGGATGCACGTCAGCCGGTGGGTGGGCCTCAGCGTCACCATGCGGGAGGCCCAGACCCTCACGCTGCCCCTCGCGGACAGCGCTCTGCCCCGCATCGACCGCGTCGTGCTCCGGTACGACGCTACCAGCCGCAGCACCTCTCTGCAGGTGCTGCAAGGCGCGCCGTCCAGCGAACCCGCTGCCCCGGCCATCTCCCACACCGAGCTGGTGTACGACCTGTGCCTGTGCCAGATCAGCCGCCCGGCGGGCCAGACAGCCCTGACCACCGCCAACCTCACCGACACCCGGGCGGACGAAGCCCTCTGCGGCCTCATGCGGGACGGAGTGACCGGGCTGCCCATGGAGGCGCTGGGCGCACAGGCACTGGCCAAGGCCAAAGAGACCGCCAAGCTTTGCGACAAGCTGCTGGCCAGTTACACCGGCGGCTATCTGGGCATCTGGCCCGTGACCCTGACGGCGGACGGCTGGGCCGAATGCACCGACGTACCCGGCTACGCCTACAAGCAGACGGCCCAGCTGCGGGCGGCGAGAGAGGCAAACGTCCCCTCCGCCGTACCCACCCCGGAGACCTTCACCGTGGCGGTGGCGGCGGGGCTTGCAGGCGTCTGCGAGACCAAGGACGGCAGCATCACCTTCTGGGCCGAGAACGTCCCCGAAGGCGGCATCCAGATGCAGGTGGAGCTGCTGGGACCCTCGGCCTCGACCGCTGACACCGGAGAGGACACCCTGGGCGACACCGTCCTCGAAGACACGACTTTGTAACGGAGGCAAACGAAAAATGAAGTATGTGAAACAGCATTTTGTCACCGGCATGAAGGTCAGCCTGCCCGACGTGCTCAACCGGATGGAGGCCGGCATCGCCGCCGCCTGCGCCGCGGCGGTGGAGGGCATCGGCAGCGTGACCACCGGCGACACACCCGCCGCCGGCATCCGGGACGGCAAGCTCTGCCTGACTCTGCCGCGCGGCGACCCCGGCCCGCAGGGCGACCCCGGTGAGGGCCTGAGTGACAACGCCAAGGCCCTGCTGCTCTCTCTGTTGGCCGACACGGCCCCCGACAGGGACGCCTCCCTCGCTGCCCTGCGGGCGGAGTGGGGCGTGGCCGACCGGAGCACGGACACCGAGACCGCCGCTGCCGCCCCCGGCGTTGCCGGGGCAGACACAGAGGCCGCCTCCGCCGAAAGGGGGGCGTGAGTATGGCGCTGGGAAGTGTGGCTGTCAGCGGCGGCATGAGCAAAAAAGAGAAAGAGAGGATGATGTACATGGACGGCAAGCTGGTTTGGAGCGCGGCGATGGGCGCTTCCAGCGGTATGAGCACCACTGCCCCGGCAGAGGTGGACTATATCGTGGTGAAGCCTATGGCTTTTGCTTTTGCAGATTCTCGCCCTTACTCGCAGCAAAAAACGGCACGGGTTGCCCGAGGAGGCTCAGGTCATGTATCGTGGATGCAACATTCAAGGTACAACAGTTCGATAGCGTCCAGCAGTTATGCAAAGGTCACATTTTCAGCCGAGGGAAACATCAGCATTTATTATCCTGCGGATAACAGTGATGACTACTGCACTGTTGAGGGCTACCACTACTACTGACCCCGCCGCAACAAAAAGCAGCCCCGGGTGGGGGCTGCGGGAGGGGTTATTTGTCCCTGTAATGGGAGCCGCACTGGACGATCTTGACCACGCTGCCATCAATGCGGTAGACGATCCGGTTTGCATCGTCGATGCGGCGGCTCCAATAGCTGGCCAGATCGCCGCTGAGGCGCTCGGGCTTGCCGATGCCCTCATAGCCGTTGCGGTCGATGTCCTTCAGAAGCTGTAGGATCCGCTTGAGCATCCTGCGGTCCTGGGTGGTCCAGTATTCAAAATCTTCCCATGCTTCTTCTGTCCACGCCTTAATCATCGAGCTTGACCTCGTGGATGGTGCCGCCGGTAGCCTCCATCTCCGCGATGGACTTACGCAGCCGGGCCTGATTCTGTTCCGAATAGAACGGGTCTACTGAAAGCTCGAAAGGCAGGCGCTGCTCCCGGGTCATCTTTTTAGCCAGCATAGTAACGGCGGTGGACATAGACATCCCCAGCTCGTTGCAGATGTGGTCGAAACTGTTTTTCAGATCGTTATCCATGCGGATGCTTACAGTGGTCTGTGCCATAGTATCACGCTCCTTCTGAATACAATGTAGCACATTTGCAATACAATGTCAACGGATAGAAAAAAGAAAGGTCGTGTTCTCTATCGCTATCAAAGAATATTCCATGTCCCGGGACTCCACCCGGCAGCTCTCGCCCAGCTTCAAGGTGCGGGAGTTCGCCTGCAAGAGCAGCGACGTCGTGCTCCTCGACGAGGAGCTGGTGGTGCTGCTCCAGTGCATCCGGGAGCACTTCGGAAAGCCGGTACATATCACCAGCGGCTACCGCACCGCCGCCCACAACGCCGCCGTGGGCGGCAGCAAGTCCAGCCAGCACCTGCTGGGCCGGGCGGCGGACTTCTACGTTGAGGGCGTGGACGTGGCCACTGTGGCCGACTACGCCGAGAAGCTGCTGCCCTCCCGGGGCGGCATCGGGCGCTACCCGAAGGACGCCGCTCATCCCAAGCGCCGCACCGGCTGGGTGCATATCGATACCCGGGCGAATAAGAGCCGGTGGAGGGGGTGATACCGATGGAGACTATTCTCGCCGCCCTCATCACCGGGGCCGTGACCCTCATCGGCGTGCTTATCGCCAACAGCCGCAGTCAGGCTGTCACGGACACCAAGCTGGAGGAGCTGACCCGGGAAGTCCGGGCGCACAACAACTTCGCCCAGCGGGTGCCGGTTTTGGAAGAGCAGATGAAGGTGGCCAATCACCGCATCACCGATTTAGAAACGCATGAACACGAAAGAGAAAGGAATTAAGCTATGAACGCACATATCACCACCCGCGCCGTCTCCGCTGCTACCATCGCCCGCACCGCCGTGCTGGCTCTGGCCCTCATCAACCAGATCCTGAGCGCCGCAGGCAAGCCCCTGCTGCCCATCGAGGGCGCCCAGCTCGAGCAGCTCATCTCCACCGGCTTCACCACCGTGTCTGCGCTGGTCAACTGGTGGTTCAATAACAGCTTTACCAAGGAGGCCATTCAGGCCGATGCTGAGTTTGAGCGGCTGAGGAAGAGCGTGTACTAATCTACTTATTTTCTCCATCATATACCATAGTATAGCAAAACCCTCACCAAACAGCCTTTGGCCTGCTTGGTGAGGGTTTTTGTTAGTTATTCAGCTTATAATGCAGCTTATATGCACTATATTTATTATATGGGATATGTTCCTCTTTCTGCAATCGCCCAATCACAATACATGGTATTACTTCTTGACTACGCGAAAATTTCAATATGCTCCATATGGAGAAATCCGATTTCTTTACAAAATCAGCATACTTCTCTGGATTCAATAGTGCATTTTTTGCAAACTCATCAGCTTTTCTCTCTCGAGCGATATTTTCTGCAGTTGATGCATCGATATATTGGCTTGTTTTTGCTATATCCCCATTAACAATGTGACCTAGTTCATGGAACACTGTAAACCAAAAGATGTCCGCTGTCGCGCCTCTAGTCGTTAACGACATCTGATATACTCCATCATTATCTTTCGCAATATATCCTTGTACCGGGGCGCCACGAAAATTTGCCACAATAGAAAATTTAATTCCGTGTTCCTCAAAAATTTCTGTCAAGCATTTCTGATACTCATCTGTGGATTTTTGCATGACTTTTTTTAATTCTGCAATCAACCCATCAATTTCTTTAGTATTAAAAGATCTTTTTATATTGTGCTTTTCTCCTTCTAACTGACAAATTCTCAACCATGCTCCAACAACTGTCGGATTCACAGTTACTTTTGTCGAAGTTCTGAATGCACCGCTCGGTAATATTCTTTGTAAATTTGTCAAACTACTAACACGAAGAGCTTTTCTCAAATCAAGAATTTTCTGCTCTATTGACTGCTTTACATTAATTTTCAAGTATTTAGCAACTTCTTTTAGTTCATTGAATATCTTCTGCTCTTCTTCCGTGACAGTCTCCGTCTCATTCAAGTCCAATAACTCTGCTTCATAATTTGCTTGCAAATTCAACCAAAAAGATTTTGGAACATTTAGCGCATACTCTAGGGCCATGGCAAATTTCGGAGAAATTCCTTTTTTCCCCGAAATAATGCTGCTGATATACGCAGCACTCACTCCCGTCTGTGCAGCAAGTTCTGCTTGTGAAATATTTCTATCAGCCAGAATGTCTGCAATCGTTTCACCCGGATGAATAATCAAATCACGGGATATACCAGTTATCTTTCCCACCATGATAATCACTCACTCCTTCTACTTCGATTTCTGAACATATCATGACTGTTTCTTGCGTTGCGTTTGGCTCAAGGATCAATCTTACATTCCCAGTTACTCTCACTGAGTACCTAATTTGCTTATACCCCTCAAGTTGTTCTGGCTGTCCAAGACCGACTCTTAAAAAATCCTCGAAACATTCTGCCGCCTTCAATCGATCCATATGTTTCTTTATTGTTCTCACCCAGTCAGCTGGCAACTTCTGCTTCATTTTATTATAGTCTGTAAAATATTTTTCAATCTTACCATTCGCATACGTTATCTTCAATCAGGAATCACCTGCCAGTTAACTTTTTGGTTAATTCCATTATATTCATTTACACTTCTTTTGTCAACACTCTCTATCAGTTTCAATCAATTTTCATCTTCCTGCATCATAATACATATATATATATATATATATATATTCATTGATCGTCCTTGAAAGAGTATATCTTCTTCGCAATGCCATCAAACCCGCTTTTGTAACCCACTTTTTGTTCTTGGACCGGTTTCTCACTGAATTCTCAGCAACATAAAGCGCAATTTACAATCGATAAATCATCAGATTTTTTAGCATTCAAATCGTGTCGTTCAGCTTTTCCATTGTTCGACTCCCATCGCCTCCACCACACGTGAGCCAGACGGACCCTCTGTGCTCCACCAAAGGGAAGAGCCTCACCGCTTTGCAGTGAGGCTCTTCCCTTTTCATCTTATAACATCCTTATCCCATGAAATCAAGCAGCACGTCGATGTCCTGACTGATGGCGCGGAGATAGTCAGCTCCGCCGCGCCGGTCTCTATAGTTTCGGGCGCGGCTGCTCATCTCCGTCAGGAGCTCTTCCTTTCGCACCAGAACGGGGTCTCCGATCCACTCGTCTTTCTCTATAAAGGCTTCCAGCTGCTCATATTCTTTTATGATACGGACGTTGGACAGGTTCTCCGGGAGGGTACGGGCATCGAACCAGTCCGGCTGCGCGTGAAAGTCCAAAGGCGGCAGCGGGTCCAGCGGCTCATCGGCGTCCCACACATAGGGATGCCGGTCATCTTCTTCCGGCGTCTTCTTGAAGCGTCCTACCCGATTCTCGGCCTTGCCGACCGTCTCATAGTGGTTGAACAGTGCCTCAGCGTCATAGCCATAGAGCTCGTAGGCGTCCGAATAGCGGTCTGCATAGTCCTTGTACTGGAACGTCTCGACGCTCTCCGTCCCCGGGGTAAGGTCAAGCCAGATGCTCACCGCCTCCGCATGGGTGGGCAGAGCTGCCATGACCGTCAGGGCCAGAACCCCCGATGTGACCGCCGCAATAAATTTTCTTCGCATGATAAAACCTCCTTTTTATGAGCGGTTCATCCCAGGATCGAGAATCTCCGCACGTCTACGTTGTTATTCTCCACGCCGGAGCAGTCCTGAAAGACTTTATGCCGTATCCGGCCCCGGATGGTGTTGCCGCTGACTTCCTTCGTGCTGGCGATGCCGCAGCCGAGGGAGACGTCCAGCGTATTCCCTTTCAAGGCGCTGAGCTGATAGCAGATGCGCCGCCCGTTGTCGCCGCTCAGGGTGATGCGGCTGTTCTGGATGACCGTGCTGCCGTCGGCACGGTCATTGCCACGGGCCAGCATGGGGTTCGCGCCCTTTTTCATATCGTGCTCTGCCATGCTGTCCGGCTGTTTCATGGTGATGTCGCAGTTGTCCACGACGGCGCGGGTCTTATCGCCTACCATACGGAAAATGGTCTCGCAATACTCCGCACGGACGGTGCAATCCTCCATCCGGACGTCTGTGGTGCCGCTCTGCCCCAGCGTGATGAACCACGCCGGACGAGCCGTACCGCTCTGGGCAGCAGGCGCTGTGACCGCCTGAGCCGGGGTCGCAGCCGCCGTTTCGCTCTTCTGCCCACAGCCGCACAAAAGCAGCACCGCCGTGAGGACAAAGGCCAAAGCTTTTATTTTCACGTTCGAATGTTCTCCTTCTCTGCCGGGGCTTCTTATGCCTATCATACCATAAACCGCAGTCGATGTACAGCCAAAAGAGCCGCTGCCCGCAAAATGCGGCAGCGGCTCTTTTCAGCTTTTCAGTTCAGCCGGGTGTCAGCTCAGGACTGGCAGGCGGTGATGAGGCTCATCTTGTAGACCTCGTCGGCGTTGCAGCCACGGGACAGGTCGTTGATGGGAGCGTTCAGGCCCTGCAGGATGGGGCCGTAGGCAGCGTAGCCGCCCAGACGCTGTGCGATCTTGTAGCCGATGTTGCCGGCCTCGATGCAGGGGAAGATGAAGGTGTTGGCCTGACCGGCGACCTTGCTGCCCTTGCACTTGACCTGTGCGACCTCGGGAGCAACGGCTGCGTCGAACTGCAGCTCGCCGTCAATAGCCAGCTCGGGGGCCATCTCCTGAGCCTTGATGACAGCGTCGTGGCTCAGAGCGACGGTGCCGCCCTTGCCGGAGCCCTTGGTGGAGAAGCTCAGGACAGCGACCTTCGGGTCGATGCCGAACAGCTTAGCGGTCTTAGCGGTCTCGACAGCCACCTCAGCCAGCTTGGCAGAAGCAGCCACCTTGACCTCGCCGGTAGCCTTATCGACGGTATCGGTGTAGTCGATGTTGACGGCGCAGTCGCCCATAGCGATGCGCTTCAGGCCCTCTTCGCCGCAGTCACGGTCCAGAATGAAGCAGGAGCTCACCAGATGAGCGCCCTTCTTGGTCTTGACCAGCTGCAGAGCGGGACGGATGGTGTCGGCGGTGGAGTAGGTAGCGCCGCCCAGCAGGCAGTCAGCCTTGCCCATCTTGACCAGCATGGTGCCGAAGTAGTTGGACTTCTTCAGCAGAGCAGTACACTCCTCTGCGGTCTGCTTGCCCTTGCGCAGCTCGACCATGGTGTTGACCATCTCATCGAAGCCGGCGTAGTTCTCGGGGTCGATGATCTCAGCAGCGGAAATATCAAAATTGCCAGCAGCGGCAGCGGCCTTGCACTCTGCCTCGTTGCCGACCATAACGACTTTCAACACACCCTCTGCCAGCAGCTTGCTTGCGGCCTCCAGGATACGGGGGTCATTGCCCTCGGTAAAAACGATCGTTTTGGGGTTTGCCTTCAGCTGGGCTACCAGGGGTGCAAACATATCAGCCATTGTTGATTACCTCCGAAATTACTTTGCAATTATTCCCGGGCATCACAGATATGCCCTTCTTTTTTATTCTAGCACAGAGTCAGAAAACTTCAAGACAAATCTTGAATTTTGTGGTATATTTTAAGGAAGAAATCGCGCGATGATTTGTTAAGAAAATGTCATTTAGTTTGTGAGAGGATACCGAGCTTATGGATTGGGAAACACTGAAAACCGACTGTCTCGCCTGTCAGCGCTGTCCGCTGCATACCACCCGGCACAACGTGGTGTTCGGGCAGGGCGTGGAGAATGCCGAGGTGCTCTTCGTGGGCGAAGGCCCCGGCCAGAGCGAGGACGAGCAGGGCCTGCCCTTCGTGGGACGCAGCGGCCAGCTGCTGGACAAATACCTCTTCGCCATCGACCTCGACCGTGCCTCCAACTGCTATATCGCCAACATCGTCAAGTGCCGCCCGCCCCAGAACCGCGACCCCCTGCCCGCCGAGAGCGAAGCCTGTATGCCCTGGCTGCGGGAGCAGTTCCGTCTGCTGCGGCCTAAGATCGTCGTCTGCCTGGGCCGCATCGCCGCCCAGCGGATGATACGCGCCGACTTTTCGGTGACGAAGGAGCACGGCACCTTTATTGAGAAGAACGGCATCCTCTTCATGGGGACGTTCCACCCCGCCGCCCTGCTCCGTCAGCCCCAGAACAAGCCGGAGGCTTTCGGCGACTTCGTGGCCCTGCGGGATAAAATACACGAGGTGTGCGAGCATACCTACTGATGGGGGCTAAGCCTCTCCCCTTGGGAGAGGTGTCACCGAAGGTGACGGAGAGGGCAAGCCCGGCGAGACAGGGCCTCTGCGCAGCGATAGGCAGTTTCTTTGTCAGAGCCATATTATCGCTGCACATGCTTCTTTGTCAGCATCCTTGCCCTCTCAGGCGCTTCGCGCCAGCTCCCCCAAAGGGGGAGCCTTTGCCATCACACCCCTCACTTTTTCCTTCACTTTTGCATAACCTAAAAGCAAAAGTGAGGTGTTTGAGTATGAATGCTGTACGCAGCGATTCTGTTGATTTCTTTCTGGGAACCACCACCCCCGCCGGGTTCAAGGGCTATTTTGAGCCGCTTCGGCAGGAACCGGAGATGCAGATGTATCTCATCAAAAGCGGGCCGGGCTGCGGCAAATCGACGCTGATGAAGCGGCTGGCCATCAAGGCCGAGCAGAGGGGCGAGCCTATCCAGCGCATCCACTGCGCCAGCGACCCCGACAGTCTGGACGGCGTCATCTTTCTCGACAAGCGCGCCGCCATCGTGGACGCCACCGCACCCCATGTCATGGAGCCGGACGCCCCGGGCGCAGAGGAGCAGGTGGTGAGCCTGTACCACACCCTGGACGCCGACGCCCTCCACGCCCACGCCGACGAGGTGAAGCGGCTCTTCGCCCAGAACACTGCCCTGCGCAGCCGGGCCGCGCGGTATATCGCGTCCGCCGGGAGCCTGCTGCTGGACAGCCGCCGGGCTGAGGCGTGCAGTGCCAACTTCGAGAAAGTCCGCCGCTACGTCAAGCGGCTCTGCGCCCGGACTCTCCCCCGCCTGCCCGAGGGGGCCTCGGCCAGCGAAGAGCTGCGGCTGCTGTCGGCCATCACGCCGAAAGGGCCGGTCTTCTACCGCGGCACCGTACAGGCGCTGGCCGACCGGTATGTGGTCTTCCATGACGACTACGGCGCCGTCTCCCGCCTGCTTCTCGAGCTCATCCGGGCCGAGGCGCTGGCCCGGGGCTACCACATCATCACCTGCCCCTGCGCCATGCACCCCGACGACAAGATCGACCATCTCTTCATCCCGGCCCTCCGGCTGGCTTTCCTCACCGACAACCGGTGGCACCCGGTGCAGCTGCCCGGCGTGCAGGCCGTCCGGTGTACCCGTTTCGTGGACCGGGAAAATCTGGCGGGCTACCGCGCCCGTCTCCGCTTCAACGAGCGGGCGGCAGCAGAGCTTTTGGAACAGGCCGCCGACCTGATGGCACAGGCCAAAGCCTGCCACGACGAGCTGGAGACTTACTACCGCGCCGCCGTGGACTTCGGCAAGGTGGACGAAGCTGCCGCCCAGTGCGCCGGGATGCTGGGGCTGGCGTAAGAGTCAACCTCTCAGGCACTTCGTGCCACTGCCCGGGTTGCGGCGGTCAGCGGCAGCTTGACAAAGTTGCATTGTCCAGAAGCTGCTGCCCTCTGTAGCAAGGCCCGCCCTTTTGCGCCATATTGCGCCTCAAGCGTCCAGCTCAGAGCTGCCCGGCCTGCCAAGGGCTCCCCTACTAGGGGAGCTGGCTGCAAAGCAGACTGAGAGGTTGTACAAAGACGGGCCTGCCAATTATAAATATAAAAAGTCAAAAAAGGAAGTGACCCGCTATGCCTGCTTTTCGCCTGCCTGTCCGCCAGCTGGTGGAATTTTTGCTCCGCACCGGCAGCATCGACAGCCGCTTTACCGGCTTCGACCGCGCCAACGAGGGCGCACGCATCCACCGCAAGCTCCAAAAGGCCGCAGGCGAGGGCTACGCCGCCGAAGTCTTTCTCTCCGGCGAGCGGGAGGCGGCGGGCATCCCCTTCACCATCGAAGGCCGGGCCGACGGCATCTTCACCGACGAGGCGGGCGTGACGGTCATCGACGAGATAAAGACCACAGCCGTCCCCGCCGGCGACATCGCCGAGGACATGAACCCCTGCCACTGGGCGCAGGGAATGGTCTACGGGGCGCTGTATGGCCGTCAGCAGGGGCTGGAAAAGCTGGACGTCCGGCTCACCTACTACCAGATCGATACCGACGACATCCTCCGCTTCGTGCGGCATTTCACCCTCAAAGAGCTGGAAGCGTTTTTGCAGGATCTGCTCGAGCAGTACGCCCCCTGGGCGCAGCGTCAGCTGGCGTGGAGGGAGCAGCGGGGCGTGAGCCTTTCGGCGCTGGATTTTCCCTTCCCGGCCTACCGGCCCGGGCAGAGGGCGCTGGCAGGCGAAGTCTACCGCGCCTGCACTGCCGCGCCGTCTAAAAGCGGCGTCCGGCTCTTCTGTCAGGCCCCCACCGGCATCGGCAAGACCATGAGCGTCCTCTTCCCTGCTCTGCGGGCCATCGGCACCGGCTGCGGCGAGAAGCTGTTCTATCTGACGGCCCGCAACACGACTCAGTCCGCCGCCGAGGATGCCATCGCGCGGCTGCGGGCGTCTGATCCCAAGCTGGCGCTGCGCAGCGTCACCCTGACAGCCAAGGAGAAGGTCTGCCTCCACCCGGATGCCGAGGGCCATCCCGCCTGCCTGCCGGAGCTCTGCCCCTACGCAAACGGCTACTACGACCGGGTGAACGCGGCCCTGAAAGCCCTTCTGGACGACGGCACCGGCCGCTTCGACCGGGCCGCGCTGGCCGACGCCGCAAAGCAGTTCACGGTCTGCCCCTTCGAGCTGGGGCTGGATCTGAGCGAGTGGTGCGACGTCATCATCGGCGACTATAACTACCTCTTCGACCCCGTAGTGCATCTGCGGCGGTTCTTCGACAGCGCGGGCGACTGGCTCTTCCTCGTGGATGAGGCCCACAATCTGCCCGAGCGGGCGCGGGCCATGTACTCGGCACGCTTCCGCAAGAGCAGCCTCACCGAGGCAAAACGCGCACTCGGGCGGAGCAAAAGCACCCTTAAGACAGCTCTGAGCAAGGCCGACAAAGCCTTTTTAGAGGGACGGAAAGCGGTCTCGGCCCTCGCGCCCCGCCGGGGCAGCACTGCCGCCGAAGAGGACGACAGCGGCCAGACCTCCCTGCCGGGATCTGCGGAGACGCCCGCCATCGAGCTGCCCGCCGCCGACTACGCTCAGGACGGCACGGTGTTCTGCAAGGAGCTTCCCTCAGCCCTGCTGGCCCCGCTGCGGGCGCTGACGGCTCCCTTGCAGGACTGGCTGGAAGACGATCCCGACGCCGAAGCCCACGCGGCCCTGCTGGATCTCTACTTTGAGGTGCAGGACATCCTGCGGGCGGCGGAACGGTACGACGAGCATTTTGCCGCCCAGCTCACCGCCCGGGGCAGTGACCTTGAATTGCAGCTGCTCTGCCTCGACCCGTCCCCCTTCGTGGACGCAAGCCTTTCGGCAGGGCGGGCGGCGGCGCTGTTCAGCGCGACGCTGACGCCGCCGGGCTACTACCGCACCGTCCTCGGCTGTCCCGAGGCCCGGGCCGTGGCGCTGGAAAGCCCCTTCCCGGCAGAAAACCTCGGGCTCTACTGTCTGCCCTCCATCTCCACCCGCTACCGCCAGCGGGACGCCAGCATCCGTCCCATCTCGGACGCCCTCGCGGCGCTGGCGTCCAGCCGGGTGGGCAACTATCTGGCCTTCTTCCCCAGCTATGCCTATCTACGGCAGGTGTGGGAGGACTTCACCGCCCGCTACCCGGACATCGGCACACTGGTACAGGAGAGCGGTCTGGACGACGCCGGGCGGGCGGCGTTCCTCGAGCGGTTTTCGCCCTGCCCGGAGAAAACGCTTCTCGGCTTCGGGGTCATGGGCGGCATCTTCGGCGAGGGCGTGGACCTGGCGGGCGACCGGCTCATCGGCTGCGCCATCGTGGGCGTGGGCCTACCGCAGGTGAGTCCCCGTCAGGAGATGCTGCGCCGCTACTACGACGCCCAGAACGGGGCGGGCTTCGACTACGCCTACCGCTGGCCCGGGATGAACAAAGTCCTGCAGGCCGCCGGGCGGGTCATCCGGACGCAGGAAGATAAGGGCGTGGTGCTGCTCCTCGACGACCGCTTTGCCCAGAGCGAATACGCCCGGCTCTTCCCGAAGCATTGGAGGCATCTGGAGTATCTGAGGGATACGAAGGAGCTGAAGAAAAAATTAGCGGAATTTTGGGGGGACGCACTGAAGCCTCTCCCTTTGGGAGAGGTGGCACCGAAGGTGACGGAGAGGGCAAGCCATTTACGATAAAGCCGCTACACAGCGATAAGCAGACCTTTTGTCAGAGCGATACTATCGTCGCGCTCCCGATTCCTTGTCAGCATCCTTGCCCTCTCAGGCGCTCCGCGCCAGCTCTCCCAAAGGGAGAGCCCTTGGCATATCGGTCAAGTTTCCCCTGGACGAGCAAGGTTTATCTGTTTCGTGGACTGTAGTGCCCTGCTGTCCAGGCCAGCGGCAGCTTGACAAAGTGCATTGTCCAGAAGCTGCTGCCCTCTGTAGCAAGGCCCGCCCTTTTG